>Ga0334892_1001290_pt1 | contig 22164 bp, 10 predicted proteins | sample GraSluR3_MG_4_FD_207213 | JGI IMG/M metagenome (GOLD analysis project Ga0334892, IMG submission 207213) | Sludge microbial communities from methane-producing bioreactor in Wageningen University, Netherlands - Granular Sludge_15_04-R3 | ecosystem: Engineered > Bioreactor > Anaerobic >...
TGTGGTCCGACGCGACGTTCGGGAAGCTCAGCAGCGATGGCGAGCGGGTCTTCGCCGTCGAGGATCTGCAACTCGAGATGGACGGCTTTCCGCTGCACGCCCTGGCGCGAAACCTTCCGCGAATTGACGACGCCTCCCGGCCTGCGCCCCATAACCGGCTGGCCGCCTACGACGTCGACACGGGCAAGCTCGTCTGGCACGTGGGGGGCCCCGAACGCGACGCGCCGCTGCCGCTGGCCGGTTCGTTTTTCCTCGGGCCTCCGTTGCCCTTAACGGGCCGGCTCTATGCGATCGCCGAAGCGATGGGCGAGATTCGCCTGATCGTGTTGGACGGGAAGAGCGGCGAGTTGCTCTGGTCCCAGCAGCTTGCCGGCACCGACCTGGCGATTCTCAAGGATCCCCAGCGGCGGATGGCCGGAATCTCTCCCTCCTACGCCGACGGCGTGCTGGTGTGCCCGACGGGCAGCCGGTCGATCGTGGCCGTCGATCTGGCCACGCGTTCGCTGCTTTGGGGGTACGCCTATCCGGAGGCCGAGGCGCCGGCCGAGCGTCAAACGATTTTTTTCGGGGGCCCGCACCTCTGGGACGCCGGTTCGGGGGCCCGCTGGAGCGACTCGAGTGCCGTGGTCGCCGAGGGCCGCGTGCTGGTCACCCCCATCGAGTCGGACGCGTTACACTGCCTGAGCCTGGTCGACGGGCAGTTGCTCTGGAGAGAGCCGCGCGGCGACGATCTGTATCTGGCCTGCGTGTACGGGGGCAAGGCCGTGCTCGTCGGCCGAAGCGGCCTGCGAGCCGTGGCGCTGCAAAACCCGGAGCACGTCGACGCGTCCCGTTCCGGGGGCCGGCCCGTCGCGGCCTGGGACGGCCGCACCGTCGCGTTTCCCGCCGGCGCCATGCCGAGCGGCATGGGATACCTCAGCGGCAACCGCTACTACGTGCCCCTGTCGACCGCCGAGGTGCTGGCAGTCGATCTCGACGCGGCAGAGCCGGTCGCGTCGTTCGCGTCGCGCGACGGGCACGTGCCGGGGAACCTGGTGGGCTACCGGGGGAGGATCCTGTCGCAAACCGCCTCGGGGCTCGAAGCCTTCGACGATCTGTCGGCCCTGCGCGAGCAGGTCGACCGCCGACTGGCCGCCGACCCCGACGACGCCGAGGCCGAGGCCCATCGCGGCGAGATCCTCTGGCACGACGGCAACCTGCCCGAGGCGATCGAGTGCTTCCGCCGCTCGTATGGCTTGGCGCCCACGGCGAAGACGCGGCAGCTATTGCGCGACGCGCTGTTCGAAGGGCTCCGCACGCAATTCGCCGCGCATCGCGACGACGTCGACGAGATCGAGGGGCTCATCGACGAGGCGGGCCAGCGGGCCGCCTTCCTGCGGCTGAAGGCCGCCGGGCTCGAACGGGCCGGCGAGCACGGGGCGGCCTGGCACGCGTACTGGAAGCTCATCGACCTCGAGGGCCAGCGCCGCGAGTTGAAACCGGTCGACGCGTCGCTTCTGATCCGCCACGACCGCTGGATTCGTGGCCGGGTCGAGGCGCTTCACGAGACCGCGCCGCCCGAGGTCCGCGAGGAGATCGACCGCGTCGCGGCCGAGCGGCTCCGCGCGGCGCTCGATCGGGGCGGCGCCGAGGCGATCGAGCGTTTTCTCGACGACTTCGACTTCCATCCGATCGCCGCGCAAGCCCGCCTCGATTTGGTGCGAAAGTATGAAGCGTCGGGCGATCTGCTGGCCGCCGAGCTTCTCTTGCAGGAGGAGGAGAAGCGCGAAGGCACGCCGGAAGGCAGGGGGCGGGCCGTCGCCCGGCTGGCCGACGTCCTGCGGCGCGCGAAGCGCTGGGACGACGCGACCGTCTGCTATCGCCGGCTGCAGAAGGAGTTTGCCGAGACGGTCTGCCTCGACGAGAAGACCGGCAGCCGGATCGTCGAGGGCCTGGCCGAGGACGATCCGGTGCGGCTCCGGCTCGCGCGGGCCGTCGAGTGGCCCATCGGCGAGGTCGTGGTGACGAAATCGACCGCTCCCGCACAGGAGGAGCCGATCGCCGGCCGCCCGCCGGTGCCCCTGGCCGGCGAGAGCGGGCCGTTTCTGTCGGCGACGACGATCGGGCTCCAGCAGCGCCCGCCCCAGCTCGTCGCCCGCGACGGCCTGGGCCGGCGGCGGTGGAGCCTGTCGCTGATGGAGGTGGCCCCACGGAGCGGACTGCTTCTGGAGCGCGGGTGGATGCGGTACGCGGCCTGCGGGCACCTGCTGCTTTTCAGCAACGGCCAGAGCATCTTGGCGGTCGATGCCTTGGGAGTCGACGCGACCGGCTCGCCACGCGTGCTGTGGCATCACGATCTCGATCAGCCCGCGGACGGGCTTCCCGTCGAAGGCCGGCTTCGCGTGCGTCTGGCCAACCTGGCCGGCCTGGGGCCCGCGCCCGAGTTCGCGAGGCAGTCGCAAGAGCCGAGCCAGACGCCCGGTGCGCTCGGCGAGCAGGTCTTCTGTTTCGTGCAGTCGCGCAACTGCGTGGCCGTGGATCCTCGCACGGGACAAACGCTGTGGATCCGCCAGAACGTGCCCCGCGACGGCGAGGTCTTCGGCGATCGCGAGCACGTGTTCGTCGTGTCTCCGAAAGAAACGACGGCCACGGTGTACCGGGCGGCCGACGGCGAGCATCTCGGCCAGCGGGAGATTCCCGTGGGAAGTCCGCGCATGTTCTTCGGTCGTCGGGTGCTCATCTGGCGGCGCGACGGCAGCCGCCGCATGCTCGAAATGATCGACGCCTGGGAAAGCCGTCGGCTCTGGCCCGTTCAGGAGTATTCGTCGCGGGCCGGTCTCCGCCAGGTCGACGACAACACGGTCGCGGTGTACGAGGGCGACGGCCGGCTGGTGCTCGTGCAATTGGCGGACGGCCGGGCGCTGGTCGACACCCGTTTCACGCCCGAGCCGGTCCTCAACGACGCGCTCGTGTTCCCGTCGCCTCGGGGATACGTGGCGGTGGCGTACGACTCGCGGGGCACCTCGAGCCGCAACTTACGGCGATTCCAGTTGCAGAACATGCCGAGCGTTCGGGTGAACCGGGGGCAGGTGCTCGCCTTCGACCGTCGGGGCAAGGTGCTTTGGGATTCGCCCGTGACCGTGCAGGACCAATGGCTGCCCCTCGACCAACCCCGCGACCTGCCCGTGCTGACGTTCGCCAGCCTCGCCCACAATCCCGAGGGCGGCCAGACGCGATCGTCGACCTCGATCCTCTGCATCGACAACCGCACGGGCCGGCGGATCTGCCAGGAGGAGTTTTCGCACGCGGCGGCCGGCTACGGCACGACCGGCGATCCCGAGACGACGACGGTCGCGATCGCGCTGCCCCAAGTCTCGCTGACCCTGGAGTTCACCGACAACCCGGTTCCGGCCGAGCCGATCGAGCGCGAACCGGCATCGACCAAGCCGACGGTCGGCGAAGCGATCTGGCGGGCGCTTCGCGCGGCAGCCGCCGACTTGCCCTCGCGGTAGGGGGTGGGTGCTTGGCGCAATCGAAGCGGTCTTGCGGATCGGACACCTTGCCGTCCCAAGTGCGCGTTTCCGCACTGCCGGCACCTTGGCGCTGCCCACGGCGTCTCCCCCGGCCGGCGCACCGAACCGGAAACGAACCAAAGCAGTACAATAGACTTGAGATGCTCCTGGCCGACGCGGGCCCGAGCGTGCTACGAAGGATCGCGACGATGCCGATTTCCCCCCCGATAGCGTGTGTGCTGCTGGCAGTAGCCGTCGTGTTTGGCGCGGCCGGGCCGATTTGCGGGGCATCGCGGGATCCGAACGTCGCCCGAGCCGTCCATCGCGGCCTCGAATGGCTGGCGCAACAGCAGTCGGGCCAAGGAACCCGCCGCGGTCTGGGGCGCTGGACCGCCAACGACGGGCGGTATCCGGCGGCCATGACCGCCATGGCGGGGATGGCGCTGTGCTGCGAGGGGTCGACTGCCACTCAGGGACGGTATGCCGTGAACATTCAAAGGGCGGTCGACTACCTGCTCACCCAGAGCCAGCCGAACGGCCTGATCGGCGACCCCAAGCAGGACGACCGTTACACCTACGGTCACGGTTTCTCGATGTTGTTTCTCTCTCAGATCCTCGGCGAAGAGGAAGACGCCCAGCGCCGGGAGGAGTTGATCGACGTGCTGACCCGAGCCGTGATTTTCACGGGCCGGGCGCAGACCGCGGCGGGGGGTTGGGGGTACGTCAGCGCCAAGGACGGGCATGGGTTCGACGAGGGCTCGACCACGATCACCCAGGTGCAGGGACTTCGCGGATGCCGCAACGCGGGCATCCCCGTGCCCAGCGAGATCGTCGACAAGGCGATCGACTACATCCGGCGATGCACCCTGCCCGACGGAGGGGTACAGTACAACTCGAAGGGAGGCGGCGGGCGCCCCGCCATCACGGCGGCGGCCATCGCTTGCCTGTTCAGCGCCGGGCAGTACGACAGCGAGTACGTGCCCAAGCTCGAGCAATACTGTCGGCAGAACCTGGCGAATATCTCGAACGAGGGGTTCGGCCATTGGCACTATGCCCACTACTACTACGCCCAGGTCCGTTATCGCGAAGGGGGCGGATCCTGGGACGAGTACCGCGACCAAATCTACGACCGATTGGTTCGCGAGGCCAACCCCGACGGCTCCTGGAGCCAGGGGTACATCGGGCCGGTCTACACGACGGCCATCAACCTGACGATCCTTCAGCTCGACAACGCGGCGCTGCCCATCTATCAGCGATGAGCCGCCGGTTCAACCACCTGAGCAGACTTGACGATGCACGACCAAGAGCCATTCCAGAGTTCCCACCCCGGTTCCCTCACTCCCCAGGCAGCCATCGAGAAGCTGGGTAGCGCCCGGCAACGCATCGTCGAGCAGCTTTCGCGCGTCATCGTCGGCCAGCGCGACGTGATCGACGAGCTGTTGATTTCGCTTTTCAGCCGGGGGCACTGCCTGCTCGAAGGCGTGCCCGGCCTGGCCAAAACCCTGATGATCAGCACGCTGGCGCGGACGCTCAACCTGAGCTTCAGCCGCATTCAGTTCACGCCCGACCTCATGCCGGCCGACATCACGGGCACGGAGATCCTCGAAGAGAACCGCAGCACGGGGGGGCGCGAGCACCGGTTCGTCGAGGGCGCCCTCTTTGCGAATATCGTGCTGGCCGACGAGATCAACCGCACGCCGCCGAAGACCCAGGCCGCCCTGCTCGAGGCGATGCAGGAGCGTCAGGTCACGGTAGGGCGGACGCGGCATCCCCTGGCCGATCCGTTCTTCGTGCTGGCCACGCAGAACCCGATCGAGCAGGAGGGCACCTACCCTCTGCCCGAGGCCCAACAAGACCGCTTCATGTTCAAGGTGTTCGTGCGCTATCCCAGCTTCGACGACGAGTTCGAGGTGGCCCGACGGACCACGGCCCGCCTCGACGCCTCGGTCGAGCCGGTGCTCCGCGGCGAAGAGATCGTCGAGCTTCAGCAGATCGTGCGCGAGGTGCCCATTTCGGATCATCTCATCCGATACACCTTGTCGCTGGTCCGGCAGACGCGGGTGGGCGGCCCGGGCGTGCCGCCCTTCGTGGCCGAGCACGTGGCGTGGGGAGCGGGGCCGCGGGCCGTGCAGTTCCTCATTCTCGGGGCCAAGGCGCGGGCCCTGCTCGAGGGACGCACTCATGTGACCTGCGACGACGTGAAAACCCTGGCCCGGCCCGTGCTCCGCCACCGCCTCGTGCTGAGCTTCGCGGCCGAAAGCGAGGGGATCACCGCTGACGCGGTGATCGGCCGCATTCTCGAAGCGACCCCCACCCAGCAAGACGAGCTGACCGGCGATGCCCGATTCCAAGCGATTTTTGCATCCTGAGGCGATCCGGCGGATCTCCCGCCTCGATCTCCGCGCCCGGCACGTGGTCGAGGGCTTTCTCGCCGGCCGGCACCGCAGCCCCTACTTCGGCCAGTCGGTCGAGTTCCGGCAGCACCGCGCCTACACCCGCGGCGACGATCTGCGCTTCGTCGACTGGAAAGTCTGGGCCCGGCAGGATCGGCTCTACGTCAAGCAGTTCGAGGAGGATACGAACCTGCGAGCCACGCTGCTGGTCGACGTGTCGGCCAGCATGCAATACGGCCCGGGCCCGCTGAACAAATACGAGTACGGCTGCACCCTGGCGGCGAGCCTGGCCTACCTGATCCTCCGGCAGCAAGACGCCGTGGGATGCCTCGCCTTCGACGACGGGCCCCGCTCGATCGTCCCCCAACGCACCCGGCGAACCCACCTCGACTCGATCGTTCGGGCCCTCGACGACAGCATGCCGGGCAACAAGACCGATCTGTACCCGATCTTGCGGACCGTGGCCGAGACCTTTCCGCGGCGCGGGCTGATGGTGCTCGTCTCCGATCTGCTCGTCGAGCGCGAGGGGCTGTTCCGAGGCGTGCGCCTGTTGCGCAGCCGGGGACACGACGTGATGGTGTTCCACGTGATGGACGACGACGAGCTCGACTTCCCCTTTCAGGGCCCGGCGCGCTTCGAGGGGCTCGAATCGGCCACGGCCCTCCGCTGCAATCCGCGGTCGCTGCGCGCGGGATACCTGGCGGCGTTGTCGGCCTTTCTCGAGGAGGTCCGCCGCGGCTGCGCCCACACCCAGAGCGACTACGCCCTGATCCGCACCAGTCAGCCTCTCGACGCGGCCCTGGTCGCCTATTTGACTCGCCGTTCGGGGACGCTGCACCGCACGTAAGCACGCAAGAACGTCAGGAAGAATCCGTCGCCTCATGCCGACTTTCGTCCATCCATCGCTGCTCTGGGGGCTCCCGCTGGCGGGCGTGCCGCTGTTGATCCACCTGATCGACGTGCTGCGCCACCGCCGCGTGCGGTGGGCCGCGATGGAGTTCCTCCTGGCAAGCCAGAAGCGCAACCGCACCTGGGTGGCCTTGAAGCAGCTCCTCTTGCTGCTGGTGCGCACGGCGGCCGTCGCCTTGCTCGTGCTCGTCGTGGCCCAGCCCGTGATCCAGAGCCCGTTGGGCGGGCTGTTCGGCCAGAGCCGGATCCACCATACGGTGATCCTGGACGACAGCTTTTCCATGTCGGAACGCTGGGGCGACACCAGCGCCCTGGAGGAGGCGAAGCGGGTCGTCGCGCGGATCGGCGCCGAGGCCGCGCGCCGCGCCCAGCCCCAGACGTTCACCCTGCTTCGATTCTCGCGGGCCGAGAGGCCCGCGCTGGGCACCCAGCCCGACCTGCTCCGCGAGACGGTCGATCGCCGGTTCGCCGAGGCGCTGGCCGAGCGGCTGGAATCAATCGAGCCGTCGCACCTGGCGGTTGGTGCGGCCCCCGCGCTGCGGGCCGTGGGCCAGTTGATGGGCCGGGAGGGCGGCGACCGGCGCGTCGTGTACCTCGTTTCCGACTTTCGCGCCCGCCAGTGGGACGAGCCGGGCGAGCTGACCGACCTGTTGACCCGGCTGAACGAGGCGGGGGCCGAGCTCCACCTGGTCAACTGCGTCGACGCCCACCGCCCCAACCTGGCCGTCGCCGAGCTCGTCGCCGGACCGGGCACCCGGGCGGCCGGCGTTCCCCTGTCGATGGAAGTCACCGTGAAGAACTTCGGCACCGCTCCGGCCCGCGACGTTCCCGTGTCGCTCGAAACCGACGGGCAGCCGCGTCCCGCCGTGGCGATCGCCGAGATCCTGCCGGGCGAGGCGGCGACCGAGCGGTTTTCGATGCATTTTCCCACGGCGGGCGAGCACCGCATCACCGCCCGGCTCGATGCCGACGCCGTGGTCGCCGACAACGCGCGCCACTGCGTCATCGACGTCCCCCAGGACCTGCCGGTCCTGCTGATCGACGGCGATCCGCGGGCCGACGACGCCCGCTACCTGAGCGCGGCCCTGGCCCCCGGCGGGCCGGTGCCCACCGGCATCCGAACTCGCATCGAGCTTCCTCGATACCTTAGCCTGAATCCCCTGTCGCCGTTCCGATCGATCTACCTGTTGAACGTCGACCGGCTCGACGCGTCGGCCGTGGCGGCCCTGGAAGAGTACGTCCGGTCGGGCGGGGGGCTGGGCGTATTCCTGGGCGAACGGTGCGACAACCGACGGATCACCGACCAGTGGCACCGCGACGCGACGGGCTTCTTTCCCGCCCCCCTGGCCGGAGAAACCGAGCTGCCCGTCGACCGGCTTCAACGGGCGCCCGACCTGGAGGTGGGCGAGCATCCCGTGTTTCGCGTCTTCCGGGGCCAGCGCAACAGCTTTCTGGCGACGGTGATCGTCGGACGGTACTTCGCGGTGCCCGACGATTGGCAGCCGGCCCCGGACTCAGCCACCCGGGTGATCGCCCGGCTCCGCAACGGGGCGCCCCTGGCCCTGGAGCGGAGCTTCGGCGACGGCCGCGTCGTGGCCTTTCTGACCTCGGCGGCCCCGACCTGGAACAACTGGGCCCGCGCCAACCCGAGCTTCGTGGTGGCCATGCTCGAGCTGCAGGCGTTTCTCGGCGCCCGGCCCGTCGAGGACGCGCCGTGCCGAGCGGGCGAGCCCGTGCACGTCGAGCTCGATCCCATCGAGTATCAGGGACAGGTGCGATTTTCCCTTCCCGGCGACCGGGACGATTCGACCGCCCTGGTCGACGCCGTCCTCGGCCCGGACGGAAAGCTCGTCGCGTCGCTCCCGTCGGCCGATCGCAGCGGCATCTACCAGGCCGAGCTGATGCGCAAGGACGGGGCCAAGCAGGTCCGGCGCCTGGCGGTCAACGTCGACGCCGACGAGGGCGACCTGACTCCCATGCCGGGCCCCGAGCTCGCCTCGCGGTTGAAGGGCGTGGGCTATCACTACCACGGGGCGGGCGCGTTCCAGTTGGCCGAACAGGCGCGGGCCGGGCGGAATCTGGCCGATCCGCTCCTGTACCTGCTCGTCCTGCTGCTCGTGGTCGAACAGGTGCTGGCCTGGTCGGCCGGCTATCATCCGCCCGCCGGGCAACTCGTCGCCAAGGGAGGTGCGCGCTGATGTTCGCCTCCGACCCCGCGTTCGCCCAGGCCACGAGCCGCACCGTGTTCGAGTGGGGGCGGATCGAGTCGAACGCCGACTGGCTGCTGCCGTTGGCCGTCGCCGCGGCGGTAGCCTGTTTCGCCCGTTACATGATCCGCCGCGATGCGCGCGAGCTTTCGCCCCGGATGGGGTGGCTTTTCACGGCCCTGCGCCTGGCGGCGATCGCCTGCCTGCTGGCGATCTACCTCGAGCCGCAGTGGCGGGCCGAACGCGAAGAAGCGCGCAATTCCCGCGCGGTGCTGCTGGTCGATACGAGCTCGAGCATGGGGATGGCCGACGAGCGCTCGCCCTTCGCGCCGGACGCATCGAGCCGACTCGAGCACGTGATCGCCGCGCTGCGCACGAGCGAGTTCGTCGAGCGGCTTCGCGCGGTCCACGACGTGCTCGTGCTCGGGTTCGACGAAGACCTGCGCCGGGTCGCTTCGTTCGACAAGCTCGAGGACCCCTCCACGTCGACCGCCGCGGCGATCGACTGGCACGACGCCCTGGCGCCGAAAGGCATGGAGACGCGCCTCGGCCAGGTGCTGCGGCAAGCGATCCAGGGCGAGGCCGGCGCGCCCGTGTCGGGTATCGGCGTTCTCAGCGACGGGGGGCAAAACGCCGGCATCCCGGTCGAGGTCGCCGTGGCCGCGGCCCGCGAGGCCAAGGTTCCGATCTTTGCGGTGGGGGTCGGGTCGACGCGCGGGCCGACCAATGTCCGCGTCCATCAACTCGAGGTGCCCCCGCAGGCGCACCCCGGCGATCCCTACACCGTGACAGGCTTGATCCAAGCCGAGGGGCTGGCCGGCGAGTCGGCCACCGTCGAATGGCTGGTCCGCCCGTCCGACGAGGGGGCGGCCTCGCTGCCCGCCTCGGGCGTGGTCGTGCACCGAGAGGAAATCGTGCTCGGCAGCGACGGCGAGGTCGTGCCGGTGAAGTTCGAGTTGACCCCGACGGAAACGGGACGGCGCATGATCGGCCTTCGCGTGCAAGCCCCCCAAGCCGATTCCGATCCGAGCGACGATTTTCAGGAAGAGGAGGTCGAGATCGTCGATCGGCAGATCCGGGTGTTGCTGCTGGCCGGCGGTCCGACGCGGGAGTACCGCTTCCTGCGGTCGCTGCTCTTCCGCGACCGCTCGACGACGCTCGACGTGCTGTTGCAGAGCGGGCCGCCGGGCATCTCGCAGGAAGCCGACCGAATCCTCGACGCCTTTCCCGTCGATCGCGGCGAGATGTTCGCCTACGATTGCCTCGTGGCCTTTGACCCCGATTGGCAGACGCTCACCCAAGAGCAGGTCGACCTGTTGGAGAGCTGGGTTGCCGATCAGGGCGGGGGCCTCATCGTGATCGCCGGCCCGGTGCACGCGGGAGAGGCGATTGCCGGATGGATCGAGAACGAGGGCATGGCCAAGGTGCGCGCTCTGTATCCGGTCGAGTTCGAGCGGCATCGGTCGGTCTTCGAGACGACCGACGACGTGTCGAGCGAGCCCTGGCCGCTCGATTTCACGCGGGAAGGGCTCGAGGCCGGCTTCCTCCAGTTGGGCGACTCGGCGGTCGCCAGCCGGCAGGCGTGGGCCGAGATGGGCGGCGTGTTCCGTTTCTTTCCCGTCGAGGGGCCCAAGCCGGGAGCCAAGGTGCTGGCGCATTTCTCCGATCCCGAGGCCGCCCGAGGCGGCCGGCCGCCCGTCTACATGGCCGAGCAGTTCTACGGGTCGGGCCGGGTCTTTTACCTGGGGAGCGGCGAGATGTGGCGGCTCCGCCGGGCCGACGAGGGGCACTTCGAGCGCCTTTACACCCGGCTGATCGGATACGTCTCCCAGGGTCGCCTGCTCCGCCAGTCGAGCCGAGGCGCGCTGATGGTGGGGCGCGATCGATCGGTGTTGGGCGACACGGTCGAGATCCGTGCCCGGCTGACCAATGCCCAATTCGAGCCGCTGGTGGTTTCGGGCGTGACGGCCAACGTATTCGCGCCCGAGGGCGGCGTCGAGACCCTGACCTTGAGCCCCGACCCGAATCGGGCGGGCATGTACGCCGGCCATCTGGCCGTGCTCCGCGAGGGGACGTACCGGCTGGAAGTGCCTATCCCCGAAAGCGACGAGCAGCTTGTCCGCCGCATCAAGGTGCAGCTTCCCGACCTTGAGCGCCGCAGCTCGCGGCGGAACGACAAGCTCTTGAGCCAGGTTGCCCGGGCGACCGGCGGCGTCTACTACCCGAGTCTCGAGGCGGCGTTCGACCCCGAGGCCGCCGATCCGCTCGTCGAACGATTCAAGGACCGCAGCAAGACGATCATCCAGACCGCCGGCCTCGATCCGCCCTCGTTGCGATGGCTCGTGGGCCAGACCATGCCCGGGCTGGCGGCGCAGCGCTGGTTCGCGTGGCTGGTCGACGAGAGCTGGCTTGCCCGACTGGCGGCGAAGTCGCTTCTGTGGTGGTTGATGGTCGCAACGTGCGGGTTCTTGTGCGTGGAATGGTTGATTCGGCGACTGGCGAATTTGGCGTGAAATGATCGGCAACCCCCGACAACCCGAGTTGGCCCCGGCCATCCGCTCGACGCTCGACGCCTTGCGGCGGCGAATTCGGGTGTACGTGTGGCTGCACGGGCTTCTGCTGGCCGCGGGGTGGCTGGGGATCGCCTTCTGGGCCAGCCTGGCGATCGACTGGCTGTTCGAGCCGCCGGTGGCGTTTCGCGTGGTCGCCCTGGTGGCGGCGGCGCTGGGCTTGGCGGCGGTGGCGCTGCGGTGGATCGTGCGGCGGGCCTTCGTGCGACTCGGCCCCCGCAACCTGGCCATGCTCATCGAGCGCCGCTTCCCCGAATTCGACGAAAGCCTGCTCACGGCCGTCGAGTTGGCCGAGTGCCCCGCCGATCTCGGCCCACACTACCGCGACATGCTGGCAAGGACCTGCACGCAGGCGGCGCGTTCGATTCCGAACGTTTCCTTGCGAAGGGTGTTCAACCCCATTCCCCTCCGGCGGAGCCTTCTGGCGGCGCTGCTGCTGGCGGCGGGATTCGGCTCGCTGGCCGCGCTGCAGCCGGCGGCCCTGGGCGTCTGGGCGCGGCGGAACCTGCTGCTCGGCGACGAGCTCTGGCCTCGGCGCACCCGCCTGGTGATCGAGGGCTTCGACGACGGATCGGCCAAGGTGGCCCGGGGCGCCGATTTCGACGTCGTGGTCAAGGCCGATCTGAGCATGCCGATCGTCCCCGGCGCGGTCGAGATCCGCTATCGAACCGACGAGGGGGCCCGGCTGCGGGCCACCATGAGCCGCGAGGGCGCGGCCGACCCCGCCCGCGACGAGTTCCAGCACTACGCCCACACCTTCCACGGCGTGCTGACGCCCATCCGCTTCGACGTCGTGGGCGGCGACGCGGCGATCCGCGACCTGCGCATCGACGTGGTCGACAGCCCGATCCTGGTCGAGATGGCCCTCGAATGCCGCTATCCCGACTACGTCGACCAGGCGCCGCGCACGCTGCCGGTTACCGGCGTCATGGCGATCCTTCCCGGCACGCGGGTGACCGTGCGCGCCCGGGCGAACAAGGATCTCGTGCGCGTGGAGATCGGCGACGGCGAGTCGGCCCCCACGCGACTCGAGCCGGGCGCCGATCGGCGGAGCTTCTCCTACTCGATCGGCGACTTTACCGGCGACACGGCCCTGCGGATCTCGCTTCTCGACGCCGACGGCATTCGCAGCCGCGAGCCGGCTCGCCTGGCCCTGGCGGCGGTCGCCGATCAGGCGCCCAAGCTCGCCGTGCATCCCCGGGGCATCGGCCCGGCGATCACGTCGCGGGCGCGCGTCCCCGTCGCCGGCCGGATCGTCGACGACTACGGTATCGAGCGCATCTGGTTCGAGTATCGCCTCGACGACGGCGAGCCCGTGGCGCGGCCCTTGCCGTCGCCTCCGGCGAACTCGACCGAAGTATCGTTCGACGAGGGGCTTGAGGTCGAGGCCCTGGGGCTGGAGCCGGGCCGAAGGCTGGCCCTCCGCGTTCGGGCGGCCGACCGCTACGACTTGGGCGAAGAGCCCAACATGGGAGCCAGCGAGCCGTGGCAGTTCGACGTGGTCACCCCCGAGCAGTTGCGAACCCGGCTCGAGGCCCGCGAACTGGTCATCCGCCAGCGATTCGAGCGGATCATCGAAGAGGTGTCGCAGACTCGCGATGCGATCGGCCAGATCGATTTCGGTTCGGGGGCTTCCGACGACCCGCGGGGCGAACCCGGCGCCGGCGAGGCCGCGGCCGACGACGAGGCGAGCGAGCCCGATCGGAGCGCGGCCTTGAAGGCCCTGCGCGTGCAACGGGCCCTGCAGAACGCCCGCAAGAACGCCCACGAGACGCTCGGCGTGGTCGAGTCGGTGCTCGACGTGCGCGCCGAGTTGATCAACAACCGCATCGACACCGAGGAGTTGAAGATCCGCCTTCAGGAAGGTATCGCCGATCCCCTGCGGCGCGTGGCCGACGAGATGTTTGCCGAGTTGGAGCGGCGTTTCGATCGACTCGAGGCCGACCTGGCCGGCGACGCGGCGGCCGAGAGCCGGCGACTCGCCCTGGAGCAGGTCGACGCCATCCTGGAAGTCATGCGCCGGGTGCTCGACCGAATGATCCAGCTCGAAGACTTCAGCAAGGTCGTCGAGATGTTGCGCGAAATCATCCACTCCCAGGAACAACTCAGCGAGAAGACCCGCGAGCAGCGCAAGCGGGGGCTTCGCGATCTGCTGGAGGACTAGACCGTGACGCGAGACGTTTCGAGGCGATCGGAAGGGTGCGACCGGCGCACCGTCGGTCTTCGCGGCGCCCTTGGCGCGGCCCACGGGACGGTCGTCCTTGTCGCGCTGGCCGCGGGGCTGTCGGCGGCCGCGCCCGGCGCGGAACCTGCCGCGGCCGAAGACGCCGATCTCGCCCGGCGCCAGAAACAGATCGCCGCCGACTTTCGGCGGTTCCAGGACGTGCTGTTGCGCATGGGCGAGCTGACCGAGGGCACCGATCCGGGCCGCTCCCGATTGCTCCAACAGGCCGTGCGCCAGAGTGAGGAGGCGCTGATCGGCGTGCAGATCGACGCCCTGATCGATCTGCTCGACAAGAGGCAGCTTTCGCGGGCCGTCGAGAACCAGGACCGGCTGGTTGCCGACCTGCGCGCGCTGCTCGACCTGCTGCTGAGCGAGGACCGGGCCCGGCGGATCGAATCGGAAAAGGCGCGCGTGGGCGAGTATCTGCGGCGGCTCAACCAGATCATCCGGCAGCAGAAGTCGCTCGAGGGGCGCACGGCCGGCGGCGCCAATCCCAAGCCCCTGGCCGACGAGCAGCGCCGGCTGGGCGATCGGACGGGCGACCTGGCCCAGGACATTCGCGAAAGCGAAGAACCTCGAGGCGAACCACCCGACAACGGCGCGCGCGGCCGGCCCGGCGATCGCCCGGGCGACGACGGCGCGGAGCAAGGGGACGGCGCGAAGCCCAACGAGGCTCCGGCCGAAAAGGGCCGGCAGGGAGAGCCTTCCGAGGGCGAGCCGAAGGGATCGTCCCAGCCGGCGCCCGGCAGCGAGGGCGGCCCGTCGCCGCAGCCCGACCCCGGCGACCCCTCTTCCCAGGATCCGCCGAACCCGGCCCGGCAGCGGATCGAGGCCGCCCGGCAGCGCATGGACGAGGCCCGGCGCAAGCTCGAACAAGCCGAGCGCGAGGGGGCGGTCGAGAAGCAGGAAGAGGCCCTCCAAGAGCTCGAGCAGGCCAAGGCCGAGTTGGAGGAGATTCTTCGGCAGCTTCGCGAAGAGGAGATCGAGCGGACCCTGGCCGCCCTGGAGGTCCGCTTCGCCAAGATGCTGCGCATGCAGCGCGACGTCTACGAGGGCACGGTTCGGCTCGATAAGGTCCCCGCCGCCGATCGCACCCCCAGCCACGAGATCGAGGCCGCCCGGCTCGGGCGCACCGAGGCCGAGATCGTCCTGGAGGCCGACAAGGCCCTGCTCCTGCTTCGCGATGACGGTTCGTCGGCCTCGTTTCCCGAGGCGCTCGAACAGGCCCGCGCCGATATGCGGCGCGTGGTCGCGTGGCTCGAGCGGGCCAAGGTCGACGACGAGACCCAGGCGATCGAGCAAGAGGTCATCGAGGCCCTCGAAGAGATGATCGAGGCATTCCAGCAGGCCCGAGAAGACGCCGAGCGGAAGCCGCCGGCGCCTGCCCCCCCCGGGGCTCCCCAAGATCAACCCTTGGTCGATGCGTTGGCCGAGCTTAGGATGATTCGAGCGATGCAGATGCGGATCAACCGCCGCACCGAGCGGTATTCGACCCTGATCGAGGGGGAGCAAGCCGAGAACGCCGAATTGCTCGAAGCCCTCGCCGAACTGGCCGAGCGGCAACAGCGCGTCCACGAAATCACCCGAGACCTCGAGGCGGGAAAGAACCAATGATCGCTGCTGCGACAAGACGGGCCTATCTCGCCTTGCTGGGTTTGCCGGCCTTGCTGGCCTTGGCGGCCGGCGCGAGCGATCGGGCGTTCGGCGATCCGGGTGAAACGCTGGCCGAGGCAACTCGCTGGCACGCCCCGTCCGCCGAGACGGTCCGGTCGCAGGTCGTTGCCTGGCTCGACGAGCGCCTCGCCGACGAGGCGGTCCGCGCCCGGGCGGCCGAGATCTGGTCGGCCGACCCGGCCCCGGCGACGCCCGCCGAGCGATTGGCGCGTCTGGCTCAAACGATCGCCCTGGCCGACGAGAACGCGCGCAAGCTGGTCGCGCTTTGCGCCGGGCCTCGCACCGAGTTGTCGCCGCCCGAGGCGGCCTGGCTTCGCGAGGCCGACACGCCGCCACTGGTCGCGAACAATTTGCGGCTGCTGTACGGACGCTGGCTTGTCCACGAGTCGCTGTACGATGAGGCCCTTGCGCAGCTCGAAGGGCTGCGGCTCGACGACGTGGTCGATCCGGCGGCGCTGCTGTTCTACCGGGGGGTCATTCATCATCGCCTGTTGAACCGCGAGGCGGGGCTCGAGGCGATCGAGTCGCTTCTGGCCGGCGCGGAAGAGTCTCCGCGGCGCTATGCGGCGATCGCGCCGCTCATGCAGGCCGACTTGAAGAATCTCGAGGTCGACTCGCTCGACCACATCGCCCGGCGCATGGACGACGTGCGCCGGCGACTGGATCTGGGCCGGGCGGGCCCCAAGGTCCGCGAGATCGAAGATGGGGTGATCGAGTCGCTCGACAAGCTCATCAAGAGGCTCGAAGATCAGCAGCAGCAACAGGCCGCGGCCTCGGCCGGCGCCGCGCCCCAGCCCAGCCGCCCGGCCCAGGACAGCGTTCCCGCGGGCGGCAAGGGTCGAGGCGAAGTCACGAAGCGCGACGTGGGAAGCGAGAGCGGCTGGGGCAACCTTCCTCCCAAACAGCGCGAAGAGGCCCTGCAGCAGATCGGGCGCGAGTTCCCCACCCACTACCGCGACGTCATCGAGCAATACTTCCGCAAGCTTGCCACCGAAGGGAGCCCTTGAGAAGACCATGTCCTTCCTCCTTTTAGCCAGCCTGTGGACGTCGGCCGGGCCGACGTTCGAAATCCGCACGCTCGACGGGGCTCTGGTCGCCGGCGCGGTCTCTCGATTGGACGGCACGTCGACCACGATCGACACCGCCGGGGGCCCCGTTTCGCTCGAAACCGAGGATTTGGTGACCATCTCCCGGTCGGATGGGAAAGAGACGGCTCCGTTGCCTCCCCTGGCGTGGATCGACCTGGTCGACGGATCGTGCCTTTTTGCCGCGGGATTCCAGGTCGTCGACGGCCGGGCCCGGATCGCCCTGCGAGGCGGCCCGAGCGTCGAACTGTCGGCCCGCGACCTCCGGGCCGTCCGGTTCCACGGGCCATCGGCGGGGGCCGGCGCCGAATGGTCGCGGATCCTCGAGGCCGACTCCGGCGGCGATCGGCTCGTGGTCACCAAGGGCGACTCGATCGACTACTACCAGGGCGTGCTACACGATCTCGACGAAAACGCGATTGCCTTCGAGCTGGACGGCGAGACCTTGTCGGTCAAGCGATCCAAGGTGTACGGGCTGATCTACTACCAATCGGCCGGCCGGAATCTGCCCGAACCCGTCGCCCGAATCGCCGTCGCCGACGGCTCGCGGTGGGAAGCGACCACGCTCCGCTGGGAAGACGATCAACTCGCCTGGACCACCCCGCTCGGCCTGGAACGGACCGCCCCGCCCGGCGAAGTCGCCCGGATCGCCTTCCTGCAGGATCGCATGGTCTATCTCAGCGACCTCGAGCCCGAGTCGGTCACGTGGGCTCCGTTCTTCGGCACGGCCGAACGCGTCGATGCCCTCAGCCAGTTCTTCGCCCCGCGCAACGACCGCGCCTTCGAGCCGGGGCCGCTGCGGCTCGGAGGGCAGGAACACGCAAAGGGCCTGGCCATCCACAGCCGCACCGAGATGACCTATCGCCTGTCGGAACCGTACCGGCGATTCAAGGCGATCGTGGGCATCGACGACCGGGTGCGCCCGCGGGGCGACGTGCGGCTGGTCATCCGGGGCGACGAGCAAACCCTGTTCGAGGGCGACGTGACCGGGACCGACCCGCCCCAGACGCTCGATCTCGACCTGGCCGGCGTGCGCCGGCTGGTCATCCTCGTCGACTTCGGCGGCGATTTGAGCGTGGGCGATCACCTCGACCTCTGCGAAGCAAGGCTCGTGAAATGACCGGCCGCCCCAAGCCAACCTCCCGACGCGGCCCTCGGCGCGGCATCGTTGCCGCGGTGGGGCTGTTGCTGGCCGGTGCTTCGCTCGCGCGGGCCGAGGTCGACCGGGCCGTGGTGGACGCCGAGGCCGAGCGAATCGCCGTCATCGAGCGCGTCAAGCACTCGGTGCTCGCGATCTTCGACGCCCGCGGCGCCGGCGGCGGGTCGGGCGTGGTCATCTCGCCCGACGGATACGCTCTGACCAACTTCCACGTGGTCCAGCCCTGCGGCAAGGCCATGAAGTGCGGCATGGCCGACGGCTCGCTCTACGACGCCGTGATCGTGGGCCTCGATCCGGCCGGCGACGTGGCCCTGATCAAGCTCTTCGGACGCGACGACTTCCCCCACGCCCAAATGGGCGACAGCAACGCGGTGCGGGTCGGCGACGCCGCCCTGGTCATGGGCAACCCCTTCCTGCTGGCGACCGACTTCCAGCCGACCGTCACCTGGGGCATCATCTCCGGCGTGCACCGCTACCAGTTTCCCTCGGGCACGATCCTCGAATACGCCGACTGCCTGCAGACCGACGCCTCGATCAACCCGGGCAATTCGGGCGGGCCGCTCTTCGACGGCCGGGGCCGTCTGATCGGCATCAACGGCCGGGCCTCGTTCGACAAGCGGGGCCGCGTCAACGTCGGCGTGGGCTACGCGATCTCGATCCATCAGGTCAAGAACTTCCTCGGCGCGCTCCGCGGCGGCCGGATCGTCGATCACGCCACCCTGGGCGCCAGCGTCGCCTTCGACGCCGAGGGGCGCGTCGTGGTCAACGACGTGCTCGAGCACTCCGACGCCTACCGCCGCGGTCTGCGATACGACGATGAGATCGTCCGCTTCGCCGGGCGCGCGATCGACACGCCCAACGCCTTCAAGAACGCCCTGGGCATCTATCCCAAGGGATGGCGATTGCCCTTGAGCTTCCGGCGCGACGGAAAGCGATACGACGTGCACGTTCGGCTGGCGGGCCTGCACACGCCGGCCGAACTGATCGAAAAGGCCGCGGGCCGGTCGCTCCCGCCGCAACCGATTCCCCAGCCGGGTGATGACCCCGAGCCGAACAAGGGCAAAAACGGCGACCGCCCCGATCGCGAGGCGCCCGAGCCCGGCCGCCCGCCCGGGCCGCCGGGGTTGCCCCGCGCGCTCGCCCCCACGCCCGACGAGTCCATGCCCGAAGTCGTGGCCCGCCATTTCGAGGACCGGCGCGGATACGCCAATTACTACTTCAACCGGCTGCACCGCGACCGGGTCTGGCACGCCTGGGCCGCCGGCTTCGGCGAGGCGTGGCGCCAAGGGGCGTGGGTGCTCGACGGACCGCTGCAGGGCGGCGGCGAGTTCCACCTCGAGCTGACCGACCTCGGGGCCCGGCTCGATCTCCCCCTGGTCGAGTACGAGTGGACGTCGGCCGACGAGCTCGGTTCGCCGCGGGTCCCGCCCGACAGCGGCGGCCTCCTGCCCGCCCTGTTCCTCTGGCGACGGCTGGCCACGACCGGGCCCGACGAGTTCGGCGAGGTCTCCTACCTCGGCACTGCCCCGCTGGTCGGGCACGAGAAGCTCGTCGACGTGCTGGTCGGCATCCACGGCAGCCTCGAATGCCATTATCTGTTCGATCCCGACGATGGAACGCTCGTCGCCCTGGAGATGTTCGCCGACGAGAACGTCGATCCATGCGAGGTCCATTTCGCCGACTATCGCCCGGTCGACGGCTGCCGGCTTCCCGGAAGCATCGAGGTGCGCGTGGGCGACGCGGCGTACGCCCGGTTCACGGTCGCGACGTTTCGTCCGTCGGGCGAGGGCGAGACCGGCTCGGCCCCGGCGCCGGGGGCTTCCGTCGCCGGTTCCGACGAGGCGCCGTTCCCGTTCGACGCGGGTGACGGGGCACCGGCACGGCAGACCGCCGCAATCCACGAGACGATCGACGAGGCGCAGCGCAAGGTGGTCAAGATCTACGGGGCGGGCGGGCTCCGCGGGCTCGAAGCCTATCAGACCGGGCTGCTCGTCTCACCCGAAGGACACGTCATGACCGTCTGGAGCTACGTGCTCGACGCCGACCCGATCACCGTGACCCTCGGCGACGGCCGGCGCTTCGAGGCCGCCCTGCTGGGCGCCGATCCCCGGTTGGAGATGGCCGTGCTGAAGATCGACGGCCGGTCGCTTCCGCACTTCGATCTGGCCCGATCGGTCGAGGCCGACGGCGGCGAGCGCGTGCTCGCCTTAAGCAACCTGTTCGGCGTGGCCGTCGGAAACGAGCCGGTCAGCGTGCAGCGGGGCGTGATCGCGGTGACCGCGGCGCTGCGGGCGCGGCGGGGCGTTTACGAGACGCCCTACGACGGATCGGTCTACGTGCTCGACGCGGTGACGAACAATCCCGGCGCGGCCGGCGGCGCCGTGATCGACCGGCGCGGAGGGTTGCTGGCCATGCTGGGCAAGGAGCTTCGCAACGCCCGGAACGGAACGTGGCTGAATTACGCCATTCCGTCGACTCCGCTCCGCGCGTCGTTCGAGCGGATCCTTGCCGGCGAGTCCGCGGTCCGCGACGAGCCGCCCGAGCGCAAGCCCAAGCGCCCCTGGAGTCTTTCGACCCTGGGGATCGTGCTGGTGCCCGACGTGGTGGCGGCGACGCCGCCCTACGTCGACGAGGTGCGTCCCGGCTCGCCGGCCGCCGCGGCGGGAATCGCGCCCGACGACCTGGTGGTCCTGGTCGGCGACCGGCTGGTCCGCTCGTGCAAGGAGGTCGTGGCCGAGCTCGAGGCGCTCGACGCGGCCGATGAGATCCGTCTCACGCTCAAGCGGGGCCAGGAACTCGTCGAGATCGATCTCCCCGCCCTCCGCGAAGGAGAACCCACGCCTTGAACGCCAAAGGCACGTCCCCAGCCATCGCCCGCCACGCGGCCGGCGCGACCCGCGCATGGATCGCGACGCTGGTCGTCGCCTCGATCGCCACGGGCATTCACGCCGTCCGAGGCGACGACGATCGCGAGGCGTTGGAGCAGCGGGCGTTTCGCGCGGCGGTCGAGCGCATCGCCCCCTCGGTCGTGCGGATCGAAACGCTGGGAGGCCTGGCCGATCGCGCCCCACTGGGCAGGGCGGCGACGACGGGGCTGGCGGTGTCGGCCGACGGATACGTGGTCTCCAGCGCGTTCGGCTTTCTCGATCGGCCCGACTCGATCCTGGTGCAATTGTACGATGGTTCCCGAAAGGTCGCCCGGCTCGTGGCCACGGATCACCACCGGAAACTCGTGCTGTTGAAGATCGAGGTCGACGCGCCCCTTCCGCTGCCGGAGACCGCGCCGCCCGAGTCGATCCGCGTGGGCCAGTGGGCCCTGGCCGTGGGGCGCACGTTCGAGGCGGACCGGCCCAACGTCGCGGTGGGAATCGTCAGCGCCCTGGATCGCATCTGGGGCAAGGCCCTCCAGACCGACGCCGCCGTGTCGCCCAACAACTACGGCGGGCCGCTCGTCGACGTCCACGGCCGCCTTCTCGGCGTGATTGTCCCCTTGTCGCACGAGGGAAGCGACGATCTGGCCGGCGCCGAATGGTACGACGCGGGCATCGGGTTCGCCGTGCCGGCCGAGGCGATTGAGCGCGTGCTGCCCAAGCTCCAGCGGGGCGAGGACGTGTTCGCCGGCCAACTGGGCATCGGGTTCGCGCCGGGTAATCTCTCGACCACCGAGCCCGTCGTCGCCACGTGCCTGCCCCGATCGCCCGCCCGACGCGCCGGAATCGCCGTCGGCGACCGGGTCGTCGAGATCGACGGGCAGAAGATCATCCGGGCCTCGCAGGTCCGCGAGCAACTCGGCCGGCGCGACGCGGGCGAGACGATCCGCATGGCCGTCATGCGCGACGGCGAACGAATCGAACGCGAGCTCGAGCTGGTCGCCGTGCTCGAGCCCTATGAGTTCCCTTTCCTGGGCGTGCTTCCCGTGCGCGAAGGCGGCGAGAGAGAAGCGGGGGTAGAAGTCCGGTTCGTCTATCCCGAGAGCCCGGCCGCCCGCGCGGGAATCGCCCGAGGCGACGTCCTGGCGGCGCTGGATGCCCGACCGGTGGCCGACGCCGTCGAGCTGCGCCGCTCGATCGCCGAGCGCGAGCCAGGCGACGAGGTCGCGATCGAAGTCCGTCGCGGCGACGAGACGCTCGGCATCAAAGTCGGGCTCGGCCGGATTCCCGAGTCCGTTCCGCCGGGCCCGCTCCCGCCGGCGCGACGGGCGGACCCCAACCCAGCGCCCGACGGCGGCACGATCGAAATGAAGATCGCCGAGTTCGAGAACAACGTCTGGGCCTATCTGCCCGGCGGCGAGGGAGGCACGGCCCACGGCCTGGTCGTGTGGCTTGCGCCGGCCGATCGGTTCGACTGGAAGGCGATCCTGGCCCGCTGGAAGGCGCATTGCGACCGCGACGGCCTGATTCTCGTCGCCCCCGAGCCGGCCGACCGCGAGGGATGGCGGCCGGGCGACGTCGA
>Ga0334892_1001295_pt1 | contig 21998 bp, 18 predicted proteins | sample GraSluR3_MG_4_FD_207213 | JGI IMG/M metagenome (GOLD analysis project Ga0334892, IMG submission 207213) | Sludge microbial communities from methane-producing bioreactor in Wageningen University, Netherlands - Granular Sludge_15_04-R3 | ecosystem: Engineered > Bioreactor > Anaerobic >...
ACCACGCGGCAGAACTTTCTGATTATATTCTTGCAAGATGGAGAAGTCTATGAGGGTCCTCATAACCTAAAATATAGTATTAATAGTATATAAACCTAACCATTGATTAGGTTTTTCGAAATCCTCTTGATATCTCCGATCTTGGAGAGGCGCAGCTTGCCGAAAGACAGTTTGAATCCCAGCTGTGGATAGGTGAACGAATCGTACCATCCTTTCCCCTTGAACCTGGGATACCCTGAGGTCTCTCCTGCTTTGACCCTTCGGAAGAACGCTTTAAAGGCCAGATCTACCCGTTCTTGGACGTTCTGGAGGGTCTGAGAGAATACCTCCTTTTAGTTCTGGTTTGTTTTTCTTCCACTCTGGCAGCAAGTTGTGAGTCTCATACTTAGATATGGATTTGCCTTCTTGTTCGAAAGAGTTTTTTCGATATGCCAAAGTCTCGTTATAGGTCCATCTACACAGCTCCAAGGTCTGTTCCATCTTAGAACGCTGTGCTTTTGTCGGATAGATCCTATATTTGAAGGCCTTAAGCATTACACTCACTTATGCTGTTATGGTATTTAAAGATTCATGGCTTAAGGCGGGGTACGATTCATACCCGGCCTAAAGACCGGGGTTTTCTCTACCCCTGCACCCCGCATCTATAACTCTGTACCCGAAAGAAGCTGCAGAATATCCGACAAAATAGTCACCTACACCACCACAATCTCCCCACATACCCTGCACGCCTCGGCGATCCGGTCGAACTTCATACCCGGGAAGGGATCGATCAAGCAGAGGTCCGTCGGTTCCGCCCGCGAAAATAGCCTCTCGGCATCGCCGAAGTAGACCTCGATCTTGCAGCCGCCCCCCTCCGCCTCCGCCGCCAGGACCGATTCCGCGCCGATCTCGCTCCCCGGCAACTTGTTCCGCTCGATCTTCTCGATCCCCAAAAGTGACCGGTTCGCCTCCAGGTTGAGGATCGCATCCTCCACCGCCGGGAGCCAGGCGTCGTTCATGACGACCCGCTCCGCCCCGCCGAGGGCGGACGAAAGGCCCAGGGTCCCGGGGCCACAGAGGACGTCGGCGACGGTCGTCAATTTGCCCCAGAAGTACAGATTCTCCAGGATCTTCATCTTCGGCGCGCTCTGGCGGGGAAACTCGACGTGAATCTTCGACTGATGCTTGTAGATAACCAGCTCGCCGATCAATGAGGAGACGACGTCGCATCGCAGATCCGAGCCCGCCAGAAGCGCCCACCGGTGGGGACCGGCCTGGAGGTCCGATACGCCGGGGACGCCCCCGCCCCGGATGACGCCCTTTATTTCAGGGACCTTGGCGACGATCTCGTCGGCGGCCTCCTTCGTTAGCCGCTCGCCGACGATTATGAGCTCTCTTGGCCCGAGCCTCGGCGGGTAGGCGAGGGGGTAGCCCACCTCCACCAGGGGCCAGCCGATCGATCGGAGGGGGTCGGATCTTTTGCGGAGCCGGTGGTCGACGAGCACCTGCATCGCCTCGATCATCACCACGTCCAGGGGCGCCCTGCCGCAGCCGGAACACCGTTTCCGGCCCCCTTCCATCGCGGCGAGCCTCGCGGCGAGGGCCGAGAATCTGGCGGCCTTATCGAGGCCGGGCTCCGCAGGGCAATTCGGGCAGGCCATGTAAAGGAGATCGAGGCGGGCCAGGACCTCCTCTGCGGGGGTGATCGTCTCCTTGGGGGGCTTGGCCATCGGCATCGCCCTTCCATGGAGCAGGACGGTATTTCAGCCTTTCCGGGCACAATTCAGCCGCTTTTCGTAGAAAGATTTGTAAACAAAAAGGGCCCTCACCAGGGGGAGGAGGTTATAAAGATGGCACAGAGAGGGATCAGGGAATACGACGCCAAGAGGATCCTGGCGGAGAGGCTTCCCGATTATATCGATGATTTCGATTACGACGGTGAGATAGCACTTATAACTCCGGATACGGACCTGGAGGTGGTGGCGGTCGATAACCCCTGGGTCAAGAAGAAAAGGCTGGTGGTCAAACCCGACCAGCTCTTCGGCAAGAGAGGGGCTCACGGCCTCATCCTCCTCGACGCCCCATGGGACGAGGCAAAGAAGTACATCCAGGAGAATATGGGCCGCGAGGTTCTGGTGGGTACGGTTGTCGGGACCCTCGAGGCCTTCCTCATCGAGCCCTTCGTCCCCCACGGGCCGGAGGAGGAGCTCTACGTCGCCATAAAGTCCGAGAGGGATAAAGACGTGATCTACTTCTCCCTCCGGGGCGGGGTCGAGATCGAGGCGAACTGGGACACCGTCACCGAGATCCCCGTCGACGTCCTGGCGAGGCCCGAGGACCTCGACCTCGGATCAAAGCTTCCGGCGGGCCTCGCCGACCGCCTGCAGACGACGGCGGCCTTCGTCCGGGGACTATACCAGCTCTACCGAGACTTCGGCTTTGCTTATCTTGAGATCAACCCCTTCGTCTTCGCCGGCGGCAGGGTCGTACCCCTGGACCTGGTGGCCCGCCTCGACGACGCCGAGGCCTTCTGGCAGAGGAAGATCTGGAGGAGCCTACAGTTTCCCGAGCCCTTCGGCCGGGCGCTGACCGAGGAGGAGGCCTGGATAAAGGAGATCGACTCCCGGACGGGAGCCTCCCTGAAGCTGACGATCTTAAACCCGCAAGGGAGGGTCTGGACGATGGTGGCCGGCGGCGGCGCCTCCGTCATCTACGCCGACACCATCTGCGACCTCGGCTTCGCCGGAGAGCTCGCCAACTACGGAGAGTACAGCGGCGACCCCTCGACCCAGGACACCTACGATTACACCAAGACGATCCTGGAGCTGATGACGCGGGAGAAAGACCCCGAAGGGAGGAATAAGTACCTCCTCATCGGCGGCGGGATCGCCAACTTCACCGACGTCGCCAAGACCTTCAAGGGGGTCGTCATGGCCCTGGAGGACTACAAGGAGAGGCTCCGGGAGACGGACGTCGAGATCTACGTCCGGAGGGGTGGGCCGAACTATGAGGAGGGGCTGCGGATAATGCGACAGCTCGGCGAGAGGCTGGGGGTACCGATACACGTCTACGGCCCCGAGACCCACATGACGCGGATCGTATCGATGGCCCTGGGAGGAGGAGAGTGATGGCCATGAAGGACTACCAGCTCTTCGACAGAAACACCCGGGCCTTCGTCTACGGCTTCCAGACCAACGCCATCCAGAGGATGCTCGACTTCGATTATCTCTGCAAAAGGTCTCTGCCCAGCGTCGCCGCCATCATAAACCCCAACCGGGCTGGCGTCCACAAGGTCTTCTGGGGGACCGAGGAGATCCTCCTCCCCATGTACAGGACGATCCCCGAGGCGGTGGCCGCCCACCCCTCCGTCGATGTGATGGTCAACTTCGCCTCCTTCAGGTCCGCCTTCGAGACCAGCATGGAGGCCCTCGCTTCGCCGAGCATAAAGACGGTGGCGATCATCGCCGAGGGGGTTCCTGAGAGGATGGCCAAGGTGATGGCTGCGACGGCAGAGAAGATGAAGAAGACGATCATCGGCCCCGCCACCGTCGGGGGGCTTGCCGCCGGGGCCTTCAGGATAGGAAACACCGCAGGCACCATCGAGAACATCATCGAGTCGAAGCTCCACCGCCCCGGTTGCGTCGGCTTCGTCTCCAAGTCCGGGGGGATGCTCAACGAGGCCTTCAACATCATAGCGAGAAACTCCAGCGGGGCCGTGGAGGGGATCGCCGTCGGGGGAGACAGGTATCCGGGATCCGACCTCCTCGACCACATCCTGCGGTTCGAGGCGAACCCAGACGTCGCCATAATAGCATCTCTGGGCGAGGTGGGGGGGGCCGACGAGTACAGGATCGTCGAGGCGCTCAAGGAAGGGAGGATCAGAAAGCCCCTGGTGATCTGGGTCACTGGGACCTGCTCCAAGGTCCTCCCCGGTTCCGTCCAGTTCGGCCATGCCGGGGCCAAGGCCCAGACAGACCTCGAGACCGCCGACGCCAAGAACCGGGCGCTGAAAGAGGCGGGGGCCATCGTCCCCGAATCCTTCGACGGCTACGGGGACGAGATCAGACGGGTCTACGAGAGGCTCCTCGCCGAGGGGAAGGTCCGGGATGTGGAGGAGCCCGAGATCCCGACGATCCCCATGGACTATGCCAAGGCCGTCTCTGAGGGGATCGTTCGAAAGTCCACAAACCTCATCTGCACCATCTCCGACGACCGGGGCGACGAGGTCCTCTATGGAGGAAAGCCCTTGAGCCGGGTCCTGAACGACGGCATGGGGATCGGGGGGGTCATCGGCCTCCTCTGGTTCAAGAAGGAGATCCCTCCCTGGGCCGCCGAGTTCATAGAGCTCGTCCTCCAGATCGTCGCCGACCACGGCCCCGCTGTCTCGGCAGCCCACAACGCCATCGTAGCCTCCTGCGCCGGAAAAGACCTCATCACCTCTCTTGCCAGCGGCCTGCTCACCATCGGGCCCCGGTTCGGCGGGGCGATCGACGACGCCGCCCACGAGTTCAAGAGGGCGAGAGATTCCGGCCTCTCCCCCGAAGAGTTCGTAAAGGAGATGAAGACGGCGGGGATCAACATCCCGGGGATCGGCCACAGGATCAAGAGCGTCAAAAACCCCGACAAGAGGGTGGAGCTTCTCATCAGCTACGCCCGGGAGAACTTCGAGAGGACCGACCTGCTCGACTACGCCCTCTCCGTCCAGGAGATCACCACCGCCAAGAAGGGAAACCTCATCCTCAACGTCGACGGCTGCATAGGCGTCCTCTTCATCGACCTGATGAGCTCCTGCGAGGTCTTCGACGAGAGGGATATCGACGACGTCATCAAATACGGCTACCTCAACGGCCTCTTCGCCCTGGGGAGGTCCATAGGGATCATAGGCCACATCCTCGACCAGAAGAGGCTCGACTCGAGGCTCTACCGCCACCCCCAGGACGACATCGCCTTCATGCTCCCGGAGTTTCCGTGAGGCTTCCTCGGTGGCGAATATTGGGCCGGCCCCTCCGGCCGGCCCCTCTTTTATGGAGGATCTGACCGTGGCAACCATCAGCGAGAAGATATTCAGCAGGGCCTGCGGCCATCGGGCTGAGGCGGGAGAGATCGTAGAGTCAGAGGTGGATTATGCCATGTCCCACGACGGCACCAGCGTCCTGGCCATCAAGGCCTTCGGCGAGATGGGGTCGGAGCGGGTCTTCGACCCCGAGAGGATCGTCATCCCCTTCGACCACATCGTCCCCGCCAACAGCAGCGTCTCGGCGGACCTGCAGAAGATGGTACGGACATGGGCGAAGGATCAGGAGATCGTCCACTTCTTTGAAAGCGGTGAAGGGATCTGCCACCAGGTCTTCCCCGAGGAGGGGTTCGCCCTGCCGGGGACCCTCCTGGTGGGGGCCGACTCCCACTCCTGCACATACGGGGCCTTCGGCGCCTTCGGGACCGGCGTCGGGGCGACGGAGATGGCGGAGATCTACTCCAGAGGAAGGCTCTGGTTCAAGGTCCCAGAGACGGTGGGGATCAGGGTCTGTGGCCAGCTCGCAAGGAGGGTCCTCGCCAAAGACCTCACCCTGATGCTCGTCGGAGCGATCGGCGCCGACGGCGCCACCTACAAGGCCCTGGAGTACGTCGGCGATACGGTGGAGGGGCTATCCATCTCGGGGAGGATGACCCTCTCGAATATGGGGGTCGAGATGGGGGCGAAGGCCGCCATCGTACCCCCGGACGGGGTGACCGAAGAGTTCCTGATGGGGAGGGCGCAGGAGGCATACCATCCCGTCCATTCAGACCCGGGATCCTACGCCTCGGAGATGGAGTTTGACGTATCAGATCTGGAGCCCGTCGTCGCCGCCCCCTTCAGGGTCGACAACGTCCGGCCCGTCCCGGAGGTGGCGGGAACCGAGGTCGACCAGGTCTTCATCGGGACCTGCACCAACGGCCGCTACGAAGACCTGAAGGTCGCCGCCGAGATCCTCAGGGGGAAGAAGGTGAAGACGAGGGCCCTCGTCATACCCGCCTCGAGGAGGGTCCTCCTCCGGGCCCTATCTTCGGGGATCATCGAGGACCTCGTCGGAGCGGGGGCGATGATCGGGCCGCCGGGATGCGGCCCGTGCCTCGGCGCCCACATGGGGGTCCTCGCTGAGGGGGAGGTCTGCCTATCCACTGCCAACAGGAACTTTCCGGGGAGGATGGGAAAAGGCGGCCTCGTATACCTGGCGTCTCCGGCGACGGCGGCCGCGACTGCCGTCGAGGGCGTCATCACCGACCCGAGGGAGGTCTGAAGCTGGTGGGGGATGGGAAGGGCGGAGCAAGGACCAAGGAGGGGGATCGGCCCTCCAACAGGAGGTCCGGAGGGCTCCGGTCCCGAAAGGGAAGTTCAACCCCCCTCCGCCTCGACCTCCACGTCCATTCGTCCTTCTCCGACGGCAGGGACGGGATCGAGGAGATTCTGAAGGCTGCCATCGATGCCAGCCTCGATGGGATCGCCATCACCGACCACGACACCCTGGAGGGGTACTTCGAGGCCGAGAGGATCATCCGGGAGGAGGGCCTCGACCTTTTGGTGATACCGGGAGTCGAGGTCTCCACCTCTGAAGGCCACCTCCTCACCCTGGGGATTCGAGAGCTTCCTCCCTCCGGGCGGAGCCCCGACGAGACGATCGAGTTCGTCAGGGTTCGGGGGGGGATCTCCATCGTCGCCCATCCCTACCACCTCTTCAGACACGCCATGTACAGGATACCTGATTGCGACGCCGTCGAGGTCTACAACTCCAAGTACATCTTCGGGATCGCGAACTTATGGGCTAAGAGGATGGCCGAAAGGCGGGGGCTTCCCATGGTGGCGGGGAGCGACTCCCATATGGCCAAGACGGTGGGGCTTGGGGTGACCGTCGTGGACGTCGAGGAAGGCTCCGACCTGGGTGACGTCCTCGCATCGATCCGGGGAGGCAGGGTGAAGATAGAGAGCAAGAGGATGTCACCGTCGGCGTTCGTCAGCCAGATGGTCCGCTGGACGAAGAAGCGCCTCCGTCGGAGGCTGAATAAGTGAGCCCTTCGGAAGGATGACAAAGGCAGAAGGATGACAAATCTCCAGACGATGGACGCGGGATAAAACGTAGTCTTCCGCCAGCCTGAAATGAAGCGGAATAAAAACAAAGTAAAAAAATAGGCCGGAACCGGTCCGGTCACACGCTTTTTTGGGAAATATGCCAAAGAGGGATAAGGACTTACTGGATCTTCTCCACCTTTTCTGCTTTGGGGCCTCTGTCGCCAGTCTCAACTTCAAAACTGACCTTATCTCCTTCATCTATAGAGACGCCCGGCTTCAGACCGCTTGAGTGTACAAAATAGTCAGTCCCGTCGTCCCCAGCTATAAAGCCGAAATGTTTTGTTCTGTTGAAGAACTTCACTGTGCCAGTAACCATTTCAATTCCTCGTTGTCCTGAGATAAAACATACGACTATTTAAAGGTGCTCCTTTCGGGCCGATCCGGCCAGCTCGTGCGCACCGTCTTAGCGCCGACCCCTTCAGAGCTCCAACTTCGTCCCCCGGCCTTCCTCCGATCGACAAAAAATATGGAATTTGGAATCATCCTTCAGCCGACGATTGTTTGAGCGTCTATGCTCGATCCCCCCGGGATCTCATAGACGGAATCGCAGATCTCATCGCCGTCCTCGTCGGTGCAGTTGAAGGATCCGTAGTAGTTTCCGACGGTGCCGTCGTCCCACCGGTTTTTGCCGTCGTCGAAGGCGTCGAGCACCGTATTGTTGAAGAGCCTGTTATTGGTGAGGAGGTTGTCGGCGGAGTTATAAAGGAAGACTCCAACGGCGTTCTCAGAGACGACGTTGGCCAAGACGGTGGAGTTGCTCGATCCCTCCAGGATGATTCCAGCTCCCCGGTTCCCGGAGGCGATGTTGTTTACGATGGTGACGTTGTTTGAGAGAACCCTGATCCCCGCATCCACTGACTCGTTTCCAGAGTCTGTGACCCTGATCGACTCAACCCTCACACCGTCTGCGCTGACGGTGATGCAGCTGCCGTTGCCGTCGGCGTTTATGATGGGAAGACCGAGACCTTTCCACCTCTCACCTCTCAGGGTGATCGGCTTTGTAACGTTGATGTTCCCGATGAAGGATCCGCTCCTGACCAGGACGGTATCTCCGGGGGTCGCTATATCGATAGCTTCCTGGATGCTGAGGTACTGACAGCCGCAGGCTCTGCAGTCGCATACCCTCAGGGTGGCCGCGCCCTCTGCCATCCCCGCGGCTCCGAGAACGACCAGAAGGGCGAGGATCGGTGAAATCTTGACATTCATTTTTATCATCTCATGATCCCTCTGAATTATCTCACCCGTCTTTGTGATTATAAAAAGCTTTTTTTGGTCGCCTATCATGAGCCCCTCGAATAACTATATAACCGCTCGCCGCCCTCAGGTCCCGCATCATGGAGCACTTCCAGCGAGAGATAAAAGAGCGGCTCGAAAAACAGGGGTACCACCTCTTCGCCCACGGCGCCGTAAAGCCCTGTCTGTGGCTTCGGCGGTCCATCCGCGGAGGCGACCAGTGCTATAAGAACCACTTTTACGGCATCGCAAGCCACCGGTGCGTCCAGATGACCCCGACCCTCCTCTGCAACCACCGATGCCTCCACTGCTGGAGGCCCATCGACGAGATGCCCACCTCCTCAGGGGACTGGATGGAGCCATCGGAGCTGTTGGACGGAATCCTTAGAGAGCAGCAGAGGCTCATCTCCGGCTACGGTGGCGCCCCGGAGACGACCGACTCCGCGAGGTTGGAAGAGGCGAAGAGGCCGGCTCACGTTGCCATATCTCTCATGGGGGAGCCGACGCTCTACCCCATGATCGAAGAGCTCGTCGAGGAGATAAAGGGGCGCGGGATGACCGCCTTCCTGGTGACGAACGGGACGAATCCCAAGGCGATCGGCGAGGTCAGTCCCACCCAGCTATACATCAGCCTCAACGCCCCCGATGAGGAGACCTATCTCAGGGTCTCAAACCCCGCGACAAACCTCTGGAGCCGATTTCTGGAGAGCCTGGAGATGATGAAAGACTCTCAATCCAGGACTGTGGCGAGGCTCACCCTCGCCAGGGGCATCAACATGAGGGACCCTCAAGGTTACGCGAAGCTGATCGAGACCGCAGAGCCGGACTTCGTGGAGGTGAAGGCGTATATGCACCTGGGAAGCTCCCGAAACCGGCTCGCAAGGGGTTGCATGCCCTCTCACGAAGAGGTGATGGACTTCGCGAAGGATCTATCCGAGACCCTCGGCTACAGCCTGAAAGACCACGTCCCCCTCAGCAGGGTTGCCCTCCTCTCCAGGGGTAGCGCGAAAGAGCTCATCGATCTCTGAGGGTGGCTTCAGATCCTCCAATTTCATCCGACTTCGTATGATTTTTAATAATAATTATATGATTTTTTTCATCATTACCGCCGGACCGCTGTATGTCGCGGGAAAAGTATTTTTAGGGGTAATCTCCCGTGGTTATTCGGAGACCGGGATCGATGTCTACGGCCATTAAAGAGCTGAAAACCTCGGAGATGAAGGTGAATAAAACATATCAGAATTTAAAAATTTTGCTCGTCGAGGACAACCCCGACGACGCTGAGCTGACCAGGCGGCTCCTGCGGAGGATCTGTCAGGATAGAGACATCTTTCTGGCCGCAGACGCTGAGGAGGCCCTCCGATGCCTGGAGGGCCTCCACGACGAGGGCGCCGGCCTCCCGGATCTGATGCTTCTGGACATAAAGCTCCCCAGGCTGAGCGGGATGGAGCTTTTGGAGCGGCTCAAAGGGAGTCCCAAGTTCCGAGGGATACCGGTGGTGATGCTCACAGGCTCCATCGTATCCGAGCATATCCAGAGGAGCTACGACCTGGGGGCTGTCACCTATCTATTGAAGCCGATATCCGAGGACGACCTTCTCCTGACCTTGAGCTACCTCACCTGACCGGGGCTGAAGGGCGAAACCTTCATCCTTCGACCCCCCCCAGGATCTCCCCCGCCGCCAGAGAGGCGGTGCCCAGGAGCCCTCCGAAGACGGCGTAGGCGAGGATCATGAAGGCGGGCATCCCAAAGACCTCGGCGGGGGCGGCGTACCACCATCCTCCGGCGGAGATGGGAAGATACTCGATCAGCGGTCCCAGGAGGGCGCCGGCTCCCATCATCGCCCAGGTCGCCCTTCCGGGGATGGCGACGATGAGGGCGGCGGCCAGGACCCCTCCCGCCGCCAGAGCAAGAGGCGGGTTAGACCCCAGGGAGACGAAGACCGCGATCTCCACCCCGATCCCTGCCATGGCAAGGAGGAGGATTCTGGGGGAGGTTTTGGGAGGCTCCGTCCCCGGGAGGGCCCTGGTCAGGAGCACGACTGCGGTGGGAAAGCAGGCCCAGGCCGGAAAGTTCCAGGGAGGAACCAGAGGAAGGCCTCCGGTGTTGGCGTAGGTCCAGAGACCTCCATAAACGCAGGCCATCTCCGTCAACGGTCCTATGACGGCTCCCGCCAGGGCCATCGTCGCCCCCCTCCGCCGACCGGCGACCCTCGCCCAGAGGAGGATGGGAGGGGGGAAGAGGAGGAGGGCTGCGATATAAGGCCGGTCCCAGAACGCGGCGAGGACGAGGCTTCCGTAAGCGGCGAGGATCGCGACGGAGGCGACGTCCCTCCGGCGGGCCGGGGCGAGGAGTCCCACCTAACCCTCCCCCGCCAGCTCTCGGACCTTTGCGATGTTCCCCCGGTCGTCCCTCCTGTCATCTACCGGCGTCTCAAGGATGAGGGTGCGGCCTCTTATGGCGGGGTGGCGGAGGATCTGCCTGAACCCATCCTCGCCGATAGCCCCGAGGCCGATGTGTTCGTGTCGGTCGAGCTTCGATCCCCGGACCCCTTTGGAGTCGTTGAGGTGGACGACCAGGATCTTCTCCAGCCCCACCTCCTCATCGAACTCTTCGAGTGTCTCCTCCAGCCCCTCCTCGCTCCTCACCTCGTAACCCGCGGCGAAGGCGTGGCATGTATCGAAACACGCGGCGACCCTATCCTCCCTGTCGACCCGCCTCATGATATCCGCCAGGTCCTCGAAAGATCCACCGACGCTGTTTTTGGAGCCGGAGGTCGTCTCTAAAAGGAGGATCACGCCATTCTCGGTGGCCGATATGGCCTTTTTGATCGCCTCCGCCGTCCTTCGAAGCCCCTCCTCCTTGCCGGCATCCAGATGGCTTCCAAGGTGGGTGACGAGATAGGGGATCCCCAGGACCTCGCACCTCTCCAGCTCCAGGGCGAGAGCCTCCACCGACTTTTGGTACACTTCCTCCTTGGGGGTCGCGAAGTTGGGAAGGTACGGCATGTGGTCGACGGCCGGGCCGATCCCGGTCCGTTGTAGCTTCCTCTTGAACTCCTCTGCCGCCTCTTGGGATATCTCCTTGAAACTCCAGCCCCTGGGGTTTCGGGAGAATATCTGGAAGGTGTCGCAACCGATCTCTTCTGCCCTGTCCACCGCCCTATCTATGGACCCCGCTATGGAGACGTGAACTCCGACCCTGACCATAATAACTTCACCCACCTGTAATCTCATCCCCGCCGGGACGGCTCTGACGCCCCTCCATCAAAAGCGGTTATTATCTTCGAGGAGACCTCTTTTGAGAACCGTTTTATACTTTCCCGAAGAGGCGGCAGGGGAGAGGAGGGGGGCATTTTGGCCCCCTCGCTCGCGCCGCCGATGAAGAAAAAAAGATCCCTGATCCTGTGATGAGCCCTATGAGTCCTGAGGCGGCCGGGGCCTCTCAAGCAGGATCGGCCTTCATCATCCTATAGACGCATTCAGCCGTTCTTCGCCTTGGACCTGGCCCAATAGTCGACGTGGTCGATGAGGTTGAACTCGATGATCTTCTTGGTCTCTTTGAGCATCTCCACCACCTCTCCCACCGTGAACCTGGTGGCCTTCCCCGCCCTATCGACGACCTCTATCTCTTCATCTTGCCCCTCCCCGGAGGCCAGGATCTCGGAGAGCTGCATGCAGGCCTTCTTCAGGTAGCTGATCGAATAACTTTCCATCGATTCTCTGTCCTGGAGGTTCTTGTTGACCTCTCTTATGGACCAGCATGTTGTAATGACATCCTCGTACATCTTCACCAACCTGCCGATTATACCCCATATGGATATTTAAGATCATCCTTCGTCAAAAATAGTGGGGCTGGTGCGATTCGAACGCACGATCGACGGGTCTCTCCGATACCGAGAGCGGAACTCTCAGTGCTCCAACGGATCATCAACGGCCTCCCCGTCGAGAGGCCTCAGCAGACCCGTTGCTCATCATCAATCATACCGCTGGAGCCCGTCGCCATACCTGACTAGGCCACAGCCCCTCAAAGCGGGCCGAGAGGGATTTGAACCCCCGACCTAAAGGTTAAGAGCCTTTCGCTCTGCCTGACTAAGCTACCGGCCCGGACTTTCCATATACGATGCTGGTTAAATACGTTTCGGCTCTGGAGGAAGTTGGCCGCCGGAGGCGGCGCTCCTCCAGAAGTCGATATCGACCCGCTTTTCGCCCTCCCTCAGATGGTGTTGATGTACCTCTCGACCTCCCAGGGGTGGACCTGGCGGTTGTACATCTCCCACTCCAGGGAGCCGAGCCTGCTGAAGTTGGCGTAGACGTGCTCGCCGAGGGCGTCCCTGACGACCATATCCTCCTCCAGGAAGTCGAGAGCCTCCCGGAGGTTGGAGGGGAGGAGCCTTATCCCGAGCCGCCCGCGCTCCTCGTCAGAGAGCTCGTAGATGTTCAGGTCCACGGGGTCTTCCGGCTCGATCTTCTTTCTGACGCCGTCGAGCCCCGCCGCCAGGATTGCGGCGAATCCCAGGTAGGGGCTGCAGGAGGGGTCCGGAGACCGGAACTCGAGCCTGGTGCTCAGGCCCCTGCCGCTGGGGACCCTGATGAGGGAGGAGCGATTCGGGCCCGACCATCCTATGTATACGGGGGCCTCAAACCCCGATACGAGCCTCTTGTAGGAGTTGACCAGGGGGTTTGTGATGGCGGTGATGGCGGGGGCGTGCTCCAGAAGCCCTCCAACGAAATGGCGGGCGAGGTCGGAGAGCTGCATCTTCGCTTCAGGGTCGAAGAAGGCGTTCTCCTCGCCCCGGAAGAGGGATATGTTGACGTGCATCCCGGAGCCTGCGGCGCCGTAGACCGGCTTGGGCATGAAGGTGGCGGCTAGGCCGTTCCTCATGGCGATCGTCCTGGTGACGTACTTGAAGGTGACGACGTTGTCGGCGGTCCGGAGGGCCTCGCCGTAGGTGAAGTCGATCTCGTGCTGCCCTTTTGCCACCTCGTGGTGGGAGGCCTCGATCTTGAACCCCATCTCCGTCAGGGCGAGGACGATCTCCCTTCTTATGTCCTCGGCGAGGTCGACGGGGCCGAAGTCGAAGTAGCCGGCGAAGTCGTGGGGGATGGTGGTGGCCCTCCCGTTCTCCATCTTGAAGAGGAAGAACTCCAGCTCCGGGCCGACGTTCATGGTGTAACCCATCTCCTCGGCCTTCTTCATCGCCCTCTTCAGAACGAACCTTGGATCCCCCTCGAAGGGCTGGCCGTTCGGTTTGTAGACGTCGCAGATCAGCCTTGCCACGTTCTTGTTCTCTCTCGCCCTCCAGGGGAGGAGGGCGAAGGAGGATATGTCCGGCCGAAGGAGCATATCCGACTCCTGGATTCTGGCGAACCCCTCGATGGAAGAGCCGTCGAAGCCGGTCCCCGAGTCGAGGGCCTTTCCGAGCCTGGTGGCGGGGATCGAAACGCTCTTCACCAGCCCCTGGATGTCGGTGAACTGCAGCCGGATAAACTCGACGTTCTTGTCGCGGATCGTCTTTAACAACTGGTCTATTGAGTACATGATTGGTCTTACACCCCTTGATGGAGATCTATATCGATGACGTACCCCGTTCCTCGCCCTCCTCTGCGGTTGCCGTCCTGCGGGCTTGAGGACTTTGGGGGCGGGAGTTTCCTCTAAAGGTCCCAGATGGACCGACCTCCTTTAATATAGTCATCGGCCCGAGGGGGCTCAATTACCCTTATCTATTGGCATCTACCAGGAACTGCGCGGTAGATCAAATGTCTGGTGGAAAGGTTCTGGTAGTAGACGCCGGCGGCAGGGGAAACGCCATAGCCCATGCCTTCGCGAGGTCCCCCCTGGTGGAGCGGGTCTATGTAGCCCCGGGAAACGCGGGTAGTTCCATGATGGAGAAGTGCAGTATCGCCCTCTCCGGTGGAGATCCCATCAAGGAGATCCCCGAGCTCGCCTCCTTCGCCAGGAAGGAGAGGATCGATCTGACCTTCGTAGGCCCCGAGGGTTACCTATCCGACGGGATCGTCAACGTCTTCTCCGAGGAGGGGCTCGACGTCGTCGGTCCGCGACGGGAGGCGACGGTCCTGGAGGGGAGCAAGGCCGACGCCAAGGACTTCCTCAAAAGGATCGGCGTCCCCATCCCCCACCACCGAAACTTCACCGACCCGGAGGAGGCGTTGGGGCACGTTTCCGCCTTCAGCGCCGAAAACCCGGAAAAGAACCTGGTGGTGAAGGCCGACGGCCTCGCCGCCGGAAAGGGGTCGATCGTCTGCGCATCCGAGGAGGAGGCGGCCTCGGCGGTGGAGAGGATCATGGTGGAGCCGAGGCTCTTCGGCGACGCCGGACGGCGGGTCGTCATCGAGGAGAGGCTGGAAGGAAAGGAGCTGATGTTCTTCGCCGTCACCGACGGGAGGACGGTCCTTGCCCTGGAGTCGGCGATGGACTACAAGAGGGCCTTCGGCCCCGGCGAGGAGGTGGCGATCCGGCTCTACAACAGGCTATCGGGAAACCCGACCCTCGACCACAACCCCAACACCGGCGGGATGGGTGGCTACTCTCCCCACCCCTGGCTCGACGACGACCTCTCGGAGCGGATCATGGAGGAGATCGCCGTCCCCACCATTCGGGGGTTTCGAGAGGAGACGGGCTTTGAGTACCGGGGGATGATATACTTCGGCCTGATGATCACCGAGGAGGAGGGCGAACGGGTTCCAAAGGTCCTGGAGATCAACGTGAGGCTCGGCGACCCTGAGGCGGAGGTGATCCTCCCCCGCCTGGAGACGGACATGTACCTCCTCTCCCGGGCGGTCCTGGATGGAGAGCTCGACTCCGTGAAGCTCAAATGGTCCCCCGATACATGCGTCGGGGTCTGCGCCATCAGCGGGAGGGTGGTAAAGCCCGCCGCCAGCGGCCCGGCGGAGGAGCGGCCCGGATATCCCGGCCCCCATTACACCAACATGCCGATCCGGGGGCTCGATAAGGTCGATCCCGACGTCCTCGTATACCACAACGGGACCGCCTTCGGCAGTGACGCGAGGGGGGAGGAGAGGCTCTTTACCACCGGCGGGCGGGTCCTCACCGTCGTCGGCCGGGGGGCCTCCCTGGCGGCGGCGAGGGAGAAGGCCTACGATAACATAAGAAGGATCAGGTTCAACGGGATCAGGTACCGGCGGGATATCGGCCTGTTCCCCTGAAGGCGAGATGGGGAGATGAGCTCGGTGTTAGAGATGGTGAAGCTGAGGGGATGGTCGAGAGATGGGAGAGAATCTGGATAAGGGAGAGGATGGAAGGACGATAGTCCTGGGGCTGGAGGGGACGGCCTGGAACCTCAGCTGCGCCATCGTCGACGAGGATGACGTCATCGCCGAGGAGAGCGCCACCTACGCCCCCGCCAAGGGGGGTATCCACCCGAGGGAGGCGGCCCAGCATCACGCCGAGCATATGGCGCCGGTCGTCAAAGCCGTCCTGGATGCCGCCCGTGCGAAGGACTTCAAGATCGACGCCGTCGCCTTCTCCCAGGGGCCGGGGCTCGGGCCGTGCCTGCGGACGGTGGCGACGGCTGCCCGGGCCCTCTCCCTCCGTTTCGGGGTTCCCCTCGTCGGCGTCAACCACTGCATCGCCCACATCGAGGTGGGAAAGTGGAAGACCGGCGCTGCCGATCCGGTCGTACTATACGTCAGCGGCGGAAATTCCCAGGTACTGGCCCTGAGGCGCGGCCGGTACCGGATATTCGGCGAGACCCTGGACATAAGCGTAGGAAACGCTCTCGACAAGTTCGCGCGGCAGGTGGGCCTTCCCCACCCCGGCGGCCCCAAATTGGAGGCTCTCGCGAAGTCAGCGAAGGAGTACATCCCCCTCCCCTACGTCGTCAAGGGGATGGACCTCTCCTTCTCCGGCCTCTCGACGGCAGCAGCCCAGGCTGCAAAGAAGCATGACCTCGCCGACGTCTGCTCCTCCTTCCAGGAGACGGCCTTCGCCATGCTCGTCGAGGTGACCGAGAGGGCTCTTGCCCACGCCGAGAAGAAGGAGGTCCTCCTCGTAGGCGGAGTCGGCGCCAACTCCCGCCTCCGGGAGATGCTCAATATCATGTGCGAGGAGAGGGGAGCGAGGTTCTTCGTCCCCGAGAAGCGGTTCATGGGGGACAACGGCTCGATGATCGCCTATACGGGCCTGGTCATGCTGAAGGCGGGGGTGACGACGCCCCTGGCGGAGTCGAGGGTCCGGCCGGGGTACCGGACGGACGAGGTGGAGGTCACGTGGCAGTAGACACCGAAGGAAGGGTGCCGAGCGTTAAAGTAGCCGAAAATGCCGAAAACGCTTCATGCTCAATCAGCTCGCAAATTAGAATAATAATGCAGGCATAAATATATCCGGGATCAATAAGCTTACACAGTTGGGGAGTGGTCGGGCGAACTGTGAGAAGTGGCGCGTTTGGAGGCGTTGACTGTCTGCAAAGGGGACTTGACCAAGCCGGGCCGAAACGTTTTTCGTAGATCGTGATTATCTCTAATTTGAAGCTTAAAGAAACGAGGAAAATACGATGAAGAAGTTGAACGCCCACGACCCCGAAACCCACTCCGCCGATCTATTGGCGGAGAACATCGAACATCTGAAAGCGCTATTTCCCGAAATCATCACCGAGGGGCCGAATGGAATGGCGGTCAACTTGGACGTGCTCAAAGCTTTGGTGGGCGACAATACCGTCACCGACTGCAACGAGAAATACGGTCTTAACTGGTTCGGTAAGCGCCGAGCCCGGCAGATCGCGCTTACTCCGTCCACTGGTACTCTACGTCCATGTATTGAAGATAGCTTGGACTGGAGCATTACTCAGAACCTAATGATCGAAGGCGACAACCTTGAAGTGCTTAAGCTCCTGCAGAAGAGCTATGCGGGAAAGGTGAAGCTCATCTACATAGACCCACCGTACAACACTGGCAAGGACTTCGTCTATCCCGACAATTTTCATGATAACATAAAAAATTATTTAGAAATTACTGCTCAGGTAGAAGGCGGGCAAAGGATCTGCACGAATACCGAGGCCAGTGGGCGGTTCCATACCAACTGGCTGAACATGATGTATTCACGATTGCGTGCCGGACGGCAACTACTCGCACAGGATGGGGCGATACTCGTATCTTGTGATGATACAGAGAACGCGAATCTCCGTCTCGCTCTAGATGACGTTTTTGGCCCCGAGAACTTCGTGGCGCAGTTCGTATGGAGATCACGGCAATTTACAGACGCCCGCCCTGTCACCAATGTATCAACGGATCACGAGTATCTCATCTGCTACGCGCGGGACTTGGGATTTTCTGTTCGTGGTGTGGAGCGTGATGAGTCGAAGTTCTCCAATCCAGACAACGATCCACGTGGGGACTGGATGAGTCGCAGCCTATTGGGTTTGGCCACGAAGGAACAAAGGCCGAACCTGCACTATGAGATCATCGAGCCCGGGACTGGTCGACGGTTTCCTCCTAACCCATCTACCGGTTGGAGGTACGCTCCAGAGAAAATGCAGTCTCTGATCTTGGATGGGTGTATCCTCTTTCCGATGAAGGATGGCGGTCGGCCCAGAGAGAAGAAATTCCGCAAGGACATGAACTCAGAATTTATCGCCTTCAGGAGCATTATCGAGGGTACATATACTGCAGATGGAACTCAGGAGATTCGCACGTTATTCGGGGCGGAGATATTCAGTTTCCCAAAGCCAGTAGAACTAATAAGAAAAGTAGTTGAACAAATCGTTAGCAGTCGAGAGATTGCTATGGACTTCTTTGCCGGGTCGGGCACTACTGGACAAGCTGTGCTCGCCCAGAACCTCATCGATGGCGGTGACCGTCGATACATCCTCGTGCAACTCCAGGAGCCGCTCGATCCAGACAACAAGGACCAGAAGGTTGCGTCAGACTTTTGTGATGAAATTGGCAAGCCGAGGAACATCGCCGAGCTGACAAAGGAGCGCCTCCGCCGTGCAGCGAAGAAGATTAAAGATGAGAACCCAATGTTCGTCGGGGATCTTGGCTTTCGCGTTTTCAGGCTTGACTCTAGCAACATCCACGCATGGGAACCGGACCGCGACAACTTGGACCGGACACTGTACGAGTCCATCGAGCACCTTAAAAGCGACCGCAGCGAGGCAGACATCCTCTACGAGCTGCTATTAAAACTCGGCCTCGACCTCTGTGTGCCCATCGAGAGTCGCACCATCGCCGGGAAGGTGGTTAATGCAGTCGGTAATGGTGTGCTGATTACCTGCCTCGCCCCTCAGATCAATCGTGAGGACGTCGAGCCGCTGGCGCAAGGCATCATTGAATGGCAAAAGACGCTTGTTCCGGTCGGAGATACAATGTGCGTATTCCGTGATAATGCCTTTGCCGATGACGGAGCCAAGACGAACCTCGTTGCTATCCTTAATCAGCACGACATCACCAACGTGCGGAGCTTGTAGGTGGTTTGGCGATGAAACTCCACTTCGAACCAAACCTAGACTACCAGCTCCAGGGCGTCGAAGCAGTGTGCGACCTGTTTCGTGGACAGGAAGTCTGTCGCACCGAGTTCACAGTCACCCAGCGCCCTCTCGTAAATAAGGTGCTGGACGTCGTGGAAAGTGATCTGGGCATTGGAAATCGGCTAGCTCTGAGCGACGAAGAGCTTCTCAAGAACCTGAACGACATTCAGCTTCGCAACGGTCTGCCGCCGTCCCGCACTCTGGCCTCTGGAGACTTCACCGTGGAAATGGAGACCGGCACTGGTAAGACCTACGTCTATCTGCGCACAATCTTCGAGCTCAACAAGCGCTACGGCTTCACCAAGTTCGTGATCGTGGTGCCGTCCATTGCGATCAAGGAGGGTGTTTACAAGTCGCTCCAGATTACCGAAGGGCACTTTAAGAGTCTCTATGCTGGGGTACCCTTCGATTACTTCCTTTACGATTCAGCCAAGCTGGGCCAGGTGCGCAACTTCGCCATCAGTCCGCAGATTCAGATCATGGTGGTTACAGTCGGAGCCATCAACAAAAAAGACGTTAACAACCTCTACAAAGATAGCGAGAAGACCGGCGGCGAAAGGCCTGTAGATTTGATCAAAGCCACGCGTCCTATCCTCATCGTGGACGAGCCGCAAAGCGTGGACGGCGGTCTAGGAGGCCGCGGTAAGGAAGCACTGGGCGAAATGAAACCGCTGTGCACTCTCCGCTATTCAGCAACTCACGTCGACAAGCATCACATGGTTTATCGGCTTGATCCGGTGGACGCTTACGAGAAACGTCTCGTCAAACAGATTGAGGTGGCTTCGGCCACTATCGAAGACGCGTACAACAAACCTTACGTGCGATTAGTGAGGGTGAGCAATCGGCGCGGAAGCATTTCAGCGACTGTTGAGCTGGATGTACAAACTTCTAGTGGGGTTAGACGACGGGAAGTTACGGTGCAGGATGGCGACTACCTAGAACATGTTAGCCGACGCGCCATCTACGCTAACTGCCAAATCGGAGAGATCCGGGTCCAGAAAGGCAACGAATACATGGAGCTACGTGTCCCCGGAGACGAACATTTTCTCCGACTTGGCGAGGCATGGGGCGACGTGGACCCCCGGGCGATTCAACGTCAAATGATCCGTCGCACCATCCACGAACACCTCGAAAAAGAGAAGCGTCTACGTTCACAAGGGATAAAGGTGCTATCACTTTTCTTCATTGACGAGGTCGCAAGATATCGGCAATACGACGATGACGGCAATTTGGTAAAGGGCGAATACGCCCACATCTTCGAGGAAGAGTACCGGCGTGCTGCCAAACACCCTGACTACCGGACACTGTTCCAGAGAGCAGACCCGGCACGTGTCGCTGAAGAAGTTCATAATGGCTACTTTTCCATCGACAAGAAGGGTGGCTGGACCGACACGGCCGAAAACACCCAGGCCAATCGTGACAACGCCGAACGCGCTTACAATCTCATCATGAAAGAGAAAGAGAAGCTTCTTTCCTTCGAAACGCCGTTGAAGTTTATCTTCTCACACTCCGCTTTGCGGGAAGGCTGGGACAACCCCAACATATTCCAGATCTGTACCCTAAGAGATATTCGGACCGAACGCGAACGGCGTCAGACAATCGGTCGCGGGCTGCGATTGTGTGTGAACCAGGAGGGCCAGCGTCTTCGCGGGTTTGATGTTAACACCCTCACCGTAATAGCCACGGAGAGCTACGAACAATTCGCTGAGAATCTGCAGAAGGAGATCGAGGAGGAGACAGGTATCCGCTTCGGCATCGTAGAGTCGCACCAGTTTGCAGTCATACATGTCACTAACGCGGACGGCAATACTGAACCGCTGGGCTTTGAGCGATCCGAATCCCTTTGGGAACATCTCAAATCAGAGGGATATATCGACAATGCCGGCAAGGTGCAGGACTCTCTGAAGAAGGCGCTCAAGGACGAGACACTGACATTACCAGAAGCATTTACGGGTCAACGTGAACAGATCATCCAGGTCCTGAAGAAGACAACAGGGCGCTTGGAGATCAAGAATGCTGATGAGCGTCGCATGGTGCGCCCCCGGCAGGCTGTGCTCCACAGCCCGGAGTTCAAAGCGTTATGGGATCGTATCAAACATAAGACCACCTACCGCGTGCAATTTGACAACGAGGAGCTGGTGAAAAGCTGTATTCGTGCACTCCAGGACGCCCCGCCGACCCCGAAGACTCGCTTGCAGTGGCGAAAGGCGGACATTGCCATCGGCGAGGCAGGCCTACACGTCACTGAGCTGGAAGCAGCGGCGCCGGTCGTGCTCGATGAGGTCGACATTGAACTGCCTGACATCTTGACCGATCTGCAGGACCGCACCATGCTCACACGGCGAACCATATACCACGTTTTGATGGGCAGCGGTCGTCTCGACGACTTCAAGCATAATCCGCAGCATTTCATCGAGCTGGCAGCCGAAGCGATTGATCGCTGTAAGCGCCTGGCCATCGTAGATGGCATTAAGTACCAACGTCTTGGTGACGAACACTATTACGCGCAGGAGCTATTCGAACAGGAAGAGCTGAGCGGCTATCTGAAGAATATGCTCGATGTAAAGAAGTCGGTTTATGAGCAGGTTGTCTACGACTCAGGCACCGAGGCCGAGTTTGCCGACCAATTGGAGAAGAATACGGCGATCAAGGTCTACGCCAAGCTCCCCGGATGGTTCACTGTGCCGACGCCGCTTGGCAGCTACAACCCCGATTGGGCTATTCTGGTGGAGAATGACGGCGCTGAGCGGCTCTACTTCGTGGTTGAGACAAAGAGCGGGCTCTTCCCCGATGACCTTCGCAATAAGGAGAGAGCCAAGATCAATTGCGGACGAAAACACTTTAAGGCACTTGAAGATGTTTGCGATAATCCGGCACGATACGTTTTGGCGAGCTCGCTGGATGACGTGTTGGCCAGGTAGCAACCAGGTCTGAAAAACAGCCGTCTTTAATCTCGGTTGATCTATGGGACATCTTTGGGAGTTAGAGAGGAGAATCTATTTCCACCATATTATACAAAATTTACTTAAATATATCTGCTCGTGTCAACGCGGCCCAAGACCACGACCCCGAACACGTCATGATAACGCACAACGCCGATCGACGAAATATATAAATTACAGATTGAGCAAATTAAGGCTGAAGTGGGTATATCTGAAAGCGAGCAGATAAATCTAC
>Ga0334892_1001297_pt1 | contig 21947 bp, 19 predicted proteins | sample GraSluR3_MG_4_FD_207213 | JGI IMG/M metagenome (GOLD analysis project Ga0334892, IMG submission 207213) | Sludge microbial communities from methane-producing bioreactor in Wageningen University, Netherlands - Granular Sludge_15_04-R3 | ecosystem: Engineered > Bioreactor > Anaerobic >...
CCCGGGCTCAAGATGGTCTACCCCCTCCCATCCGTAAACATTGTCCCCTGTCCTTACATTATAGACCACGCCCCCCAGACCATTAGCAAGGCTCTGTCTTCCCTGGAAATCGATTATATCAAGACTGCGCCCCATGGTATAGGGAGCGCATATTTCGCCTGTAACTGATACCTTTACCAATCTTTCCGCATTAGTCTTCAGCATTGTTTTTAACTCCTTTTTCTTTTACTATTTCTTTTTTTGTAAGATGAAACCGGTCTTTTCCGCAGGCCAGTTCCATCGCCATATATTTCCCTGCCTTAAGGCTTTCCAGTATTTCATTGGATAGATAACGTATCTCCCATTGACTATGGTTATCAGACCTGAGCCTGAAAAAATTGTACAGGGATTTTATATCAAACCGGCATAGAACTCTTCTTGCATTGCAGTTAAGCATGAAATAATCCTTATATCCCCCGCATGCTTCCTCAACCTTGTAATATAGCTCCCTGAATGTATTTACCGTATCCATGAACAGCATCCGGGAATGTTTTGATTCAAGGATGCCTGCCGGGATTATGACAGGGTTTTCCCAGCTGTAGTCCTGAGGGATAATTGTTGATTCCCTGTGCCTCTTGAGCTGGGCAAAGCATGAAGCGGAAACTGTGCAAACAAACTCCGCTGTGCAGGATTCATACTCTTTGGGCATCATGTGGTAAAAATTAAGGTTTCTGTAAATGCTGTCAAATATTTCCCTTTTCTCTTCACGGCTTAATTTTCCAGCAAGCCTGCAGGCTTGCCTGTAAGTCAGGCGTGATGTCCTGAATATACGGGAGGCCAGTATCCTTATATCAAGGTCAGGGGAAACTTCCAGGCTTTCCAGTACCGGAAAGGACTGCCGGTATACAGTTTTGCTCTTTTCCCCGGGCTTTTGCCCCATGGCCGGAATGCTGTCCGGATGGTGCAGGCAGTAGGCCATGTCCGGGTTTATATACCTGATAATGCTGGGAGCTATGTCCCTGGTAATCTTAAGCAGTTGATCCGATAGATCCTTCAACTCGTCAATACCCTGGGAACATAAGAAGGAAATCATGTATTCAAGGGCTCTGGCATTCACAGTCATGCCTGCCTGGGTTTTGGTGCAAAGGGGCAGTATATACCTTGCATCCTCCTTGATCCTCTGCATGAGAGACCGGTGCTCCTTCTCCGGAAAGTTTCTGCTGGTACTGTCAAAGACATCCTTTATAATACTGTTATAGTTATCAAAGGCTTTAGTGAACGCTTTCTCTATCTGTTTTTCCAGCCCCTTTTCCTTTAGGACCGGAGGAATGTAGAAATCCTTTCCGAAAGTAACATATCTTTGACTTTTTTCTGTAAAGGAAGCGTATTTTACAGATTCAAGGTATTCCAGCGCAAGTCGGGTTATGCCCAGGATATCAATATTAAAAACAGCATGCTCTGCAACGGATGAGTGGCCGAAATCAAAAATTATCTTTTCATTGAGTTTCCTGGCTTTCTCAATATTTCCCAGGGCCTCTTTTCTCAGTTCCGGTACGGATTTTGCAGACCTTGATATCTTTGCATAGGCACTGGAAAATACTTCAGGGGTAAGCAGTGGCCATGCCTTCTCATCACAGCTTTCCAAAAGCTTTTTGTCCACATTGTATCCTGCCAGAATAACCTTCATAAACCACCTTTTAATGTCCTAAATGATATATAAGTTAAGTGGGAGAAAAGTCAAATAATAAAAAAAGGGCTGTGAATACAAGCCTTCACAGCCCTTTTGATAAATCAGGGTTTTATGCTTTTTACTGAGTGCTTTCTGTCTTTTCTACAGGTACCACCGGTTTTGCTTTCCTTTCAGGATATTCATCAGCCCAGGCCTTGTCTACATAATACCTTATCCTGGCAACGGTTTTGTTTTCATTAAGAGAAATGAAGACAAGCTTTTCTGGATTCATTTCTATCATGTACTTCATGATATAATACGGGGTCTGGTTCTCATCCATCTTTTTTTCCAGTCCGCCCATCGGATTGCCCAGTATATGAACCACATCCTGGTCGGTCATTCCCCTTGCGATGCTCTCAATCTCCTCTTCAGTAACATCTCCCTTATCCACGCAGAGTTTTTTCAGCTCAAGGAGTTCATTGTTCTTTTCATCATATTTCAATCCCTGGCGTATGAATTCAAGTGCCTGGTCATATCTGCCGTTCTCTATCCATCCGTTGGCAAGCTTCTTAAAACCGTCAACAAAAAGAGCAACTGCTTTTTTATAGGTCGAAAGCTCCTTAGGAGTCTTCTTGATAAAAGCCTCAAGCTCAGCCATATACCTTGCCTCATCCGTCTTTCTAAAGCCAGCGATCTGCTTCAGCTCTTCATTACTTTTATCTTCCTGGGACTTGCAGCTGAACATGAGAAAAACCATGGCCAGCACAAGAAACAAAATGACAAATCTTTTCATATACCTAACCTCTCTGTAAATTTTGTTATTTTTCCATACATTTTCAACAATATCATTAATTGCCTGGATGTCAATCTTTAGTTAAAAACCTTATAAAACTGATGAATATGGTGAGAGAGGGATTTATTCAGATTTCTCTTTTTTGTTTTCCTTTAATAAATCCTTTATCAGGGGGACTACCTTACTCGATATCCTTGATTTCTTCCTTGCGACGGTATTTTTGTGGAATATCCCCTTGGTAACGGCTTTATCCAAAGATTTTATGGTATCCTTATAGCTTGCAAAAAGCTGTTCTTTATCCATATTTTCAAAATTCATCATAAGCTTTTTAATCTTTGTTCTCACTGCAGTCCTGAACATCTTGTTCCTCATCCTTCTAACCTCACTCTGGTTAAAAGACTTTCTCGCTGATTTACTATGAGCCAATCCAATCTCCTCCTAATTTATTAAAAATAATTAAATTGTAGTTTTCATTCATATATGCTATATTGAAGGTTAGTCAAGAAAAATTTGTGATTAACTATGAGATTAAAGATTACCGTAATTATTATAATGCTGTTGTTCAGCCAGGCTTTTCATTCCTTTGACCTGGATAAATCAGTAAAAATATGGTTCATTGACTCCTGTATCAGTGTAATGCCTCCCCTTTTTGCCTCAGTTCTGCACAACAACAGGGGTATTATCATTGATTCCTTCTCCGAAGGCATAACCATGCTTGGGGGACAATACCCCCATATAAGCGCAAAGACCCGCCAGGGTCTGATAGACACTATGGACCATATGAAAGCAGAGCTCATTAAAAGCATTAAATCAGGACCGGATTTCAGGGATTTAAGCAGGAGTTACGGCATTATAGCAGCCTATGCCTTCCATATCAATAATCCCCTTTCATACATGAACCCTGATGATTACCGAAAAGCCGTTCTTGCAAGGGAATATCAGGGCCTTGTGAGGTTCCACAATCCCAAAATAAGGATATTTTTTTACGGTTTCTACAGCTATGACTGTTTAATCGGGGGGCAGGTTCTCCAGGAGCTTTCCCTTAAACTCCTTGAGAGCTTTGTAAAAGACCAGAATTCCCTTTACCCCCATAACTATTTTGATGAAAGGAGCATTCCCTTCGGTATAGCCCAGATGCACCTGAATGCTTCCTTTTCATTCGCAACTGTCTACTGGTTCAGCATATGGAAGGATGGCGGAGGATATGTAAAGGACAGCCCCTTCTACAATATCTCCCCGGAGAAACCGGGCCAGTTCCTGGCGATTTTGAATTAAATCTCAATAACTGTAAGGCTCTGCTTTTTTCCGGTGGCCCGTTGCCTGTTCATAGCCCCATCCAGCACTGATAAGAAGTCTCTCGTCCCCCAGGGAACATGTAAAAGTGACGCCTACAGGTTCGCCATTGCTTTTATATCCGGCAGGAACACAAAGAGCCGGGTACCCCGCCGAGGCATATATATAGGAAAGATGATTGCTCAGAGAAAAAAGGATGTCCAGCTCATTGTCCTTCAGCAGGCTGTCTATTACCTGCCTGGATTCCCTCCTGTTAGAAAATGCAAGCATTTCTATCTCATCTTCTGCAGAGGCATTATTTTCGCTGGCAATAAGCAGTTCCTGGCCCAGGGGCATCCTTTCGCCAGGCTTCTGGCTGTTAAACCTGATAATCTCAGCCACGCTTCTGCAGGATCCTCCCCTGGAACATTTTTCCAGGTAACGGTTCACACCCTCCCTGAACTGGTAATGAAACACAGAGAGAACATCAAGCCTGCTGTAAACAGCTTCATCCATCTCAACAAAAACTACCACAGCACCTGCCCTGGAAAGCTCCCCGGCTATCCGCATCTGTATCCTGGCTTCCTCCGCTCTGTAATAATACCTTCTCATCAGACTGCTGCTGACCAGGCCAAAACGAAGCCCTTTAAGGGGTTTTTCATGTAAGCGCTCCAGGTTATAATCCTCCTTTTTATCACTGCACAGGGCTGTGGCGGGATCAGCCCCGTCAAAACCCGCTATAACTGATAAAAGAAGGCCGGCATCCCTGACTGACACTGTTATAGGCCCTGCAGTATCCTGAGCCTCGGCAATGGGTATTATGCAGTCACGGCTTACAAGCCCCAGGGAGGGTTTAAGTCCAACCACAGAATTCTGGCTGGCCGGATAAACAATGGAGCCGGATGTTTCGGTTCCCAGCGCCAGGGGAACCAGGCCCATGGCAACAGCAGCTGCGGACCCGGAGCTGGATCCTCCCACATCAAATCTCCCATAAGGATTCCTTGTCTGCCCTCCCAGAGCAGAGAAGCCGTTGGCAGAATTCTCTGACATAAAGTTTGCCCATTCGCTGAGATTTGTCTTGGCAAGAATGATACCCCCGGACTCCTTAATTCTTTTTATAATAAATGCATCCCGGATGCAAAGACTGTTCTGCAGAGCTATTGCTCCTGCGCTGGTGGGCTGTCGGTCAGCAGTCCCTATATTTGCCTTCACCGCGACAGGAAGCCCGAACAGCGGGAGATTTCCTGCCTCTTCACGACGGTTGTCCCAGTATTCAGCCTCCTCAAGAGCATCGGGATTTACCGAGAGAATAATATTCATACCCATTTCCTGGGATCTTCTCATCTTGACCAGGTAATACAGGGTTATATCCCGGACTGTGGCTTTCTGGCTGAAAGGGGCGCTGAAGGACGAACTCCCGCAGGGAAAGGGGTTTTTCCAGCTGAATTCTCCCTCATAGACACCCATCCTGTAAAGTTCAATAATATCATGGGCATCCCTGCCGTGCAGCATCAGGTCATAGATGGCCTCTTTGTCTCTTTCAAAGATGTCCAGCTCCATGCTGAAGGGTGAAAAGTCAGCCAATATTCTTCCCGGGGCTGAAGTTTTTTCAGAGTATTGAAGGGCGACCTGATCTTTTATCCACTCATCGGCAATATTTTCAGCCCGGACAGGCATAAGGCCAAAAGACAGGATTATTAAGAGAAGTAATATATATGATTTTTTCATTTCTTTCTCCTTTATCATCATTCTATCCTTTGCTGAGCAAAATTTCCATAATATTTTCGCATATAAAAACAAGGTTTTTAAAACTTTTTCTTTTCATAGGGTGTTTTTGTAGGTATATTCAAAAAAAAGGAGATTAATATGAAATACATTTTAAAAGAAATAATCCCTGTTCTTTTCATAATGCTTCTGCTTGCTGGATGTGCCTCCCTGCCTGAACACCCCTCGGGAAAAAGGGTAGCCTTTGAAACAGGGGCAATTGCACCCGATTTCAGCGCCCGTGACCTGGACGGCAATGAATACAGGCTCTGGGACCTAAGCGGCAAGAAGGTGATACTAAGCTTCTGGGCAACCTATGATGCCAGGTCAAGGCTCAGCTTGATGATTTTCAGGAATTCTACACCAGTATGGACAGGGAAAGCGTAGTTCTCCTTGGTATTACCTTTAAGGAACAGGAAGGGGATATGATCCCCCTGCTTAGCCGCAGGATGATATCCTATCCGAATGTTGTGGACAGACACGGCCGTATAGGCAGGCTCTACGGAATAACCATCATTGAAAATGTTGACAGCTTCGGCCACCAGATAATTGACCCTGATTCCGCAAGAAGCTTTCCTGTGACCGTACTTATCAATGAGGACAGTACAATAGAAAGAATCATCTCGGTTCAGATCAATCCCAAAGACCTCTATGAGTTTACAGGCTGAAATATCGGGCATCTAAGGGGTAAATTGTTCCGCCAGCCGAATATTTTTTTTGTAAGAATTAATTAACAGGTGTATATTTAAACCTAAGAGCTTTTTTAATAAAGTTTACTACTAATATTTTTTTGGGGGGTTTTTTTATGTTAAGATTTTTCAGAGTTTCCTTTCTGGTTTTGATTGCTGTTTTCTTATGCCAGTTAAGCTTTGGAGAAACAATCCGGGTTAATTTATCCTTTGACACCAGTAATATAGCAATAGAGCCTTTGGACGGATACCACAGGGTGTCCTATAAAGACCCCAATGCCTATTCCCTGGCCAAAGAGGGAGCTCCTGACCTGCCGGCCTACATGGTCAGGGTACTGGTTCCGCAGGGAAGCGACATAACCGGCATCACCTTTGAAGAAAAGCATAGGATTCTCCTTGGCAGTATTATGCCCTATCCCTTCCAGGGATATGAAATTATTTCTAAGCCCAGGACAGACACAGTATTGCCTGATCCTGAGATCTATAAGAGCGGTCTTATCTATCCCGCACAGAAGCTTATATACCAGTCTGTGGGCAATACCAGGGGTTTTGATATCCTGTATTTCAGCTATTATCCCTTTGAGTATGATACAAATACAGAAAACCTGTACTTCTACCAGTCAGCAAGCTTCAGCATAGACTGCAGTCCGGCTAAAAATCCTGAATATACAGATTTTCGGGCCAATGAAACCTTTACAAACATGGTTTCGGCTACCGTCGTAAACCCTGAAGCCATACAGAAATACTATCCGGAAAAAACCGTGTTTTCCGCCAAGGCCATTGATTATGACATGCTTATAGTAACGACGGACAACCTTCTTTCCGGTGCTCAGGCCTATGCTGATTTCAGGCAGAGCGCAGGGATAACATCTGTCATTAAAACCGTAAGCCAGATACAGAGCGCTTACAGCGGGGCAACAACCCAGCTCAAGATCAAGGACTGCATAAACCAGCATGTTCAGAACAATAATGTCACTTATGTATTTCTAATAGGGGACGGCGGAACGGATTCCGGCTACAGTGTCCCGGACCAGAACCTGTATGGTTATCTTTTCATGTTCCCATGGCCTGAAAGCGATAATACCATACCGGGGGACATATTCTACAGCTGTTTCGGGGGCACTTTCAACTGGAATGCTGATGGAGACAGCAGGGTAGGAGAGCCCGGAGACAATACAGACATATCGCCCGATGTAATCATCGGGAGACTGCCTGTAAGAACCGTCCAGCAGATACTGGATTATAAAAACAAGGTCCAGAGCTATATCAGCTCCGTAAGCCACGAGACCTTCGCAGAAAATTTGCTTCTCTCGGGAGTTCAGCTTTTTGACAATACCGGGGACGCAAAAGCCAAGAGCGAGGTAATGTATAATAACTATATAGCGCCCTACTGGCCGGTTCATAACAAATACACCCTTTATGACTCGGACACATCCGTTACTGTATCCAGCCTTACCAGCATGCTCCAGCAGAATATGAACTTTTTCCACATGGCAACCCACGGGAATGTAACAGTATGGGCAATGGAAAGCGGGTCTGATTTCTATTCAAGCAATGCCATGGCCCTGAACAATATCCCGGGAATCGTCGTCACCATAGCATGCATCTCCAACGCATTTGACCCTGAAGTATCCGGCGCTGCTGACCCATGCCTCGGAGAGGCCTTTGTCCGGAACCCCAACGGGGGAAGCGTTATATACATGGGCGCTTCAAGGTACGGCCTGGGTGAAAATTCCCTCAGCGGACACGGCCCTTCCTTCCAGTACAATGACTGGATATTCAGGTATACCCTGCAGGATACATACCAGAACATCGCAGGAGCCGGCTTTACCCAGGCCAAGATACATCTGGCGGGTTCAGCAGGGTCTGATGATTATATGAGGTGGGTGCACTACTGCCTTAACTATACCGGCGACCCCTCCATAAAGGCCCACAAGGAGGCAGGTTCGGGAGGCGGTGTGCCCGTCTACAGGTTCTTCAACCATGTAAGGGGCGGGCATCTCTACACCATCAGCGAGTCTGAAAGAAACACCGTGATGGAACTTCCGGACTGGAACTATGAGGGAATTAAATTCAATGTCCACGATACTCAGGCCTCAGGTACGGTTCCTGTTTACCGTTTCTTCAATACAAAAACAGGCATACATCTCTATACCATCAGCGAATCTGAAAGGGATAATGTTATGAACCTGCCGGGATGGAACTATGAGGGCATTAAATTTTATGTCTATAATAACCAGACTGCAGGTGCCACACCCGTTTACAGGTTTTTTAACCATGTAAGGGGAGGGCACCTCTATACCATCAGCGAATCCGAGAGAGACAACATAATGGAACTGCCCCAGTGGACATATGAGGGCATATCTTTCTATGTAATAGAACTATAAAAATAAAAAGCAGGTTTCAGGCTGTGTCCTGAAACCTGCTTTTCTTTAATCCATGGATTCTGAGATAATAGCCTCTACAAATTTAGAATCAGCTTTCAGAATATAATTCCCCGCCCTTGCCGGATCAAACATTTCACCAACCAGGGATAATACCTGGCTGGCACTGCAGTATGCCAGCAGTTTTTCAGAAAGCCTGAATTCTTTAAGCATGGCTGATACCCTCTCCAGTGTATTACATCCGTATAAAAGCCCTGGACCTCTTTTTATAAAGTCCTTTATGAGTTCCCTCAGGCAGAAGCCTGCGGCCAGCCCGTGGGGTACGCCGAACCTGACAGTAAGGGGATAGGAAATGGCATGGGCAAGAGCTGTCCTGGTCTGGCTTATGCAAAAACCAGCCAGGTTGCTGGCCCATTGCATTTCTGCCCTGGATTCTATATTCCCCGGTTCAGCCAGAGCCTTCGGCAGGGCTTTTAATGAAAGCTCCAGGGAATACAGGGCAGTACCCTGGGACAGGGGTGAACGGTTTATATTCCAGAGGGATTCAAGGGCATGGGATATGGCATCAAGCCCTGTATTAAGCGTGATATCTCCGGGCACTGATAGCGTAAGCAGAGGGTCCAGAAGGGCAATATCCGGATATACCCTTTCCCCCGACAGGCTAAGCTTCTTTTTTGCCTCCGAATCCCAGACGGTTGCAAAGGGCGTTATTTCTGAGCCTGTACCCGACGTGGTGGGGATTGCCAGAAGGAAAATCCTTCTGCCGTGATCTGTCCGGATTTTTTCTTTTAATACAGCAGAAAGCGAAGCACCCGGGTTTGAGAGCATAACAGCAAAGGCCTTGGCCGTATCAATGACGCTCCCTCCTCCAAGAGCAATTATAGATGTAAATCCATGTCCGCAGAGTTCCAGGCCTGCTTTCTCCAGGTCACACAGTTCGGGATTTGGAGTCACGCTGTCGTAAATCACTGTGTTTAGGGGTTTAAGGGACTTAACCCCCTGTTCTGCCAGGCCCCTTTTAACAGAAGAAGGGCTGGTTACCAGGAGGATTTTCCCCCCGGGGACAATTTCAGGGATATTGTCAAATATGCCTTCACCCGCCAGGACTTTTACCGGGTTGTAATAATTCCAGCTGTGCCTGAATGGTTGCTTCACCTGCAGTTATCCATGAACAGTCTTTTATTTTCCGCGGGTTTGTTCTTCGGCCTGGAAAGGTCATCCCTCGATCCCGTCCTTATGCATATCTCAAGGAGCACAGGTCCCTTTTCTCCTTCAATTTTCTTCATTGCTTCTTTTATGGAGTTTTCACATTCTGCCCTGTGATAACATTTATAATTCAGTGATAATGCAAGATTTTTAAAATCTATGCCTCCGGCCGCCGTTGGCTGGCCCCCTACGGATTCATGAGCGCTGTTGTTCAACAGGACATGCACAAGGTTCCCGGGTCCGATATCGCCGATAACCGCCATGGAACCCATGTGCATAAGCAGAGAGCCGTCCCCGTCAAGGCAGAATACCCGCCTCCCGGGCTGACCGATAGCTACACCCAGGGCAATGGAGGAAGTATGGCCCATGGAACCCACTGTCAGAAAATCCTTCTGCTGTTCTCCCCTTGAAAGGCGCAGTTCATATAATTCGCGGGAGGTCTTTCCTGTAGTGGATATAAAAATATCATCGGGCCTGGATGAGTCCAGAACTGTCTCTAAGGCTGATTCACGCAGAAGGCTGGCTTTTTCATGTCTGTCTTTAATTCTTTTACATGAAGAGAATGTGTTTTTCCTGATAATAACAGCCCCCGGAGCTCCCCTTTCAGAGATTTTCCCGCAAATTTCCACCAGATCCTTTGCAGGGTCGGAATCCGGACCCATAATAAGGCAGGGAATGCCCAGTACATCAAATAATTCCCTGGTAATCCTGCCCTGCTTTACGTGCTGGGGTTCATCCCTGACTCCCGGCTCTCCCCTCCAGCCGACAACAAGAAGCATGGGTATGCTGTAAACATCTGGATCAGCCAGGGATGCCAGGGGATTGATAATATTACCCAGGCCTGAATTCTGGAGATAAACAACTCCGGTCCTTCCCGTGGCCAGATGATAACCTGAAGCCAATGCAACAGCATTCCCCTCGTTTGCTGTAATTATATGGGATTTATTATCAAGATTGTCCTCCAGGTAGGCACACAGGTTTTTCAGAAGAGAATCCGGGACTCCGCAAAATAGGCCATATCCATTCTTTACCAGTTCTGAAACAAATTCTGCAGGGTCTATCACCTCACTTGCCCCCCGGAATCAGCTCAAGTATCTCTTTTATGGACATCATATTCTCTTCGGCCTCAAAAGCCCTGCCATGCTCCAGAATAGCCCTTGCGGTACTTATCATGGCAGGATAGGAGCTTCTTATAAGCTGGTTGGCATATATGACAATGTTTACTCCGTTTCTGGCAAGCTCCTCTTCCCGGATGGTATTATAGCTTGAAGGGACTGCAACCAGTGGTTTTTTGCCTTCCAGCATCTTATATCTTCTGCAGAACTCAATGATTTCATCAGGTTTTTTGCTCCTGCTGTGTATCATTATTCCGTCAGCTCCAGCTTTAATATAGTTTTCAGCACGTATTACCGCATCTTCCACTCCTTTGCCGAGAATCAGGCTTTCAATCCTTGCAATAATCATGAACTCATCGGTCGCCTGGACCTTTTTACCTTCTCTGATCTTATGACAGAAGCTCTCAATGTCGTCCTGGGTCTGCTCAACATCTGTTCCGAAAAGGGAGTTCTTTTTCAGGCCTGTCTTATCCTCTATAATTACCGCTGAAACCCCAAGCCTTTCCAGTGTTTTCACCGTGAAAACAAAATGCTCTGTCCTGCCCCCCGTATCTCCGTCAAAAATAATGGGCTTTGTAGTGACCTCAAGAACATCATTCAGGGTCCTGACCCTGGAGGTCAGGTCGACTGCCTCTATATCAGGTTTGCCCTTTGCGGTGGAGTCGGTAAGACTGCTTGCCCACATGCCGTCAAATTCCTTCCTGCCCTGGGAACTGCTGATGAAGGCATTTTCAACTATCAGCCCTGTCAGTCCATTGTGTATCTCCATAATGCGCACAAGGGACCTGGACTGCAGGAGCCGTCTGAGGGCTTTCCTTCTCAGGTCAGGGGTAGTGCCTATTTCGCGCAGGGCATTGTTCAGCTGGGTCGATGAGATACCCCTGGTATAGGGCACTTCAATAAGCTTTCCGTTCCATCGGGCAAGGGCGTCTATGACCCGCTGTCTTGTCTCCTTCTGAACACCCTCCTTCCAGTCATCCCCATGGACCACATAATCAGGCTTAAGCTCCATGAGATTTGGCACGTAGTCAAGGGTTCTCTGGGCAATAACCCTGGAAACCCCCTTTATGCTCTCAACAACCTCTTTCCTCTGCTCATAGGTCATATAGGGAAGCCTCTTATAGCTGGCAATAGCCTCATCGGTAAGAAGGCCTATAATAACCTCGCCGTATTCCCGGGCTTTTTTTATTATATTAAGATGGCCCGGATGAACCAGGTCAGCGCTCATACCAACATAAACAGTTTTTTTCATAGGAATATCCCCCTTTTCACACCGTTTGACACATAAAACAGGGCTTAATTATCATTTATATCCTTCATTATGGACTGGATGAAATCAGCACCCCTTTTTCCTGATTCCCCGGGATGGCAGTATATTTTGTCCCTGAAATCCTCAATGGATTTCACCCGGGAACCATCATTGTATATTTTATCAATTATTGTGCTTATGTCGGATATTTCCTTTTCTTTAAGGACATATCCAACCTTTCCTTCCCTTATAAGCTTCATAAGGGTGCTGGATTTTGAGTCAAGGGAGTTCATGTCGTATTTTCTTGGATCCACTTCAAAATCCGTCACTATAACAGGCTTTGCAAAAAGGAAAAGGTAATCAAAGATAATTCCTGAGTAATCCGATATCATAATATCCGCCATAAGCATTGAATCAAGGCCATCGGGCCTGTCATCCCATACCAGGTTCTTTTTATCCGAATACTTTTCCTGGAATTTCATAATCATGTCGGTTTCGGACTTGTAGCTCTGAGGATGGGGTCTTAGTATTATAATATAATCCTGCAGGGTTAAAGCATCAAGGAGCATACTGCCGAACCGCTTTAAGAATCCCTTCTCGCCCCAGCTCGGCGCAAGAAGGAGGGTGGTTTTTCCATCCTTATGCGGTTTATTACCGCTGACTCTCTCAGCCATCACGTCAAGATAGGTACTGCCTATTATCCCTATTTTCTTTTCAGGAAGGTTGCGGTTCCTTTCCAGCTCCCTTATAACCGAGAGCTGATGCTCCCCGTTTACCATCAATGAATCAAAATAATCAACACCGTAAGGGGCATAAGTAGAAGTATCCTCCAGGCCGTGAACAATATGGCAGTAATGCTTTACCTTCCTGCTTTTCTTTAACTGAAGGACATTTAAACCCGGTGTTGTCATGATCACAAGGTCTGCTTCAAGCCTGTTCAAAAAATAATAAGCCTCAAAACCCTTTCCTACATGTATTTTTTCAAGATTCTCATATCCGCACTCCAATCCCGGGTCATTCTCCTCGCCGGCCAGATAGGTGCATTTTATATTCCTATTGTGGAGCTCCCTGATAATTGGAAAAAATACATTCCAGTAATGTGCCATTTCCGAGTAGAAGACTATGCCGAATTTCCTGTCAGGGAATTTCTTTTTCCCCTTAAAAACATAGTTCATCCTCTCATAGACAAAATTCTTCAGAATATAAAAAAGAGTAGCTGCCAGGGCTATTATTGCCCCCACTATCATACTCCCGCTGCCCGGATCAAGATAGGCATAGGCAGGCATGGGAATCAGCAGAAACAGAATCATAACAAGCAAAAGTTTAGACATTGCAAATACTCCCTGAAATAACAGTATTTTTCATATTTTCTTTTTCAAAAAAGCTGTATCCGATGTGCTTTAAATAATTGAATATATTATTGCAGGTCCAGTACAGAAGGAGTCCGGAAGGAGAATTGTAAAGAAGTGCAAAGAACAGGCCTGAAATTATATAGACCTGCACTTTTTCCCCAGTACCTGCATTTTTTGTGTAGACATAGCCGGCAAGGAGGCTGAATCCGGTCATAAGAAAGGGCAGGAGGTTAATACGTAGTTCCCACAGGCTTACAAGGCCGTCAGGACTTCCCAGGTCATGAAAGAAAAGAAAGGAAACGCCCTGCAATGGCTCGTATATGGAAAGAAAATGGTAGGCGGCAATAAAGAAGGGTACCTGGAGAAGAAGCCCCATGGAGGACCTCAGGGAATAGACCGGGTGATAGTTGTTCTGCCGGTAGAGGGTCTTTATGTACAAATGAAGCTCATAGCCCCTGTATACCTTTTTCAGGTCGTTTACAGCCGGTTCCATCCTTTTTTTTATCTCCCTCTCCTTTAACTGCATAAGGTTTGCAAAATGGTAGAGGGGCAGGGTAATAAGGCTGATTACAATACTGACAATGATTATGGAGATACCGTAGCTTCCTGTAACCAGAAAGGATAGTTCAAGGATATGCCTTATAATAAACTCGATGGGATAAATAAAAATAAGGTACAGGATTGACATCATTGTATTAATATACCCTCAGGCCATTTATGAGTGCTATACTACAGTGAATTACTAATAAATCAAAAAAATAATCTCGCAGGGTTGTAAGAACAGTTATCATCACGGTTATTTTTTATATTTTTCTGTCAAAATCAGATGGATTATGGCATAATAAGCGGATATTAAAACAGGAGGCCCTGAAATGACAGACCAGCTGTGCAGGAAATGCATACTTCCCGAAGATTATGCAGGCATAAGCTTTGATGAGGATGGTGTCTGCAATCATTGCAGGAATGCAAAAGAGAGAAAATACCTTGGAAAGGAGAAGCTGAGGGAGGATATAGATAAAATCCTCAAAGAGCACCCTGGGAGAAAGTATGACTGCGTTGTCGGGTTCAGCGGGGGAAGGGACAGCAGTTATATGCTTTATTACCTGGTAAAGGAGCTCAACTTGAAACCCCTTGCTGTATTCATTGATTCAGGGCTTATACCGGAACAGACCATAGATAATATCTACCGGATTGTAAAAATCCTCGGTGTCGAACTAAAACATATCAGGACAGATTACCTCACCAAAGCCTTTCCCAGGCATTTCAATGCCTGGCTTAAAAATCCCGGGCCTGAGACCCTTATAACCTTCTGTGTCGGATGCAGGCTGGGCATAATGAGATATGTGGACAGGGAGGCCGTCAGGCAGAAGGTCCCCATGTCGCTTAGCGGGGAATCCCCCTATGAGGGCAAGCTCTATAAGTCCAATATAGTTAAGATTAATCCCGCGTCCAGTTCAGGTATTTCCTTTCTTACTGGCTACCTGAAACAGGTTATAAAGAACCCATCCCTTGTGCTTAACCCCTATTGCCTTTACCTTCAGACAGCAGAATACCTTGCGGGCCGCAAGAGGCAGAAAGCACTCTTTGAGCGCAACGGCATAAAGGTGATACATTTCTTCTACCATTATATACATTGGGATGAAAAGATAATCACAGATACGCTTGCCAATGAACTGCAGTGGAAGACATATCCAGGCATTGATTCGCAATACCGGAGCGACTGCGAGATAGGGATCATAAGACAGCTACTTTACTGGAAACTCCTCGGCTATAATGATAAAGATGATCATTTAAGCTGTCTTATAAGGGATGGGCAAATTACAAGAAAAGAAGCTCTGGACAGGCTGGATTCCGAACATCATGTTCCCGGGGAAATAGTCCGCCATATATGTAAAAAAGCTGGAATAGATTATGCAAAGCTGAAGGAAGTCATGGAGAATTATCAAAAGAGATAGAATCTCTAATATATAAATGGCCAGTATAATCATAGCTAACTACAGGTATTTTATTGCAGGGGGACCAGAGAAATACCTGTTCAATGTTAAGGATATCCTTGAAAAAAACGGGCACAAAACCCTGCCCTTTTCTGTAAAATACAGTTCCAATGAACCCAGCGCTTACGATCAATACTTTGTTTCACCGAGAGACAGGGAAGGCAGGGTTTATTACAGGGATATAAGCCCCTCATTTTCCTCGACGGCCAATATGATAAAAAAAGCCTTCTACTCCCTGGAGGCAAAAAAGAATATAATAAGGCTCATAAGGAATGAAAACGCTGATTCCGTATATATACTGAACTTTATTAATTCCCTGTCTCCAAGCATAATAGACGGGGCAAAAAGCCAGGGGAAAAGGGTTGTAATAAGGCTTTCGGACTTCTTTCTGGCCTGCGCCAGGTATGATTTTCTTTACAGGGGCAATATATGCGAAAAATGCCTGAATGGCTGTTTATTCAATGCTGTATTTAAAAAATGCGTCCATGAGAGCCTGCCTGCTTCCCTGATTAGAGTGCTTTCCATGTATTTCCACCGGATACTGGGGGTATATAAAAGGGTTGACTGCTTTATAAGCCCTTCAGGTTTTTTAAGGGACAAAATGATTGAATCAGGCATAAAACCTGAAAAAATACACCACCTGCCTACTTTTATTGATTCCTCAGTAATAAAGCCGGATTATAAATACAGCAACTATATTCTTTATTTCGGAAGGCTGACCAGGCATAAGGGAATTGAGACCCTTATAAATTCAGCCCGGCATATTAAGGACCGGAGCCTGATGATATATATTGCAGGAGATGCATCGGGAGCCTATGCACAAGGCCTGCAGGAGCTGTGCAGTAAAAGGGAAATAAATAATGTAAAATTTCTGGGTTTTTTAAGAGATGAAAAACTGAGGGAGGCGGTATCCGGGGCCAGGTTTACAGTTTTCCCCTGCCTGTGGTATGAGAATATGCCCAATGCTCTGCTTGAAGCCTTTGCTCACGGCAAATGCGCTGTGGGCTCCAATATAGGAAGTATTCCAGAAATAATTGATGACGGGCAGAATGGCCTTTTATTTGAGCCCGGAGATGAGACTGACCTGGCAGACAAAATTAGCTTCCTTAACAGCAGGCCGGATCTAATATCAGAATATTCCCGGAATGCCAGGTTAAAAACAGAACAGGAGTATAATCCTGAAACCCACTATTCCAGGCTTATTAAACTTCTCCTTTAATATTTTCCCGGGGTCTTTTACTTGACAGAACTGACAAAAATAATTAAATCTTAAAAGCAATGAATACTAAATGGTTGAGAAAACTGCTCCCCGAACCGGTAAAAAGGCTTCTAAGGCCTGTTAAATACAGGTTTTTTGCCAAAAACGACCTTGCCCTGGAGTTCTGGAAGTCCAGGCATGAACTGGATAATGGCCACTTCAGAAATGATTATTATGAGGAAATTATGCTGAAGCTTGCCATGGAGGAGAGCCATGATTTCATAAAGGGCAGGATCGTTGCAGATTTCGGCTGTGGGCCCAGGGGCTCCCTTTGCTGGGCAAAAGAGGCATATATGAGGGTAGGCATTGATGTGCTTGCAGACCGCTATGCCGATGAATTCAGAAGTGATATGCTGTCCCACGATATGCTGTATGTAAAAAGCACCGAGAAGACTATCCCCATACCTTCAAATTTTATTGATATAATGTTCACCCTTAATGCCATAGACCATGTGGATAATTTTGAGGCAATGTGCAGGGAGATTATCCGTGTCCTTAAGCCTGGGGGTGAATTTTTGGGAAGTTTCAACCTGGAAGAGCCTTCCAATCCCTATGAACCCCAAAGGCTTTCGGAAAAAATAATAAAGGAAAACCTGCTTGTGCACATGGAGGTAAAATCATACCGCATCAGTTTCCAGGGAGCGAAAGAAAACCGATATGAGCCCTTTTTCACGGACAAGCTGGAATATGAGCCGGGCAAAGAGGGAATACTCTGGGTCAGGGCCACGCTTTTATAACCTTTTATTAGATCCCTGGAAAATTATTCCATTTAACGCCTTCAGGAAACAGCTGTTTAGAAAGAGCCAGAAATAGATCTCCGGACCAGCTCTTGTCATCCCGGTCAAGTCGGTTAACATTTATGATTATAACCGCATTATCCCGGGGCAGATAAAACATCTCCGATGAAAAACCGAATATGGTTCCGTTATGGCCCCAGAACCCGCCAAGATCCAGGATTCCCAGGCCGTATCTGACCCATTCGGGGCTTTTGTCCATAGTCCGGGTTTCCTGCTGTTTTCTGAGTGTATCTTCTGAAATCAGAGAGCCGTTATAAAGGGCCTGCACAAATATCCACAGGTCATTCATATCAGAGATAACGGCACCCCCTGTATGGGGTACTGCGGGATTTAGCTTTGTAACATCTGCAAAACCTTCTTTTTCCAGGGAATATCCCCTCAGACCCCCGGGAAGCTCATCTGAAGACGGGTAGAATGTATTCTGCAAACCCAGAGGAAGGAATATATGTTCAGAAAATTCCGATCCGACAGAGTTTCCGGTTACTTTTTCAATAATAAATCCCAGGAGGGTGTAATTGACATTGCTGTACACGACCTTTTCTCCAGGACTTAAAAAGCTGTCGGATTTCATGGCTGAAATATTGACAGCTTTTTCCATGGAAAATTCCATGTCTAAATCTTCATACCAAATGCCCAGAAAATCATGGTCTGCAAAATCTGTTATCCCTGAGGTCATGCCGAGAAGATCACTCAGGGTGATTGCCTCTGCATTGGGAAATTCAGGCATATACTTAACAAGACTGTCATTTATGTCAATCAGGCCCTCATCATGCATTTGAAGTATCCTTAAAGCTGTAAAGGTTTTGGAGATGCTGGCTATCCTGAAGGGCTGATTTATCTGCCTTTTAATACCCTTTTCGATATCAGCAAATCCGAAGGCCCTGTGATAATTAAAATCACCGTTGATCCATATAAGGACCTCCGCGCCCGGGATATTATTCTTATTCATATAGGACATGACAATATCATCCAGCACCTGTGACCTGTCGGCTTCATGCTCTTTGCAGGCGCACAGGACCAGTATTAAGGGAAGCATTACAAACAATCTCTTCATAATATTATTACCCCCGGAAATTTGTATTAAGGCTTCTATGACGACGAATAGGAAGCATATTCAAGGCTTTTTCCCCCAAGAAAATCGTATTTGTATCCCCTGTATTCACTCAGCTTCCTTATAATTATATCTATATTTTTTCTTTTTTTAAGAATTATTTTTATGGAATGCTCCTTTATCTCAATCCTTCCTGAATTGTTCAGGCATCTGTAGAAGATATCCCTGTCAGGCATATCTTTGCCGATGTCCATGACAAACATCCTGTAGAGGTTATGGGACAGAGCAGTGATCAAAAAATCAAAACCGGGGGAAATATCCAGGGAAAGTCCTTTTCTGTTTGAGTTAAAGAAAGCAAGCTGTTCTGAAAGGGGTTTTCTAAGGATGAATTTATTATAATACATCTCCGCAATCCTTTCCTGTGATGTAAAAAAATCATTGGTGATGATTGAAACCGGTATCAGCTTCCCCGGATACACAAGCTGCAGCCTTCGTACCCTGTTTTCTATAATGCTTTCTTTGGGATTGTATCCGATCAGAAGCAGGTTTTCCTCATAAACCCGCACAGATACAGGTTTAGGGCCGATTTTTGATAGATGAACTGTTTTCATGAGACCCGGTGATATCTTCCTCAGATGGTGGCTCCTGTCGCTCAGAGGGTTTATGCTGTAGAATCTCAGCCCCTGCCGGTGAAGGTCTCCCAGGATTTCAGTATCAGCCAGAATATGGCTGAAGCTGAGATATTTTATCCCGGTCCCGGCATTTTTATAAAAACCTGTAAAAACTGCTGATTCATCGCTCCTGTGCTCAGGCAGTGGCCCAGGCCTTATAAAATCAATTATCCCTGTATTAATATCCCATGAAAATCCAGCAGTTTCATGGAACATCCTTTTTGGAGCCCTGTCCGCTGTTATCTTCCAGCAGGGAACATCCATAAGTTCTATCACAGAGTGATTTCCCAGAAGTCCTTTTTCCTGATATTCCCTGTGCATCCTGAGCATAAAATCGTGGCTGGATTCTTCCAGAACCCTTTCACCATAGGATGTGAACCACCCTGCCTCTGGCAGGACAGGCAGGCCGGCAAAAAGGCCCAGGCCCCTGTCCATGGAATACAGCTCTTCGCCGCTTAGCCTGTTCAGCTCTGAGAGCTTTAATGCAAGGAAGGAGAGAACGCAGGACACCTTTGGGATTCCACCGGAATCAGGAAAGAGAGATTTTCTGATAACCCCGTCTATTTGATATTTCTTCAAATAAGGGATAAGCAAAAGAATTCCTATATTCGAACTGTTGAAGGACTCCTGCCTGAAATCCATGGCGGTTAAGGGCTTTTGCTTAATTGAGGGCCTTTGATTCCCGGAGCTTTTTTTTAGCCTGGAAAAACCTTCTTTTTTGAGTATCCTGTAGCATGAACTCTCGGATATCATTATGCCCCTTGAGTCAAGCACAGATTTTATCGCCTGCATGGAAAAGCCCTTTAACCTCAGGGAAATTACCTCCTTTTTAGCAGTTTCGCTGATTGTACCGCCTTTTTTTCCCGGTGCTTTCCTTTTGAAGAAATAATCATCGCCGGGATTATCGTGCAGGAATTTTGTGAACTCCCTTATCAGCGAATAAAAGGATGAGAGGGTATAACCGTGCTTTTCCGCAGTTTGAGAAGCAGTATTTTTATTTACATAATAATCCCGCAGGGCTTCATATTTCTTCTGGGCAGTGTTCTGAATCTGAGTAAAATATTCCTCCGGTTTAAGCATAATAAATCTATATATTGGGATAGACAAAGGTCAATAAATTTTATCCTTCTATCATTTTTCTTGAGTTTTTTAATCTTGAGTTTATTTTATAGCTGGATTGACGGTGGTTTTTTATGAATATAGAGAAGATTTTGCTTATCAACCCTCCCTACAGCTATGAAAAACAGCTTGGATTTTTAAGCCATAATTCCCCCAAGGTACCTCCCATGGGGCTTTTATCGCTGGGCTCCTTCATGAGCCAAAAGGGCTTCTCTGTTAAAATCATCGATGCCCAGACCCTGAACCTTGACGAAGGGGATATTCTAAGAAACATAGAATCCTATCGCCCCCAGCTTATAGGGTATACATCTGTAACCCTTAATATATCCGATGCATCACGGCTTGCAAAAAAGGTTAGAGATATTCATAAAGGCATTATAAATGTTGCCGGCGGTGTGCACATAAGCGCTCTTCCTGAGCAAACCCTGAGGAAATACCCCTATTTTGACTATGCTGTCATCGGGGAGGGTGAAATCACATTTTATGAGCTGGTAAATGCCCTTAACCTGGCCAGGGGCATTGAAAAAGTAAAAGGCCTGGGATTTATAAATAAAGAGGGGAAATATATTTTCACCGGTACCAGGGAATTCATCAGCAATCTTGATGACCTTCCCGCAGAGGACTGGGAGCTCATAGATGGCCTTAATAAAATATACCACCCCGCCCTTCCCCTGATAAAGAAACTTCCCAGTGCAACCCTTATTACAGGCAGAGGATGCATCGGCCGGTGCATATTCTGCTCAACCAACTTCCTTGAAGGCAAAAAGCTCAGGATATTTTCAGCCGACAGGGTAGTACAGAATATCGACAAACTATATAATAAATACGGCATCAGGGATATAAGCTTTTATGATGTCAATTTCATGGTAAACAGGCAGAGGTTTTTCGATATCACCCAAAGCATAAGAAAAAACTATCCGAAACTCACCTGGTCAGGTTATGCAAGGATTGACTGTGTTGACCGGGATATGCTGAAACAGGCCAAAGAAACAGGGTGCTATCACATAAGCTACGGAATTGAATCCGGCAATGATGAAATGCTCAAATTCATTAAGAAGGGCATTACAAAAGCCAGGGCAAGAGATGTCATTAATATGACCAGGAAAGCAGGCATCACAACAAGAGGCCTCTTTATGTTCGGCCATCCCACGGAAACCCTGGACACCCTGCAGGATACTCTGGATTTCATCCTGGAGCTGGACCTGGATGACTTTCATTCCACCCTTTTTACACCCCTCCCGGGAACGGACATATACTCTTCTGCATCGCAGTACGGTGATTTTGACGAGGACTGGGACAGAATGAACATATTCAACTGCCTCTTCATACCGAAGGGACTTGATCAGGAAACCCTGGAAAAATACCAGAAGAAGGCCTATACATCCTTTTACTTAAGGCCCGGGACAATAATTAAAAAGATAATACAGCTGGGAAAAAACAAATATGCCCCGAGAATACTCTTCTACGGCGGAATATCCCTTTTATACCTGATGTTTTCCAAAAAGAAAAACTAATGTTCATAATAAAAAAAAGCTCCCCGTACGGGGAGCTTTTTTTTATTTATCCGTTTTATCAGAATTTATAA
>Ga0334892_1001302_pt1 | contig 21907 bp, 24 predicted proteins | sample GraSluR3_MG_4_FD_207213 | JGI IMG/M metagenome (GOLD analysis project Ga0334892, IMG submission 207213) | Sludge microbial communities from methane-producing bioreactor in Wageningen University, Netherlands - Granular Sludge_15_04-R3 | ecosystem: Engineered > Bioreactor > Anaerobic >...
TTACAATATCTTGGTCTAGGGTAAACTTAAATCTAGACCAGTCTGCACTTGCCCCCAGTTTTTTTATCTGAGAAACAGCTGTGTCTGAGTTCTCTTGCACATAATCCCAAATATTTTGATAGAGGGTTTCGCGATCAAAATCAAAACGAGACCTTCCTTCTTTTTGCAGTTTTTTTTCATAAACAAATTGAGTTTCAATACCGGCATGATCGGTTCCAGGAAGCCAAAGAGTGTCATCGCCCAACATTCTGTGAAAGCGAATTAAAATATCCTCAACCGTAACAAACATGGCGTGACCAACATGAAGGGGATCATTGGCATTGGGGGGAGGCATAATGATGGTGAAGGGCGTGGGTGAGTTTGACGAAGATTGTTTGTCAGAACTTGATTTATTGTCTGGATTGAAACAGTCACTTTTTTCCCACAGCTTAAAAATCGCTTGCTCACACAGCGAGTGATTGTAGTTTTTTTGCATTATAAATCCATTGAAACAATTTGTTCTTCTGGTGGATTTTATCACAAGTGAGCTAGAATGAGGGAGGTTTATCACCCTTGTTTCTAAGAAAAATGTAAATGGGTCTGGATAGGAGAAAATCTAAGAATGAAAACACCCTATTCATAATTAAAATGCCTCAACGCACTTGCTAGGTGAACAAAATCTCCGCTGTTGACATGCTGCTGAGTGCTTTCTAGCGTCAGTAGGGTCTGATTATAGTTTGGTTCAGTTTCTAATGGCGGCGAAAAATACTCGGGTAGACAAAATGTTAGAAACCGCATGATTTTGTCAAAGTCGTCATCGCAATTTGTCAAAGATAGGCTCTCAAAAAGAGATTCACAACCAACATCTTTAACAACTGATTTTAAAGTTTCAAATAAAGTAATGAAAGTCGAATTGTGACTTAAAAAATTATGCATATACGATTCTATTATTTTTTCACGAAATAGCCTATTAATGTACGATTGGACAGGTTCTTGATCTGCTTTCGGATTTTCGAGAAATCCTCTTAAGATATTTTTAAAATCTTTTATAAACACGATTTTTAGCAATACTTCTTCTCTAAAAAATCTATATCTTATTTTTCGATAGTTGGCGAGTTGGGTTTGATCTAGTTTAGTCTCGAGCTCAATATTTTCTCTAAGCACTTTCTGAACTTCATATTGTGGAGTCAAATCATTAATGGTAGCGGATAAAGACTTAATGCCACTTAAATTCTCATGATCATAAAGACAGCCGGCATTTTTGCCATCGTGACTACCCATTCTACTTCGATGTGATAACTTTACCCTAGTTCTGGTTAGAGCTTGGGTAGGAGAAATATTGTTTGCTTTAACTAAACTGGCAAATTTAAAATCTTCATTTCTAGCAAAAGCATATGGATAAAATCCGATGTGAAGCAAGAGGTCGGCTCTTATACATTGAGTGGGTCCAGAATTATCATTTACACTGTTCAAGTACAAATACCTCTCAAATAGAGTTTGTCTCATCTGAGCTATCATTCTGGCTAGTTGTTTATATTTATCCTTTTCTTCTCGAACCAGCTCTCCAATCTCATAAAAAGAAGCCCTAAGAGGTTTAGCTACATAAGGGGCACAACTTTCATCAATAAGGTTTCTGTAATAGTTCAATGGAAGCATGCAATCTGCATCCAAAAAATCAACATAACACTCATCGATGGAATTTTGGGACTTTTGAAGACGCATATAGGCAATCATCGAGCCAATATTTAAAGCAGTACCTTTTTTGCTCTCTCTTTCTTGATGACCTAAAACGAAATCAACTGCCGTGTTGTTCGAGCTTAAATCTACACCGTAAATAGCTGCTTTTCTTTCTACTGCAGATGACAAAACTTTCATTTCCCAAGGCGTGAGGTTGATGTCAGCTAATTTAGTAACAAAAAAATCTTGCAGATCTTCAGGAGATAGATTTGTTTGGATGGCTTGATTTAAGGCGGATAAAACTTTCAACAAGTTTTGATTGTCTTGATATTGGGCTGATTTTGCTTCAGCCTCATTTTGAGAGTTATTAACGATATAAAGCACTTCGTGTTTTTTTCCAGATTCTTGAATCTGGCGTAAGTATGATTGTAAAAATAGGAAAAAGTTGCCATTTCTTAATTCGTCGTAAGCAGCGATAGTAGTTACGATAGCCAATGAATTACTTGGATTTGGCAAATCCTTGGCGAGAAGATGGTGGGCAGTTTTTGCATCTTCTAGAGTAGATGGTCTCCAATCACTAGTTCGAGCCGCCTGATTAAATAAATTTGGAGTTCTAAGGCCTTCTTGTATAGACATTATAGATTCAGTCACTCTGTTGAGTTCTGCGCGAATTCGAACATTTATCCTTTCTTAATAGATTGTAACTCACGATTAAAAGCTTCTCTAGATGTCTTGTTATAAAGATATTTTTTGGTTAGTTGATATTTTTTTATATTTGAATGATTTGAATAAGTTATTTCGACTAATCAATTAGACAAAATATTTAACCACCCTTAAGACGAGGGCTGTTTTTTTCTTGTTAACATACCTAATAACTATTTTTTTTTCTATGAAAACTTTCTCAAAAACAATCTCCATTAAAACAAAAAAAGCTTTTGAATACATTGATATAACAGATAAAGTTGAGCAGTTGCTTAAACAGTCAAAGATCAAAAATGGGATTGTTGTTGTTTTTTCTAAACATACAACACTAGCCATCAGAATTAACGAAAAAGAAAAAGGATTTTTTGGAGACTTTAAGGATTTTATTAGAAAACTGCTTCCCAGCAATAAATATTATCGACACAATGATTTAAAGATTAGAACCGAAAATCTAGTTTGTAGCCCTGGAGCAACCGACTGTTTAAACGGTCACTCTCACTGTCAAACAATGCTGTTAAACACAAGTGAAACTATTCCAGCAGTAGAAGGCAAAATGTGCCTTGGGATGTGGCAGAGAGTGCTTGCACTTGAACTTGATGAGTCAAGAGAAAGAGAAATTTTAATTCATATTATAGGAGAATGAGGTTTTTTTGAACTGATTTTTAAATAACATTCTTTTTTTTAGAAAGAATTTTTTCTATGGCAGTTTTTAGCTCTTCAAACATCCGTTCCTCTTGAACCTTCTTAATGATTTTTCCCTTAATGAACAACACTCCCGATTTGTAGTCTCCGGCAATGCCAACATCAGCCTCTCTAGCTTCTCCAGGACCATTGACAACACAGCCCATTACCGCAACCTTAATTGGCTCATCAACAGTCTTTAAATACTCCTCCACTTTTTTGGTTAGAGGAATCATGTCGTATCTAGTTCTGCTGCAAGTTGGACAGGAAATTAAGATAGGCCCTTTTTTTAAACCAACTGATTTGAGAAGCTCTTTTCCCACAAGAATCTCTTCTTTTGGATCTGTGCTTAGTGAAACTCTAATGGTGTCTCCAATTCCATCTAATAACAAGCTGCCAATGCCGATACTTGATTTAATAGTGCCAATAAACGGAGGCCCAGCCTCTGTTACTCCCAAATGAAGAGGGTAATCATATTTTTCAGAAAAAAGCCTGTTGGCTTCAACCATTAATCGCACATCTGAGGCTTTTAAGGAAACCACAATCTCATCAAAATCATATTTATTTAGTAGCTCGATGTGTCTGCTTGCTGAATCAAGCATTGCCTGGGCAGTTGGGTGTTGATATTTTTCAAGCAGCTCTTTTTCAAGAGAGCCGGAATTAACACCAATGCGAATAGGAACTCTATATTTTTTTGCTGCTTCAACCACTTTCGCCACATTTGATTCTCTGCCGATATTTCCTGGATTGATGCGGATCTTATGGACTCCATACTCCATGGCTTTAATTGCCCAACGATAGTTAAAGTGAATATCTGCAACAACTGGAACTTTCGATTTTTTTGAGATGATCTTGAATGTTTGCAGATCACCCTCATTTAAGACTCCCATGCGCACGATGTCGCAACCTACTTCGTAAAGTTCATCAATCTGTTTAAGAACTGCTTTAACATCGCTTGCTGCAACTTTAATCATTGACTGAACAGCGATGGGGGAGTTACCTCCAATAGAAGTTGATCCAACTCGTATTTTTTTAGTTTCTCTTCTTTTTTTCATAAGGTCTGGTAATTACTGTTTGTGGATATTGAGTTATTAGTTTTGAGCGAGCCTTCTTGGCCTCTTGAAGTGATGTATAAAGCCCATAAATGGTTGAACCGGTTCCGCTGACAGTTGAACCAACCGCGTTGTTGGCCAGCATTGTTTCTTTTATTTTAGCCAACTCAGGATGAGAGTTAAAAAGCACTCTTTCAAAATCATTGTGAAGGTGTTGTCCAATTAGTTTTGGACTTTTGGCATTAATTGAGTTAATAAGTTTTGTTAAATCATTATCAGAAATTGGTTGGTTTAGTCGATAACGATCAAGTTCCTCAAAAACCGCAAAACTTGACTTTTGTACATCTGGAAAACAGATTAAGATATTAAGTGGAGGCAGGGATGACAGGGGGGTAAAAACCCCAGCTTGCGTTCCTTGAGTTTCAAATTTAACTCCACCTTCTAGCTGATAGGGCACATCAGCGCCAAGCTCTGTTGAGATTTTAAGTAACTCAATATGTGAAAGGTTGAGGCTCCAGATTTTATTGAGAGCCAGTAGTGTTTGTGCAGCATCGGAGCTTCCGCCTCCCATTCCAGAACCAACTGGAATATTTTTTTTTAAGAAGATCTTTAAAGGCTGAGGATTTGCGAAAAACATTGCAAGATAGGCTTTTTCCAACCTCGCAACTGCCTGAAGAATAATGTTGTTGTTATCTGTTGGAAGAGTTTTGTGATTGGTAGATAAGGTGGTATTGCCTTGGCTTGCTTCAAACATAAGTTCGTCAAAAAAGTCTATCTGAGTGTAAATTGTTTTAACCTCGTGATAGTTATTTGGCAGTTTTTTTCCAACAGCAAGACCAAGGTTGATTTTAGCTGGTGCCGTGGTTTTATAAGGAAGTGGCAACATAAAAAATTTTTTTTGAATAGAGCTATTGATTTTTGATTATACCCCGGGGCTTGCCCCGGGGAACCAATCAAAATGGGGGTTCCAAGGGGGATAGCCCCCTGGTATACCTTGGGGTTTAATACCCCAAGGTATAGGGGAGCAGGTTTTGTTCCGCCTTGGCTGGACAAAACCGCTGAGGGGTTTTACCCCTCAGGTGTATTTTTCGCCAATAAAACAACGCTAAAAGCTTGAATAGCTAATCCTTTACCAAAAGCAGTCAACCCTTCTCCAGAAGTAAAAGACAACCCGATCTGCTTTTTGTTGATGTTGAGCTGTTTTGACAAACCCAAAGAGATTTGTTCTCGATATGTCTCTAACTTGGGTTGACCGGCCTCTACTGCAACAGAAATATTATCTATTTGATAGCCTAAATCAGTCACTTTTTTATAAATAGATTGCAGATATTTTTTACTGTCTCTAATTCCTTGAGAGTAGATTTCGTTCGCCCATGTGCTAAGCGATCCCCCCCCAAGTGCAGTAGAAAGTGCATTGCAAAGCGAGTGAATAATTACATCTCCATCTGAATTAGCCTGCAGAAAGTATTTTGAAGGAATGGTAGTTCCACCTAAAATTAGCTCTTGGCCATTATCTGCCTGATTTTTTTTTACAAGAGGGTGACTGTCTTGACCAATCCCCACCCTAAAATTATAAAGTTTATTATTCATTATTTTTAGTATGATTGATATCTCGTTGTAAAATCATTTGCTGTGCAGCGACTAAATCGATTGGGTAAGTGATTTTAATGTTGTTGGCTGAGCAATGAACTAATTTAACCTTTTTATTTACTCTTTCAATTAAGCCAGTGTCGTCGGTTCCCCAGTAGTTATCTTTTTGGGCTTTTGTAAAGGCTTCATACAAAATGGAAAGCACAGCCACTTGAGGGGTTTGTGCGTAAAACAGAAATTCTCGATTTGGGGTATGATCAACAAAAAGGTCTTTATTAGCTACTTTTACTGTATCTTTTGCTGGCATAGCAAGCAGAGCTGCACCGTGTTTTTTGGCTTCGGTAAACACAGCCTCAATTTCTTGGGTAGACACCAAGGGATTAACCGCATTGTGTACTCCAACAATATCACTTGAGTCTGTATTTTGATGGAGCCATTTAATGGCTTCCCAGGTGTTTTTCTGTCTTTCTTTACTATCAACCGTTATTATCTTTTTGATTTTTTTATAACCATATTTAACTATTATTGAGCTAATTTGATCAATTTCTTTTTGTTTAGCAGTTATCAAAATATGATCAATAGTTTTAGAGTTTTCAAATATTTCCAGAGCGTGGGCTATGATCTCTTTGCCGTTGATTGGTAAAAAGACTTTATTTTGATTCTGTCCCATGCGACTCCCGTTTCCACCAGCGACGATTATGATCCAGTTCATGGTAATAAATAATTAATAGATTTGTTATGTTGTGAATTATCTGTTTGAGTGATAGTTTTGATCTTTTCAACAACTTTTTCTGTTAACCAATCTGGAGTGCTGGCTCCAGAACTAACAACAACTTTTGTTTTTCCAATAAACCAGTTTGACTTAAGTTCTTTTTCGGTGTCAACAATGTACGCTTCGGCTCCGGAATCTTGAGCAACCTCTCTTAAGCGATTCGAGTTTGAGCTAGTTGGGTGACCTACAATAATCACAAAACCAACTTCTTTTGCCAATTTGATCACAGCTTTTTGTCGAGCGGTAGTGGCAGGACAAATATGGGGGACAATTGTAAGCTCTGGATACTTTTTTTTCAATCTAGACAAAGCAGATTCAGTTTCTAGAGTTGAGAGGGTAGTTTGAGTTAAAACAACAGTATTTTTTGGATCATCTATCGATAGAGTGTGTATTTTATCTAATGTTGTTAAAATTGTTGAGTTTGGAGCTTGGTGATAAACGCTAATGGCTTCATCGTGGCTGGAAGAACTGGCAAGATAAATTATCCTCTTCCCCTCGCTGGCAAGTTTTCTTGCCTTATTTTGAACACTAGATACCAACGGACAGGTGGCATCTACTACAACCAACTCCTGTTTTTTAGCTTGTTGGTAAACTGATGGTGCCGAACCATGTGCTCTTAGTACCACTGCAGAGCCTTGGGGAATCTCGGAGATACTTTGAACAGTCTTAATAGAAAACTCTTCTTCTAGTTGTTTTACCACATGTGAGTTGTGAACAATTTCTCCAAGTAAGTATGTTTTACCAGGATACTGTTTGCTAGCCTGAATTGCTTTAAAGATAGCTCCTCTTACCCCAAATTTCTCATTACCACAAAATCCACTTGGTTTGGCAATGATAATGTCAATTGACATGGGTTCCTTTAATAAAAATTTAAATTATTTTTGGGTTTTAGATATAACGGACATTTAATATAGTCGTAATATGCACTCGTTTTCATTCAAACTGCTCAAAATGTTATACTAAGAGCACTAAATTTTTAAAATAATCTAGATTATCATGAAAAACACTCTTCCTACTCATGTTGCAATTATCATGGATGGTAACCGCCGTTGGGCTAGAAAAAACAAGCTTAAGATATTTAAAGGCCATGAAAAGGTGGCAACTGAAAGTTTTGAGAAACTAACTGATCACTGTATAAAACTAGGTATTCCTTATTTAACACTGTGGGCATTTAGCACTGAAAACTGGAATCGAGAAAAAACAGAGGTAGAGGCGATTCTTAATTTAATGAGAAAACTTTTTATTAAAGGTTTTGAGCCGATGATGAAGAAAGGCGTAAGGTTTAGAACCATTGGTGATGTCTCAAAATTTCCTCAAGATATTCAAAATGGCTTGCAGAAATTAATTAACTCAAGCGCCAATAATCAAAAGATAACTGTTACTATGGCGATAAATTATGGCGGAAGAAATGAGTTGGCTAGAACTGTAAAAAAAATCTCTGTGGAAAATAATCTAACAAAGATGAGTGTGGATCAAATAGAGCAGCTGATATCACAGAATCTTGACACAAGTTTTCTTCCTGAGCCGGATTTAATCATTAGAACTGGAGGAGAGCAGAGACTGTCTGGTTTTTTACCCTGGCAGGGTGTATATGCAGAGCTTTTCTTTCCGGATGTGCTGATGCCAGATTTTGATGAAAGACAACTTGATTTGGCAATAGAGGAATATCAAAAAAGAAACAGGCGATTTGGCAGATAAACAGAAAAAGGCAATGGTTAAATTCTATCCCACTCAGTGAGATCATTAACCCCAGTATCGCTTGGTGGAATAAAGAACTGCTCAATTACACTTACGCCTGTAAATCTAGCAATGATGTTGATGATTAAAAATGAGCAAAGAGCCAACCCTAAGCCGATAAAAGCAAAGGTGATGGTTTTTTTAGCACTCTCTAGCTCTTGAGAGTTGCCTCCAGACAACATCCACTTAATTGATCCAAAAACAAACATCACAAAGCCAACAATTCCAAGAAGAGTTAAGGTAACCGACATTACATTGGCAAGTAAGCACATAATGCCTTGGATGGTGGCGGTGCCGTTGATAACACAATAAGGGTTTTTACCATCTACTAGTCTTTGGTCCCAATCCTCAACTTGAGCATGTGCAGGAAATGAAATAAATAAACTGATAAAAGTGTACAGACTAATAAATAAGGTTTTTATTGGGTGTGAATTTACTTTTCTCATGTTGGATAATTTTATATTAATGCTGATTATACCTCGTGAGCTTGTTTTGTGAAACAACCCAGAAATGAGTTAATTATTAATAAACTTTTCCATTGTTAATAAATTTGCAGGATATCAATACAAAAACCCCCGCTTGTAAGCGGGGGTTTAAAATTCAATATCCTATTTAACTTATTGAGTGATTGGTCTAACTGGTCTGTTGAAAACTTCTTCAAGTCCTCCAGAGAAACCAAGAAAAGTTAATGCAAGTTGTAGTAGTGCATATGAGGCTGCTAGTACGATCAAGCCAATAATGGCTGATGTAATCTTGTTTCTAGCACCTTCTGTTTTGCTTTTGTCACCGCCTGATGTAATCCACTCAATACCCCCAAGTATTAAGTACATAAATACCAAAAGGGCTGCAACCAGCATTACAAGATTCAAGATACTTGAAATTAAAGAACCAACACTCTTAGCATAACCTTGTTGAGGAATATCGAGTGTTCCAAGTTGTGCAAAGACGGGAGATGCTGATAGTAAAGCAGCCGTGCCAGCAGCGGTAGCTCCTGTGTATAGTTTTTGAAGTTTGTTCATAGTCTCTCCTTAATAAGTTATATAAAAATAGTTTATATCAAGTAAGTGTATTATAGCAAGTTGGAGTTAGTAAAGTCAAAAAATTAGTAACAAGTGATAACGCTGCAAGTGCCTTCAACAAATTGCCAGCCAGAACTTGTACATCTGTAGCAATCTGAATCAGCAGCTCCACTTTCTTTACCCACTGCTCCAGTCATAGCATACTTTCCATTCCAACAAGGACAAGCTGGATTACCCACACCGCTCCCTCCTCCACTTCCGCCACTACCTCCAATAAATCTAATATCCAATGGACTGCCCAAAAGTTGATTAATCACCATAAAAATTGCAGCAGAGGCTGATAAAACCAAAATACCAATGATTGACTGAACAATTCTGTTTCTAGCCTTCTCAATTTTGCCACTGTCTCCACCTGCTGAAATCCACTCAATGCCCGCATAAACTAAATTAAATAATAAAATTACCGAACCAACAATTATGGCCAATTCAAAAAAGCGATTAAGAATTCTAGTAGCAATTCTGCCGGCACCACCTTCTTCCAAAGTTTCTTCAACGAACGGAATATCGTGCTCGCTGGCTAACTCTCTTAGATTAACGTCAACTTGAGCTAGTAATGATGAAGGCATATGGTTATTTTTTATTCAGTTGATGTGGAAGTTTCAGTGCCTGGAATAGTAATTTGCAAAATATCAAACTCACCCTCAAATAGTATTTGATTGAGCATTGCGACAATTGAAAAAGACAAGACCATTAGCACCAAACCAATAATGGCGTTGGTAATTCTTTTTCTGCCGTTTTCAGCGCCTTTTGAGTCACTGCCACTAAGTAACCACTCTAAGGCTCCCCACACAAAGAAAATAATTACTATGAAAGCTCCAACAGTAATGCCTACTCGCCACATACGAAGAGCAAAGCTAAAAAAAAGCGTGCCAGCATTGGCGGTTCCTGGCTGACCCCATTTGCCAACAGCGGGGTTTTTGAGTTGTGCTTTGAGAGAATTGGGACAAAATACTGAAAAGTTGATCATATATAATATATAATTAAGGAACTACTGGAACAGGGTTTTGCGGACAAAATGATGTGTTAACAGGGACAATTGAACATAATGTTTTTTCTAAGTTAATAAGATCAATGCCAATAATTGTTCCAATTAGTCCAATCAGCGAATAACTCATTACAATTACGACGAGACCCAACACTCCCTGCACCATTTTATTTCTTGCCTTTTCAACTTTACCTGAATCATCTCCTCCTGTAACCCAATTAAATGCTGCAATAAAAAAGTACACGATAAAAAATAATGCTCCAACTATTGTAATAATTCCCAGCAAATTTGAGAGAAAAATTACAAGGTTGTCGAGTGGGTTTCCGCCCACAATATTGGTGTACCTGGTTTTGCTTTGTGGTTCAAACCCCGTGTTGCCAAACTGAGCAATAAGATTGGATGATGTTTGTTTAATAAGTGTATTGGTCATTGTGATAAGCTCAAGTTTTTGATTAACGACTTATGTATTATATAGCTGACTCAAGCGTTGGTTGAATAATATAGGATGCATCTCCAAAAATCAACAGACCAATAATGGCAGCAATGGTGTATGAAAAAGCGATGATAGCCATACCCATTACGCTGTTTAAAATCTTTTTTGAAACTTTTTCACCAGCTGACGAGTCTCCTTCACCAGTTAGATAAATCCAGCCAGCGGTTATGAAATTAATCATCATCCAGATGCCGGCAACAATGGTGATTAGTCGCACTAGGTTTGAGGCAAAGGCAATAATGCCGATTTCATCTGCTCCCACTTTGGCTTGGTAGCTGGAGACTCCAACGGGAGGATCAATTTTACCAAACTGTGCACTGATAGGTTTTGGAAGAAAAATAGGCAGGAAAGATGCCAGTAATAATAAATAATTAAACAATTTTGGATAATTTAGCACAAACAAATGTTTTATTATATTTTTCATCGCTTATTATTTTTTATAAATAAAATCTTAAAAAATTAATTAGCTGATTATTACTCTCCATCTTATTTGCAGCAACTATTAAAATAACTTCGGAGCATCAATTGGTATGTTTGCTCCTGTTAATAATTTAACAATCTGCACTATCCAGTATGCACCAAACATAATCAAAAAACCAGCCACTGCTCCAGTGAGTAGATTCTTAGCATCGTCCTTGCCTTTTTCAGTATCTTTAAGAAAGCTTAATCCAGCGCCAATAATCATGAAAAAAATAATTAGTCCAGCGACAATAAATAAATTGCTTACAAGAAGATTAACGATTGTTCCGGGGTTGTTGTAAACATCTTTGATTGATTGAGGATTACCAGATCTTTCGCCAACAGTTAAAAAATCCACAAGATTCATGCGATTGCGGATGCCAATTACTCTAGTGATTGCTTTTTGCATATCTGTTTATGCCAGTTATTATAACACTTGGGCAGATACTGGTGGGCTGAAATTTTTACTCAAAAAGAACAAACGGCTACAATTCAGGTAGAATACTAAAAAGAAAAATATTTTTTGTCAAAATGAACAACCAACAAGACAACGATTCGCAAGCACAGCTAGTTTCTAGACTAAAAAAAGGCGATCCTCAAGCTGTGAAAGTTTGGTTTAAGCAATATCACCAACAGTTGTTGAGAGTTGCAAAAGTAAAGATATCCAATAGCAAAGATGCTGAGGATGTGGTTCAGGAAGTGATGATTAACTGCTTAAGGCAGATACAGCTCTTTCGCCAAGACTCCTCATTAAAAACATGGATGATGAGCATTTTAAGGCACGAAATTGCTGACTATTATCGAAAAATATATGCTAAGAAAGCCTTAACGACTGTTCCTTTGGGCAATCAGCTATTTTCAGAACCAGTTAGTGATAGTCAGCAGGTGCAGGAGGTGGTTAAAAATGTTTTATCCAAAATGTCGGGATATCGAAAAGATTTACTATTAATGAAGTATGTTGATGGATTAAAAATTAAACAGATTGCAAAAAAACTGGGAAAAACATTTAAAGCAGTTGAATCAGAAATTTGGAGATCAAAGTTGGTTTTTAAAGAGATGTATGCTCAGGAAGCAGAAAAAGTTGGAGTTTAAAAAATAATTATTAAGAAGGATGAAAAAAGATAGGCCGATCAAGAAATACACAGGTGATGCCTCTTTAATTGACAAGCTCCAACAAGAGGCAAAACATCAAGCTCAGCTAGAGAAAAAAAAGATATTGTCTTCAAGACTAAGTAGATTCTCTAGGATTGTTGCCCTTTACCCTTGGCAGTTTTTGTTAATTACCTCGTTTATCACAACGGTTATTTTTGAGATTGTTTATAGATTAAGACAATAACGCTAATGAAAAACTGGCTTATATCGTTTTTGTATGCACTGATTAGATTTTCAGCAGGTTTATTGCTGCATCCTTACCAAACGATGCAGATTTTGGTTGAACAAAGATTATTTGTGTGGGTAGCTCTTTTTCCAACTTTGGCGCTGGGCGTTCTTACTATAATGTGGAAAATGGTTTTGTTGCCATTTTTTGCCTTATTGTTCTCACCTTTTTCTATAGAAAACTGTTGGTTTTTGTCATTTCTTTCAACTTGGATAACTCTGTTTATGATTTATTGGCAGGTGATGTTGTTGTATTTGCTCTATAGATTTAGATCGGCTGTAGAATAACTTCTGCTTTAAGATAATAAACTCATCAAATTTACTAGCAATTATGTTTTTACACAAACTTTTACTTAAAGATTTTCGCCTTTTCTCTCAAAAAATCATTGAGTTTGATCAACCCATTGCAGTAATTGTTGCACCCAACGCCGGAGGGAAAAGCACCATTCTTGAAGCAATTAGCCTATTGTCATCTGGTAGTAGTTTTAGAGCCAGTAAGGTTGAGGAGATGGTTGCTTTTGAAAAAGAGATCTCTCAAATAAAAGCAAAGATTTTGTCTACTGAGAAATCATCAATCAACACAGAAGAACTAGGCGGACTGGATGAAACCCAATTGTCGGTTTTACTCACCAAGGGAGTGGTTAATGATAAAAGAACTTCAAAACTTCACTTTTCTGTTAATGACAACAAGCGAAGAAAAAAAGATTTTATTGGCAATTTGCTGTCAGTTGTTTTTAGACCAGAGGATATGAGGTTAATTGAGGGCTCACCGTCGCGAAGAAGAGACTATCTAAACTCCGCTTTAATACAGATAGACAGAGGTTATCAGTTGGCGTTGGCAGCTTATCGAAAACATTTGCAAAGACGAAATAGATTGCTGCATCAAGTAAAAGAGCAACAACAACCCAAATCCGCTTTAACTTATTGGAATATGGGCTTAATTAAGCATGGTGAATTGATTCAAAAGAAAAGAAAAAAATTTGTTGAGTTTGTAAATACTAGAGTGGAGTCATCTCTTGATTTTCAGATTGAGAATCATCCTTCACTTATTTCCGAAAATCGAGTTAGTCAATATTTAGAAAGAGAGATTGCAGCCGGATTTTCTTTAATTGGTCCACACAAAGATGATTTTGAAGTGATGTTTATTGATAAAACTTTAAATGAGGTCGCAAATGAGCCAATCTCGCTTGATTCATACGGCTCACGGGGTCAAAAGAGAATGGGAGTATTGTGGCTAAAAAAGGCTGAGTTGTTATTTTTGAAAAATAAGTCAAATGAAACACCTCTGTTGTTGTTAGATGATATCTTGTCAGAACTTGACGAACATAATCGAGCCACTGCTTTGAAGTTGGTTGAGGATGGTCAAACTATTATTACCACGGCAGATCCTGATTTGGTTAAAGAGATCAAGACTCACTTTTCAAAGATTCAAGTGATTAATTTTTAGTTAAGACTGGTCTCCATCAGCTGCCATAAGGCAAATGGAATTTGACTGGCAAGATCTGTGGCGTTAAAAAATGGGCCAATCTTTTTGTAAAGATTATCTCCTGCTTTTTTGTTTACAAAACTGGCAATAACACTGCTGGGTAAAATTGAGTTATTGGTGTAGAGCCCGGCCACCAAACCTGCCAGCACATCGCCCGTTCCACCTTTGGTCATGCCTGGATTTCCACCCTCTACCAAGAACTGTTGTTGCTGGTGGGTGATTTGATCAATCTCTCCCTTGAGTAAAATAGTGGGGATTTCTAGACAATTTTGCGAATTATTTAAGCTAGCGTTTTTTTGTAGCACCTGCATTTCGTGCTGGTGGGGAGTGATGATGCAACTTTCTGTGAGCAACAGGGGATTAACCATTTGCAGGGCTCCAGCATCAATCACCCATTTTTTTTGTGGATATTTTGCCAACAGATAGTTGATGATTTTTTGAGTGTGTTGTTGCCAGTCATTATTTGATAGTTCCAGACTCTGATAGTAATTTGCTGGCTGAGAATGTAGCTTTAGATCTAGAGCTACTCTTTGCATGCCTGGTCCAATCAAGATGCAGTCCGCTTCGCTTAAATATGGCTCTAGTTGATCTCTTTCTATCACAATTCCATCCCAAAACTCCAGCTTTGCTTGCTGTATTAACTGATTATTTTCTGGCACCGATGAATAAAAAACCATATCAACCAGTCGTGAGGCAACCTCCAGGCTCCAACGACTTGCAGCATGAAAAAGAGAAGATCCACCAATAATTAAGAGCTTGCCATTATCTCCTTTGCGAGAGTCTTTTTTTGGAAGTATAAGTTGACTGGCGTAGCGGACGACTTGATCAAGTGAAAGAGGTTTAGTCATTGTATTATATGCTTTATTTAACTGCTTCTTGATGATTCTCCTCTTTCTTCTCGAGTCTTTTTTGAACCTTGGCGAGTTCCATGGTGACCAGCACTGCTAAAATAGTTACTATCAAAGCATAGATTAATAGCGAGATTAACCCTCCACCTTCACCAAGAATTGGAGTGAGATATGTTTGAACAGTGGTTCGAATAAGCTCATTCCAGGCTAGGGCGACCACCAAGCCAAAACCGCTGGTAGAAAGAGTAATAATATTTTTGATGATGGCCAAAGGTAGCTCATCAAATTTTTCTGGAGTGTGGATTTTTGACATAGAATGATTTTAACACGAGCTGTTTTCAATAAAATATTGAAATAGAAAATGTGATTTTTGATTATACCCCGGGGCTTGCCCCGGGGAACCAATCAAAATGGGAGTTCCAAGGGGGATAACCCCCTGGTATACCTTGGGGGTAAATACCCCAAGGTATAGGGGAGCAGGTTTTGTCCCGCCCTGGCTGGGCAAAACCGCTGAGGGGTTTACCCCTCAGATTAATTCTATGTCTTGTAGTTGTTGCAATATGGGTGTTGGGAATAAAAAGTACTGAAGCAATGATAATTTTGCTATATAAGATTTTTAAAACTATTTTAGGCTAAAAATGATATTGTTGAATAAATTGCTTTAGCCTAACTTCAAGCATTGTTTGAAGAATACTTAACTCCTCTTGATTTGGATTAATTTCTTTTATAAGACTAGTCCACCAACAACTCCAGATTTGTTCTAACATTTCAGAAGTATCGCCATGGATGCGCAAATAACTTAGCTGTCCTATTAAATAAGCAATAACAAAAGCATGGCGCCTATTCACCAGATTGCTGGATGTCATAGTACCACTAATTGGTAACAAAACAAGAAGTGATATGTCGTCTGGTTTGGTGTTCATTTGGAGCAGTTGTGATAATAGCAATATTCTTCTTGCTTTATCTTCTTTGTCGCAAAGATAGTCATCCAAGTTAGTCTGATCTCCCCTTTGCATTGAACTGACAATGGGCGGAAATTGCATTAGTAGTTCCAAGGGTATTGCAGCAAACCATAATGCTTGAATAAAATCATCGGGAAGCAAGCCATCGCTAGCTAAAATAACAGCAGCAGCATCTTTGGGAATGGGGCTAATAATATGACCAATCCCATTTAAATTTAATGATATTGAGCGAATGCTTTTGTCTGGAGGGGCGCCATCAATAATGTTTGTGTCGTGATTAGAAGCAACCGTTTCTGTTATTGGATCTGGAGTGAATGGTATTCTTTCCCCGCTATTCATTCCAAGCATCTTCCAAAAATCTTTTTCACTCACGCCGGTGCCAAGAGTTACAACACCTAAATCTCTGATTTTTGTTTCATAAGCTGTACAAAAGATTTGAACCCTATCCACAGGTGTTTTGTTAATTGCAGCATGCAGTATTGTATCTAAAAATCCTGCTTTTTTGGCGCTGCCACTATTAAACAAAGTATTAGTGATACCATGGCTATCAACAATGCGTAGATTACAGTCGCCTATTAGAAATGCATACCCTCCAACTGTTCCGGTTATAACTGCTCTTAACACACCTCCTCCTTGAATAACATCTTCGTTTTCACCAAGTTCTTTTTCGGCAGTTTCATGTAAATACCACAACCAATAAAAGAATGCTAAAATCTCAGCTGGAGGTTGTGAGCCGTCCTGGTTTTCTGGTCGAATTGTGTGTGTTTTGCGAAAATCTCTCCAACCTCCACTAAAAAAATGTTTAAATGACTTTGTAATAAGATTTGCTGCGATATGGTCCAATGGCCGTGAAAGACCCTCTCTAACTTCAGTAGACAAGTGTGCTGGAGTAACCCCATCAACAACGATGCTAGCAAGGGGTTGAGTAGAGACTTTCTCACCTTCATTAAGTACTTCAAAAAGCTTTGGATCAATTGGTGTTATGACCAAATTGTCACCAGAATATTTTTTATCTGGTGAAGCTGCAATCATAGAAAGACACGGTGTGTCACATATAACTTCCACACTTAAAGGGGTAGTGGGTTTGCGCACCTTTTCTTTTACTCCAGTTGATTGAATATAATTATCGACAATAATATTAAGGGCATCTATTAGGTTTTGGAGTAGTTGCCAGTTACTAATGCCAAAATGCCGGTCAAATACAGAAAAAAGCTTTTCTTCGCAATTGTGGAATATATTCAAGTCTGAAATACTTGTATCATCCGTGTGAGAAGTTGGTTTTTCACTCTCAAATGAGGTCATATTTGATTAAATTTTTTTTGGCTTTAATAGTAAGTGAATTTATTGGTGCTTATAGCGATTTGTTTTAATGATGGTGAGTAGTTGATATTATATCAAGTAAATTAGGATGAAAGTAATAACTAAAATATCGGTATTCGTAGTGTAATTATAATGCTTGTATGCTTGAATAGGATATTTAATCCTGCAAAATTTGCAAAAATCGATTAAAATGCGTGTTAATTCATAAAACAAGCAATTCAAACAGCAACCATCCGTTGTAAAAAAATGTACCAACCCAACTTCAAACTCACCAACAACTTGCTCACCTATGTTAGTGCGATCGAGTCGGCCAAGGCACTTATTGAAAACTCGCCACTAGTGCCAGCCTGGGAAGCAAAGTTCAAAAAAGATGCGATGGCTCGTACCATTCATTTTGGCACCAAGATTGAGGGCAACGATTTAACACAAGATCAGGCACAAAAAGTAGCTAGACTTGAGCTGGTTGATGATCCAGAGGAGGCTGCCAAAAGGGCAGGTATTATCGCCCGTGAGAGAGATATTCAAGAGGTGCTTAACTACCGCAATGTGATTAAGTGGATTGATGAGCAAGATGCCAAGTTGTCAGTTAATCTCTTGTCAGAAAAAACTCTTAATTTATTGCATTCCTTGACGATGGACAGGCTTCTAGTAGAGGATCAGGTTGGTCACTATCGGCGCAAGCAGGTGATCGTGAAGGGGGCTGGGGAAAGATCTGGCAAGATTGTCTTTAGACCTCCAGTTTCGGTTGAGGTGCCATATCTGGTTGATGAGTTTTTTGCGTGGCTAAACTCAACTGAAGCCAAACAGGTTCATCCCATTTTTAAAGCTGCGATTACTCACTATCAGCTGGTGTATATCCATCCATTTATTGAGGGAAATGGCAGAACCGCCAGAGCTATGGCTTCTTTAATAATGTATGCCACTGGTTACGATTTTAAGCGTTTTTTTTCTCTAGAGGAATACTTTGATGGCGATGTAGAAAGTTATTATAGAGGTTTGCAGTCGGTTCAGCAGAGTGAGAATGCAGAGATGACCTACTGGCTGGAGTACTTTTGCTATGGATTGGCAGTGGAGGTGGATAAAGTCAAGGAAAAAGTCTTGAAGCTTTCAAAAGATCTAAAGCTCAAAAAAGAGTTGGGGAGGCAGGTGGCACTATCAGAAAGACAGATTATTTTATTGGAGTTGTTGCAGGATCAGGGCGAGATTACCTCTTCAGATGCACAAGAGATGTTGCCCAATGTATCGGTTGATACAGTTTTGCGCGACTTAAAGGACTTAATTGAAAAAGGCGTGGTGAAAAAGTCCGGTGTAACAAAGGGTGTAACATATGAGCTGGTGGAGAGTTGAGTTTGTGAAGGGGTGGGGTGTTGTTGACTTGCGGTGTTAGAATGCTTCTATGACATTTTCTGAGTTTTGCCAATACTTACAAAAGCTGGAAGAAACTAGCTCTCGTTTAGAGATGACTGCTCAGTTGGCGGAGTTGTTTGGCAAGTTGCAAACTAACGAGATTTCATCTGCTTGTTATTTAATGCAGGGCAGGCTTGTGCCAACTTACCATTCTCTTGAGTTTCAGATCAGCGATAAGCTCATAATTAAGGCTCTGGGCAAGATATTGACCTGTGTATCTCCAGAAGAAAAATCTTTGGCAACTGGCCTTTTTGATCAGTCAGATAACTCTCAATTTCAAGAAAAGATTAAAAAAAGTTATCAACAGCTTGGAGATTTGGGGTTGGTGGTTGTTGAGTTGTTGAGTGAGCACTTAACAGATCACCGGCAATCTATTATGGAGGTTTATGAGCAACTTAGGGTTATTGCTACTGATGGCGGAGAGGGCTCTCAAGACAGAAAGGTTGATGATACAGCCAAATTGCTGCAAAGTGTTGATGCAACTTCGGCAAAATTTATCGTAAGAATTGTTTTAGGAAAAGTGAGACTGGGTTTTTCAACCATGACAATGATTGATGCTCTTTCCTGGTCTGTGTACCAGGATAAGTCTGATAGTGCCAAGATTGAGGAGGCTTTTCAAAAAAAAGCCGATATTGGTTTGTTGGCAAAAGGATATCTGGGCGCTAGCACTAGTCAAGAGCGCGAGCAGTTTTTGCAAACTTATCAGCTGGAGGTTGGTGTGCCGGTCTTGCCGGCCTTGTGCCAGCGCCTCAACAGTGCCCAAGAAATATTAGAAAAGATGGGAAAGGTGATTGCTGAGCCAAAGTATGATGGCTTGAGGGCGCAGATTCATCTCAACAAAGCCAGTGCTAGCGAGCCATTGCAAGTATTTACCAGAAGTTTAGAAAACGTAACCCACATGTTTCCAGAAGTTTCGCAATTTTTGTCTCAAATTAATGCCAATGAGTGCATCTTTGATGCCGAGGCGATTGGCTATGATCCGGCAACCGATCAACTGCTCGCTTTTCAGCAAACCATCACTCGCAAGCGCAAGCACAATATCCAAAAGCAGTCTGACAGCACTCCCATTCGTTTTTATCTTTTTGATTTATTGTTTGTGGATGGTATCTCGCTGATAGATAAGCCTCTGCAAGAGAGAAGAAAGTTTTTGGAAAAGATCGTTGCGCCAAATGAAACAATTCAACCCACCCCTATGCTGGTGACTAGCGATGCCAATGAACTTCACGATTTTCATACCCAACAGCTAGCAGAAGGTCTAGAGGGTGCGGTGATCAAGGGAGCCGACTCACTCTACCGGGCTGGCAGGAAAGGCTGGCGCTGGGTTAAGATCAAAGAAAAGGAGGGTGAAAGGGGCAAATTAAGCGATTCACTAGATTGCGTGGTGATGGGCTACTATCGTGGCAAAGGCAAGCGAGTTAAGTTTGGCCTTGGTGCTTTTTTGGTGGGAGTAATGGCCGAGGATGGTTTGATAAAAACTATTGCCAAAATTGGCACTGGTTTAACTGATGATCAATTTTATGAACTAAAAACTAGGGCAGATAAACTGTTGGCGCAAACCCAACCAGCTCAATACGATGTTCCCAAAGAACTGTTCCCTGATGTATGGTTGCAACCTCAGCTGGTAGTTGAGGTGGCTGCCGATGAGTTAACCACCTCTCCCCTTCACTCGGCTGGAAAAGCGTTGAGGTTTCCTAGATTAATTAAGTTTAGGGATGATAAAACGGTTGAGCAGATTACATCAGTGAGCGAGTTGCAAGAAATTGTGGTGGGGAAGTAAAAACTCAACACAGCTTTTTTATCAGGTGTTTCTTATTCCTCCACAATCTCATCAATCACTGCCTGCCAAATTCTTTTGGCTTTATTTAGTTGCTTGGCTGAGGCTTTAGATAACTGTTGGTCAATCTCTTTCATTAGTGCCACAAATCTTGAGCCTTGTTTATTGCAGTAGTAGCCTCCTCCCAACATGGGATACTTCTCAAACTTTTCTAGGGGTTGATTAAGAAGCATTTTGATTCTCCCTTCAATGCTAGCCGAGGCGAGTTTAAAGATACCCTCTGTATCGGCTCTTCTTGGAGAGTATACATATCTGGGATTATGGAAAATTTTAAAACTGTGTCTTGCCTCAGTTATTCTTTTGATGAGATCTGTATCCTCTGCAAATTGTTGATTTTCATCAAATTTAAACTGTTTAAATAGTTCATTCTTTATTCCAATCAGAGCTCCCATGGCTTCTGACCCAATTAAACTAAAGCCAAAGTTTAAAAACCGAGCAAAAGGTTTATAAATTGCTGGATACGCATCAACTTTAAGCCAGCAGGTAAAGGCGTCTATCTCAGAGTTTTTTTCCAGCTCTCCATTAAGCTCTTCAAAAAAATCATTGGGTAGGCGATTATCCGCATCCATAAAGATCAACCAATTGTATTTGGCCTGATTGACGCCAAGATTTCGCTGGTAAGACACATTTCTTTTATCTGCATCTATGACTTTTAGAGAAAAAAAGCTAGAAAACTGCTTGGCTTTTTTTACTGTATTGTCGTCAGAATTTCCATCCACAACAATTACCTCAAAATTTTGCAAAGTTTGATCTTTTAGATCTTTGAGCAACTTAGGCAACCACCTCTCTTCATTTAGAGTAGGAATAATTACCGAAAAATTTAATGAACTTTTTGCTGAGGGGTTGGTCATTTAATCTGTCGCTTAACTTTTTGTAGCTTAGCAATTATAGCTGATCTTGATAGAATGGATGACTATGAAAAATATCATTGTTGGTCTTGGCAATCCAGGTGAGCAGTATCTTCAATCAAGACATAACTTAGGGTTTTTGTTTTTGGATTATTTACAAAATGCACTTGCTCTAGAACCATTTATTGATAAGAAAAAATTTAAGGCAACTGTTTCAGTCAATCAGGATTTAGTTTTGCTTAAACCACAAACTTTTATGAATTTATCGGGTGAGGCGGTGCAAAGTGCTTATCGATTTTTTTGTGACGGCGTTAATTTAAGCGCAGATAAACAACTTCAAAACTTAGTTGTAGCTCACGATGATCTTGATCTTGAATTTGGCCAGTATAAGCTGCAGTTTGCAACCGGCCCAAAAGACCATAATGGCTTGTTGTCAATTTATCATCAGCTGGGAACCAATCTCTTTTGGCATCTTAGAATTGGAGCCGATGATCGAGCTGGCAGTAGGCAAGTACCTGTTGAGAATTATGTTTTGCAAAAGTTGCCAACAGTTCAGCTTGAACAATTGCAGGAGTTATTTGGTGAAATGAAAAAAAGCCTGAGCGAAAAAAAACTAGTT
>Ga0334892_1001305_pt1 | contig 21871 bp, 35 predicted proteins | sample GraSluR3_MG_4_FD_207213 | JGI IMG/M metagenome (GOLD analysis project Ga0334892, IMG submission 207213) | Sludge microbial communities from methane-producing bioreactor in Wageningen University, Netherlands - Granular Sludge_15_04-R3 | ecosystem: Engineered > Bioreactor > Anaerobic >...
TGCAGTTGGAATGCCTCTGCAGATAGACGCAACCGTGATATATGGTATTGGAGAAGGAAAGGAGCACATGACTAGAGTCTTATACCAGGACCTGGAAAGTGACAACCCTTTTAATACCTATAGGATCCAAGGGATACCGCCAGGACCAATAGCCTCTCCTGGAAGGAACTCAATTGAGGCAGCCCTGAACCCGGAAGACCACAGCTATTACTACTACGTAATGGGAGCCAACGGTCACGTATTTGCTGAAACCTACAATGAACACCTTAGGAATGTTGAAGACTACAGAAACATGCAGTAAAGGGCAAAGAAAAAAGTACAGTTCTAATGAACTGTACTTTTTAGTGGTGCCGAAGGTTCGACACTTAGTCTGCTCGCACCATCCTGTGGTGCTCTAATAAAAAAATCGATTTCGTACTCTTCCTTGTCAACTCTTACCTCATCAATGAATCTTGCAAGTGTCTGCTTGAGATTCTCACCTTTATCAAAGTCTGACTTGAATCCCATTAACCATGCTCTAAGTTCTTTTTCAGGAACCTGAGCCTTAACACTGACAATCCTTATCCTGTCTTCTACAGATTCCCTGTACTCCTCAAGACCTTCAAGTCTCTTTCCAAGCTCAAGGGATCCAACACCTTTAGTAATCATATTCACTATGTTGTCTATTTCCTTGTTTGTACTTTCCAGTTCCTTGTTCAGGTACTTCAACTCTTCCGGAGCTTCCTTCTCAGCATTTTCGATGTACACATGCATCTTGTCCATGAGATCATCAAGGTTGGCAAATACCAAGTTGTTCAGTTCCTCCATGACATTCTGCTCCAAATACTCTGCCCTGATTGAATTGCTGCAGCTGGAGCAACGATAGTAGAAGTACCTGTCACCATCCTTGACCCTCTTTTGAGAATAGCCGTTCATCCGTCCGCTGCACTTCTTACACTTAACTAGTCCGGACAACAGGTATTCTCTGACAGACTTGGACTTTCCCCTGTCACCTGCACGGCGTGTGAGCTCTTCCTGGGTCATTCTAAACACCTCCTTGGGAATTAGTATGGGTAATGCATTTTCAAGCCGTATAATGTCATTCTCGCTGTTCTGGACCTTGATGTTTCTCTTGCCGTTATCGCCATAGGTCCTTTTGGTTTTGTTAAAGGTATATATACCCATGTACTTTTCATTTTTCAATATACCAGGGATCGAGTTGTAGACAAAAGGTTTTCCGAACTTGTTCTTGTATCCTTTGGAGTTTAAGATCCTGGCAATCTCCTTATACCCGGAACCGGCAAGATATAGCCTGAATATTTCATCTACAATCCGTGATTCCTTTTCGTTTATGATATAGTGCTTATTCTCATCCACATCGTAGCCAAGAGGGGGAGTACCACCATTGAACTGGGCCTTTAAGGCATTCTCCTTAAGACCCTTCATTACTTCAACCCCAAGGTTGAGGGAATAGTATTCAGCAAAGGACTCCAGCATTCCCTCCATGAGTACTCCTTCAGGGGAGTCATCAATGGCCTGGGCTGAGTAAGCTACTTTTACTCCGTGCTTCTTAAGATTATGTTTGTAAATGGCTGACTCATACCTGTTCCTGGCGAACCTGTCCACCTTGTGGACTATTATCACATCAAACTTTCCATCCTTGGAATCCTGGATCATCCTCTGGAACTCTTCTCTGTTCTCCGTAGCCCTACCTGTCTCGGCCCTATCCACGTATTCCTTGACAACACTCAGATTGTTCTTCAGGGCATATTTCTTGTTGTCCCTAAGCTGGGCTTCGACTGACTCTTCTCTTTGTCTGTCTGAACTGAATCTTGCGTAGGAAGCTGCCTTTAACATTTATTATCACCTCTGTTATTAAAATAGCTCATTTAGCATTATTTATTAATTGTAGCTTGAATTCTTATAGGTATTGGGTATATTATATAGTGTATACTGGTGTTTTATATTTGCACCGTAGGTTATAAATGCTGTGAAAGGAGGTGCAAACATGGTTATGGATATAAAGGCTGATACATTCATAGATGATTATTTGAGTTGGTTAAAGTCGAATATGACTGAGGAAAGTATTGTTGATGGTATAATCGAAATAACAACTCCATTTTTAGATTTCAATAATGATTATACGCAAATTTATGTTGAGAAAAAAGATAATAATAAGTATAGAATTTCTGACCTTGGATATGTCATTAATGAGTTAAACATGCTAGGAATTGATATTAATTCACCCAAACGTAAGAAACTAATTTCGACAGTTCTAAACAGGTTTGGAGTCCGAATTGATGGGGAAGTTTTAAATATAGACTCAACTTTAAATGACTTTCCAAAATCTAAACATAAGCTATTACAAACCATGTTAGCACTGGAGGACTTGTTATACACCTCAAGGCCTAACATAGTGTCAATTTTCTATGATGAAGTTGTGAACTTCTTCGAGGCAAATGAAATATACTGTATGGCGAATGTGAGCTTTATAGGTGTTGCTGGGTATACTCACAATTATGATTTTGCAATTCAAAGAAGTAAAGACAAGCCAGAACGCTTAATAAAATTAGTCAATAATTTGAACAAACAAATGACAGAAAGCATATTGTTCTCTTGGAATGATACAAGAGCTATTCGAGAGAAGGACTCTGTATTATACGCAATAATTAATGATGCAAATAGAGTAAGTGAAAAAGACTTGAATGCGCTGGAAAGTTATGATGTATTACCGATTCCTTGGTCTCACAGAGATGATTATTTGAATAAGTTGGCATAGAGACAGGTTTATACCTGTCTCTTTTACATAGGAACCTGAAATTTAGGTATGATCGAAATATTACAGTACTTACAAAAATTAATAAAGTTTTCAATAAGGGATGTTGTATCCGCAAAGCAAGATAAATCAAAAGATGGATTAATCTCCTTTAAATACGGATGATCTAGAGGATAGGCCCACGCAAGATCATAACCTTCTTTAAAGATATGTATATGAGTCCCTTCAACTTTTTCATCATCAGGATTTCTATGAGGTTTTGTATCAACATCTAACCGCAGCAAACGCACCGAGGTATATACCCTTTTCTGATATGTACATCTTGACATGATAGCTCTTTTCCTATTAATATCTATTATGAATTTATGATTAGGATTAAAAGTAGATATTGCATTTACTATTACAGCTTCATTTTGTTTTGGGAAATTCATTCTGTCTTCAATTATCTTTTTCTCAACACGTATTAGATTAATAGCTTCAATTTCTTGCATGTAAACCTCCTCAATCCTTTCTCATCTTACTCCCAAATTTCCAATATCCCTATCTGAAAAATTATTTGACTAAGCTCTTAGAAACAGTCTTTTACTATACCTTTATATAATTTACTATCAACTTCTATCAAACTACGTTTACCATCTTTAAAACTTATTGCGACTACATGAGTACCTTTTGATTTTGCAGACAAACCTCCTGCCAATAATCCAACTGGTCCCAAAAGAGCGCCACCTACAATACCTCTTGCGACTCCACTCGCAGCACTCTTGCGGTGTTCTTCAGTTATTTCTTGATATTCATCCACCACCTTTTTGTTTAAAACCAGCGCATTGCCAATTGAGATCATTAGTACCGCAGAGCCTAATGTGTAAGAGATTGGCTTACCTGAATAATCCCCTGCTATTACCATATTCTTGGCCATTATTGTTATTCTCCTTTCTTATCTCAATCCCATATCTCCAATATCCCCAAAGGTTCAAAATAGATTATGTAATTATCTTTCTTTACATATACTCCATATTTCCCCTTGTAGTAATCCACTGCATCCATCAGGAATTCTTCTGTAACTCCCAGGTAATCGGCAAGATTGTGCCTTCCGGTAACTCTATCCTTAAAGGCTTTTATAAGTAGGTCTATTGAAACAAGTCTCTCATAACCCCAGTTTCGTGCAATCTTCTCAAGTTTCTTATTTTGGATCACGTCCTGATCATGTATTTTCCCGTATGTAGTGTGATAGTGGCCAAGCTCCTCGGCCAAGATACAGTATTTCTCATTGGTTGAACTTAAGCACTTATTTATAAGAATCAAGTCATTAGCCTGGTTCTTTATGTAAAGCCCTTTAATATCTTTGGGCAAGTCTGAATCTTCATCTATATAAATGTTATTATCGTATGCATCGCTAAGTAGTTTTTCGTATGAGTTCATTTAATCACCTTTGGAGCTCTTATCCTTCATTAGAGCGATTTTAATTGCTAGCCTAACCTTTTCCTTGTCTTCCTCTGACAAATCGTTCAGGTGGCCAATACTGTGGGCTGCTAGGGTGATAATATCATCATCTGATAGTTCATGTACTTCTTCCTTATAGGGGTCCTCTGTTCCAGAGTTTCCAAGGAGGTAGTTTAGAGAGACACCGTAATAATCAGATAACAACTTCAAGGTTTTTAGGTCAGGTTCACTTACTCCCCTTTCATATCCAGAGAGTGTCTTGTTATTAATCCCAGTGTCCTTGCTAACTTGTGTTTGGCTTTTCCCTGTTAACTCTCTAGCATTCCTTAATCTATTAGCTATATCCATGTTTTCCCTCCTCGTAAGATATTTTATAATAATTATACCCTATTTCTTAATATATAGGATAAATATCTTAGAAATATTGAAATAAGTCTTGACATCTTAGAAAATAAGAATTAAACTAGACATATAATCTTAGAATATAAGAAGAAAGGAGGAGATAAGATGAAACCATTATATGAGAAAATAAGAGATTATCGAATCTCTAAAGGAATTACTCAAACACATATTGCTAAAAAGACCGGAATTTCAAATAAGAAAATAAGCTATATTGAGAAAGGTGTAACAGAATTAAAGGCAGAGGATTTTATATTAATCGCAGAAAAAGGGTTTGGTGTAGATCCTTCTTTTTTTACAAACGAAGTCTTAGAAACTAAGAATCCAGCCAAAGGAGGTGAGTGAAGTGGATTTGGAAATGTTTGTATTTCTTTGCATCGTTTGCTTTCTATTAGGATTTTTAGTCGGTCTAAATAAAGCTGGAGGCTAATTTTTCTAAAACTTTTTATTTGTTTTGTAGAATAATTTTTTAGCCATTTGAGTATGTTGATTCTTGATATGGACTGCAATTTTGTGGAAATGCGGGTCGATATCTTCTGAATCATATACTTTAGGGTCATTCATCCATTTGAAAACTACAATCATTTCATGGAGGGTTGAATCAGCATAGATTTTATTTTCATATAGAATGCTTGTGAATTGTTGGCGCAGGTTTAACGGTAATTCAGTAAATCTAAAAGCACCATGGGTTTCAGTGAAATATAGTTTTTCAAACGGCAAATACAAATTGTTAAAGCGCTCACGCAGCCTGGATCGTTTTTCTAGGAAAAGAGTATGATATCTACCTACAAAATAGCCGGAAATAACAGAAACCAAAGGAATTAACACTTTATAAGTTTCAGGAGAATTTATCATGTTTGCACATCCTTTCTAGAATTAAGGGCTCAAATAGATTCTTAACCTAAGTATAAGTTACAGATTAGGAAATAGCAACCAAACAAGGAGGTGAGTGAAGGTGGAGATAATAAACGAAGGTTTGAAGAAAATAGAGGGATACGCTGACAAAAAGAAGGACCCTCAAACACTACTTATTTGTCAATGCTTGAGGGAGATAAGGGAGGTAAAGAAGGAACTCCAAGATATCCGAATTACCTTGGAGTCAGAGAGATTCACACCTGAAGATAGCAATGGAAAACGATCAGGAGATGCCAAGCTAGGGCTAAAACCTAAATCTGCAACTATTGCTAATTTAAATATCGATATTACCAATAGTAACCCCAATGATTTGATCGAAGAATACTGTCAAGTGCTCAAGTCTAAATTGCGTAACGTTGCTTCTAAATGATTTTGACATCAATGAAATCGATAAGAAGGAGGGAGATTAATGGCAACAACAATAAAGACGGTAAAAATTAGCAGAATCACAGGAGAAGTCATTTCTGAATCCTACAGGCAAGTTGAAGGTGATTACAACGTATTGGATGAGATTGCCAAGACGCTGGCTGAGGCATTCCTTAAGGAAAGGAGGGAAAAATGTGACCAAAGACAACCAGATTCAACTTTTTAGAAACCAGAAATTCGGTGAAGTGAGAGCATTAGAAATAGAAGGGCAACCATGGTTTGTTGCCAGGGATATATGTGAGGCTCTTGAAATCAAAAACACTACTCAAGCAATACAAAGATTAGACGCTGATGAGGTGACTATGTTTAACATAGGGGGCTTGTCAGGAGACACAAATATCATTAACGAGTACGGACTATATTCTCTGGTGCTGGGGAGCAGGAAGAGGGAAGCAAAGCAATTTAAGAGATGGATAACACATGAAGTTATTCCATCCATAAGAAAGCATGGAGCATATATGACCCCAGACAAAATAGAAGAAGCTCTGCTCAACCCGGATACATTGATTAAACTTGCAATCAATCTCAAGGAAGAACGGGAGAAAAGACTGCTTGCTGAAAGCAAAATCATTAATGATAAGCCAAAGGTAGTGTTTGCAGATGCAGTGACAACTTCGAAAAGTAGCATCCTTGTGGGGGAACTGGCCAAGCTGCTCCGGCAGAATGGGGTTGAGATGGGGCAAAACAGGCTGTTTGATTGGTTGAGAAATAACGGATACTTAATCAAGCGAAAAGGAACCGACTATAACATGCCTACCCAATACAGCATGGAACTGGGACTTTTTGAAATCAAGGAGACCTCAATCACCAGAGGTGATGGTCATACTACCATATCTAAAACATCCAAGGTTACAGGCAGAGGTCAGGTGTACTTTATCAACAAGTTTTTAGAGTTGGCGGAAGCCTAAAGGAGGTGCGGTAATGAGTATTGAATCTGCATTGAGTAAAGAAGAGAGACTAAAGGAGATCATTGAGGGCACAATCTCAAACCTAAAGGCTTTGCTTGAGGAGCCAAACGAAGAGGTTGAGGAAGAAGAAATAGAACTTGCTGGCTTCCCGGACATACTGACCGCCTATATCATAGCTGAGTATCTTAGCCTGAGTAAGCGTAGGGTCTACGAACTGATGGATATTATCCCCGAAGCGGGAGGGATCCCCAGCTTTAAGATTGGCAGTAGTAAAAGGGTTTATAAGAAAGACTTTGAGGACTGGCTGATGTCTAAGAGAGGTGAGGCTTAAAACATGGAAAAGAATAGGTACTACTTCACAATGGGTTACACAGGCCATGTATATGAAGGCGGATGGGTGGAGATCGTTGCTGATACTCTTCTTGAAGCCCAGGTTAAGTTCAAGAAGAGATTTGGAAGGGAAGCATATAACAGCGCAGGGCTACTGAGGTATTGCTGCCCGTATACCTTGAAGGAGCTGCAGGAGACAAGGATGGATGTTGAAGGTAATTTCGGAGCTTTCTGCCACGAGGTGATTGAATGAGTGACTTAACTTTAACAGAATTTATAATTGGTGCTGCAATAGGCATGTGGCCGGTTACTGTGATAACGACCATCATGATTATTGGATTAGGAATCTCAGAATGGAGGGATGAACGTGCTGAGAAAAATCGTAGAAAGATTATTGCTAGGCGGCACAATATCGCTGATATGAAGGTAAGGAAGGACGGTTAGAGAAGTGATAAAAACAAGAGACTTAATAAATAAACTTATGGATGGAGATCTGGAGGATCAGATTTATGTTTTCAACAAATTAACGGACAAGTATTACCCAGTTAAGAAAGCAATTGTAGATGATGAAGTGGTGTATCTGGAAATAGATAAAGAGATCGAGACCTATGAGTAAGGAGGAAACTAGATGTCATTAGATGAAATAATAGCTCAGCTAGAAAATTTGAAGTCACATTGCAAGGATTTTATAGACCCACTTGATTTTGATTGTATATGGAAGCAGGATGTGGAAGCTCTTGATTATGCAATTGCAGCAATAAGGAAACTAAGCGAAATCACAGAAAAAGAAAATGCCCTTGCAGCCAGCCAGCTAACAAAGGGCACCTATAACAACCACCATAATTTTATCAAAGAATCACCAAAAAGTAAACAAGGGGTGGTGATACTCATCATGGATGAGGCTGTAAGGCTTAGAAATGACTATCCAGCCATTGGATATCTTGAGGCAATAGAAAAGGCCAAAGCAATGGTTGAGGATGCTTATAGAAGAAAGGAGGGCTTCCAATATGAGGGAGATTAAAATACTCGAACTAAGGCTTAGAAACTTCAAGGGAATCAAGGAGCTGAATCTAATCCCCAAAGGAAAGGACTTATACATCTATGGGAGGAACGAAGCAGGAAAAACCAGTATCATGGATGCCTTTATTTGGCTCCTATTTGATAAGGACAGCTCCAATGATAGCAATTTCAGCATCAAAACATTGGATGGGGAAGGTAATCCCATCCATATGCTTGAACACGAGGTCTTGGCCAAGCTAAGCATTGATGGTAAGGAAATTGAGTTGCAGAAGATTTACAAGGAAAAGTGGACTAAGAAGAGGGGTCAGGCCAATTCTGAACTTACAGGACACACCACAGACTGCTTCATAAATGGAGCTCCTAAAAAGAAATCAGAGTATACGGATTATCTATCCAATATCATCAATGAAGACTTATTCAAGATATTAACCCATCCGTTATATTTCAATAAAAAGCTCAAATGGCAGGACAGAAGAGAGATAGCCCTTAAGATGTGTGGCGACATTGATAATCTGGAGGTCATAAGGCATGATGAGAAATTAAAACCTCTAGGGGAACTTCTATCTGACAAGACATTAGAGGACCTTAAAGCTGAGATGGCTGCCAGGAGAAAGAAGCTCAATGATGAGCTCAAGTCGATACCAGTTCGGATTGATGAGTTGTCCAGGGAGGAACTGGATGTAGATGTTGAGGAATTGACAGCCAAGAAGAAAGAATTGGTGGAGAGGATACAGGAAATAAAATCATCAGAGCCCACAGATCACCAATTCAAGATAAGAAGGATAAGAGGATCCATTGGAGTGCTGGAGAATGAGCTGAAGGAGCTGGAAAGAAACCATACCCTAGATCTCAGAGAATCTCTTGATCAGTGTTTTAAAGACAAGAGCAACATATCAAAGTCATACCTCGAATCCAAGGATAAGGTTTTAAGTATGGAAAGTGAAATTCAAAAGCTTCGTGAAAAGAAGAGAACACTGGAATCTGAAATAGTTCAATTAAGAGAGGTATTCAAGGATACCAAGGCACAGGAGTTCAATGATGAGGATACAGTTTGCCCATGCTGCCAACAGCGCCTGCAACCAGAAAAAATCCAGTCATTGATATCTGATTTTAATGAGAGAAAAGCCATTAAATTGAGGCAGATAAATGAGGATGGAAAGAAGAAAAGTGAAACTCTCAACCAACTGATCCAGAAGGTAGAGGGTATGGAGGAAGACCTGTATCACGAAAGGAACCAATGCGGGTTACTGTATGACATGCTTGAATCCAAAACGGAAGAGATAGCTTCCTTGGAGGACCAAATTGACAAGGTTGATGTTTCCAAGACGACTGAATACAAGAATATAAGCATGAAAATCAAGGAGCTGGAGGGAGAGATTGATAAGATTGACAAGCTAATTGATTCCCAGGCAGACATAACAAGAACTATAAAGGAGCTTGAAGAGAGCCTATTATCAATCGATAAGCAGCTGGCCAAGGTAGATTTAGCTAAGAATAACGAGAAGAGAAAGCAGGAGTTGCTATCAAGAGAAAGAGAACTGGCACAGCTTGTAGCAAAGACAGAGGGCATAGAATTCCTATGTGAACAATTTGTAATAGTAAAGGCTAGTCTGCTTGAAGAAAAGCTAAACAGCAAGTTTGAAATGGTTAAATTCAAGCTGTTTGATGTTCAGGTAAACGGAGGAATAAACGAGACATTCATAACGACATACAAGGGAGTTCCATTTGATGATCTTAACGATGCCGCCAAAATCAATTCTGGGCTTGACATTATTAACACCTTATCCAAGGAGTATGAAATATCGCTGCCGTTATTCCTGGATAATCGGGAATCAGTTAATAATATTCTCAAGATGAACGGCCAGATAATCAATCTGGTTGTTAGTTGGGATAAGTCCTTGAAGGTGGATGAAGGTGAAAAATGGGAGGCACTAAAAGCCGTAGGGGAGGCCAGCTGATGAAGTGTCCGAAATGTGAACGAGAAGTTGATATTAGAAAGTATGCCCTATTCAACTGTCAATGTGGGTGTACATTGATGGTTGTTGAAATCAACAAGGTAAAGCAAGTGGTGGATGTAACTAAAGAGGAGGAGTAGCGATGTTGGAGATTGATTTGGCTGAGATGCAGGAAAAGCTCAACAAGACATGTTCAGAGAATGGATTGGAATTTAACTTTGAATCATCCAGGTTTCCTATTATAGCAACAATAAGGCCTGATGGAGAGCTTAGAAACCAGATGATGATGGACTTGGGAGATGAGAAGGAAGGGAGCAATTACATCAATGGAGAGATTAGATTCTCCTTTGGAGAAGAGCTTACAATAACCGTTCTGAATGACTTTAGAATAGGGGATGACTTGCTCAACAAAATTAAAGGTCAAATAAAGAAGCTCCATTATGTATTTCTGCAGACATATTTCAAGATGAAGATGAAAGGATAGGAGGAGTAAAAAATGACAAATACACAAATAGCAATCAAAGAAAAGAACATAACTGACAAGGTGCTTAACAGTATAAACAGGATGCAGAATGAGGGTAGTTTGCAGATCCCTCCAAATTACAGCCCGGAAAATGCTCTAAAAGCAGCTTATCTAATACTGTCGGAAGCAACTACGAAAGACAAGAAGCCCGTACTTCAGGCATGTTCTCAGGAGAGTATAGCAAACTCATTGCTTGAGATGGTTACGCAGGGGTTGAATCCAAATAAGAACCAGTGCTATTTCATACCTTATGGAAACCAATTGAATTTTCAAAGAAGCTACCTCGGAACTGTAGCTATTACTAAGAGGATGCCAGGAGTTAAAGATATAAAGGCATATCCCCTTTACAAAGGAGATGCATTTGAAACTGATTTCGACATAATGAATGGCAGGCTCAAGATAAAGTCATATAACCCCAAGATTGATAACATATCCAAATCCAACCTTATAGGTGCCTTTGCATTGATCATTGGCGACAATGAGGTTTTACATCTTGAAGTCATGACCATGGAACAGATTAGAACCGCCTGGAACCAAGGACAGACCAAGGGTAATTCCCCGGCACATCAGAACTTCAGTGAAGAGATGGCTAAGAAAACAGTGATCAATAGAGCTTGCAAGATGTATGCGAATACCACAGATGACAGCGATATATTTGCACAAATACTTAACAAGGCCACAATCGAGGTTGAACAGGAGATTGAGGATAATGCCAACAAAGAATATCTTGAGATCGAAGGTGATGTTGTGGAGATGGATTCAGGAGAAATAGTGGATGCAAGCTCCGGGGAAGTCATTGAGGAAGTGGAAGAGCCCGAAGAGATTGAATTTTAGGTGGATATTATGAAATTTACAACCTTGGCAAGTGGGTCAAAGGGCAACTGTTACCTGCTTGAAACTGATGGAGGGAGCCTGCTGATAGAGGCAGGCATCCCTATAAAGAAGGTAAAGCAAGCCTTAGGATATGACCTTAGTGGAATCAGGGCTTGTCTCTTGACACATGAGCACATGGATCATGCAAAGGCAATAAAGGATATTGCCTCTTTGGGGATTGATGTCCTAGCCTCCAGGGGGACCATAGAGGCCCTTGATTTATCCAGCCATAGATTGATACCAATGAAGCCAAAAGAAGTTGTCACAGTGGGTGAATACCAGGTCATTGGCTTTGAAACAGAGCATGATGTGGCTGAACCTTTTGGATTCTTGATAAAACATGAAAACAATAGACTTATGTTTGCCACGGATACCTATTATTTGAGATACAGATTTAGAAATCTTACTCATATTGTTATTGAATGCAATTATGTTGAATCAGTGGTGAAAGGGTTGGTGGAGAGAAAGGAAATTGATATTCATAGGGTTTCAAGAACTTTAAAAAGTCACTTGAGTCTTGAGAACCTGATCGAGTTCCTTAAGGCAAATGATTTATCCAAAGTTCAGGAGCTGCACTTGATACATTTGTCTGATGAAACCTCAGACATAAAAATCATCAGAAGAGAGATCAGGAAGGTATATGACGGAAAATTAATTATAGCAGGCGGTGGTTAATGTGGAAGGGTGGATAAGTGTTCATAGAAAGTTGTTAGGTAGTGTCGTATTTAACAACCCAGATCTCTTGAAGGTATGGATGTGGTGCTTGCTAAAAGCTAGTCATAAGAAACATAAACAACTTGTTGGATACCAAGAACAGACTTTATTTCCAGGAGAACTTATATTCGGAAGAAAGAAAACAGCATCCGATTTAGGATATTCAGAGAGCAAAACATATCGTTTAATAAAAAGATTAGAAGAGTTGGGGAATATAACTATCAAATCGAACAACAAATATTCCGTTATAACTGTTGTAAATTGGGAGTTATACCAAGGCATAGAACAACAAAATGAACAACAAAACGAACAGGAAATGAACAACAAACGAACAACAAATGAACAACAAATGAACACAAACAATAATGATAATAATGATAATAATCTTTTATTTATGTATGACGAGAACCTGAAAGAAATTGTGAAGCTCCTCCAGGAGAACATAGGAGTGATCCCTCCAATCCTGATTGACTTGGTTGGTGAGTATGCAGATACATTTGACTCCAAGATGTTTGCGGAAGCAATTATCATTGCAACCAATAAAAAGGTGAGGTCTGTAAAGTATGTTCTTGGAATACTCAAGCAATGGAAAGACAGTAATATATTGACATTAGAAGATCTTGATGCGTTCAGGAGGGAAAAAGAACTTGAGAAAGAGAAAAAGCCAAATAATAATCAAAATGGCAGCAAGTATAACTCATATAGCAAGAAAGCAGCTCCAAAGAAGACAAGGTTCCATAACTTTGAATCAAGGACTGATAAATATGACAATAAGGAACTGGAAAAGATGGCTGACAAGAAGAGAAAGGCTAAAAAACCAGATAGTAGTTCAGGATTAGCTTTCCTTGACCAGTTCAAAGAAACAGAAGAATGAGGGAGGTGTAGGCATTGGCTTACGGATGGACCAAGGAAGCAGAAGAGTACATTGTCAAAAACTATGGGAAAGTAAGTCAAAAAGACATGGCGCTTAAGCTGGAAAAGGCAAGGAGCACCATAGCAAACAAGATCAGAATACTTCAAGAAAATGATTTATTGCCAAAGCAAACTAGAAGTACCAGGATCCCCTGGACAAATAAGGATCAGAAATACCTGGAGGACAATATCTCTAAAAGAACTTTGATGGAGATAGCGGTTGCTCTTGAGAAACCATATACAACTATACAGGGAAGGGCAGTCAAGTTGAAGAAAGCCAATCCTGAGAAGTATGGATACAAGCCAAGGGAAATACCGAAAGAGCTGACAGAGTGTCCGGATTGCGGCAGCTCAAAAATAAACAACGTGCAGATAGAGTTCCAGGGAGCCAAGTACTTTTGCATGAATTGCCTGAAGGAATTCGATAGATACGGAAAGCGTGTGAAACCAATATTATGAAAGGGTGATTTCTTGAACAAGGTAGTGCAACTGTGTTATAGGAGCATCATTCAACATATAGCCGGAGATATTGAAAAGGCAAGAAGGTATAAGGAAACAGCCTTGGATGAATATGAAAAGCAGGGGTCAATAATAAGCATAGGAGAGATCATTTCAGAAGATGTTCAAGAGAAGTTATATAAGCTATTTGTATAAGGCTGAAAGGAGTTATGTAAATGAGTGTAGAGATTATTAGATTTACTGTACCAGGAGAACCTAAATCAAAATTACGGCATCGTACCACAAATAAAGGGTTCAATTACACACCAAAAAAAACCATGGAATATGAAAATTGGGTCAAGCAGTGTTACATCATTGAAAATGGTTCCAAGAAGGTTGATGGTCAGATAAGGGCAACTATAAGGGCTTACTTTACAATCCCTGGTTCATCATCCAAGAAGAAAAAAGCCCAAATGGTAGAGGGAATGTTAAGACCAACAAAGAAGCCTGACACTGACAACATAGCAAAGGCGATTCTGGATAGCCTTAACTCCATTGCCTATGACGATGATAAAAGCGTTGTGTCCCTGTTGGTTGAGAAGTACTACAGTGAGTCACCAAGGGTGGAGGTTGTGATAGAAAGTGTTGATGGCAATTAACCTAAGTTATTTCTTAAGGTTGAATATGTTCATTATGAGGTCTAGGATGTCATTATCCCTTTTCAATTTGGCTCGGGCTCTTTTAGAACTCCCTTCAGTTAAACGATAAAAAGGATATGCCATTCTCCCATATGCAATTTTAATAATCCAACCAACTATAATAAGGACCATTATAGGCCTTAGGCTAGATAACAGTATATTAAATACCTTAAGCATTCCATCAAGAAAAGATTCAATAAACATTACAGATAGGTCTGGCAACGGTATCACCCCTATTCATTGATACCACCGTAGTAAGAAAGTAAACAATGTTGACAGGAGGGGCGGAATGACAAAGGAGCAACTGAAACAGATCAGGCAACTCAAAAATGAAATAGAATTATTAAAAGCGCAGATACAGGAAATCGAGCATACAATTACAACAGATACAGTCAAAGGATCTGATACTTCTTTTCCCTACTCTTCTCATTCAATAATGATCAGAGGGATTGATGAAGATGACTACAACAGGAAAGTAAGAAGGTATCAGAAACGTATAAGGAAAAGAGTTCATGAGCTTGTTGAACTGCTGGAAGTGACAAATGAATACATAGAAGGGATTAATGACAGTATGATACGTCAGATTATAATCCTTAGGTATGTAAATGGACTTGGGTGGAAAGATGTTGCAACCAAACTTGGAGGGAACAACACTGCAGATAGCGTGAGGATGATGTTGGACAGATATTTAGGAAAATATTAAAGTTGTTCGCAATGTTCGTTTTTAATGTAGTACAATGTTAATAAGTAGTAATATGAATATTGAATCAATGTCAACACTCCCGCAGCCAAGAGGCCAGTCAAGTACTGATGCGGGAGTTATTTTATTGCAAACAACCAGGACGGTGATTACATGTGCCAGGATTATATTATTTATAAATGCAAAGTTTGTTACCTTGAGTTTATTCTTCCGGAAGATTCCTTGAGAAGAGCTGAAGTTATGGGAAGGTACTTATCATGCAACCTTGGGCATAGGCAGATAAAAGAGGTAGGCAGATATGACGATTACAAGGAGTGCATGGATGCTGTAAATACATATGAGAGGGTTAACGGTAGGGTGAGGCAGACAAGGTATAAATAGGAGGTGAGCATTGTGAACGATAAGCAATTAAATAAACTGCAAGGGATTAGTCTCTATAACAATGCTTGCTTTAAGTCAAACAATTACAGATTACTAGATGATCCAATTAGCAACATAATTGACAGCATCGCGGTATTGTTAGGAGACTACAATATCTATAGAAAAAAAGCAGCTGTACTATTGTTGAAATCATTATTGAGGGAGGAATTTTTAAAATACCTACTAAGCGACAATGATTTATTTGTGGTGGACAGGAATGATTACAGGGTAAGGCAATGGAGAAAAAATGTATTGTCCAGGGGTGAGTGTGAAATATGTGGTAAGACCGAGAATTTAGAGGCTCATCACATAGTAAAATGGGCGGATTATCCTAAAGGCAGAGTTGATTTGAACAATGGTCAATGCCTGTGTTCTGATTGCCATATAAATGAGCATGCGCACGAGAATGTTGTTCATATGATGAGGGGGATGAAGAAATGGAAAAACTAACCCTCAAGCAAGAAAAATTTGTACAAGAGTTAATAAGTGGAAAATCACAGAGGGAGGCTTACAGAATAGCTTACCCTTCAAGCAAAAAATGGAAAGACGAGAATGTTGATAGTCAAGCAAGTAATATGCTAAAAATACCCAAGGTTTTCACAAGGTATCAAGCACTACAAAGTAGGTTAAAAAAAGAAGCAGAAGATGAGGGTATAGTCAGTGGAAAGAGGGTCCTTAAAGAGCTTGCAAAGATAGGATTTGCAGACATAGGAAACTATCTTGAGTACAGACCTGAAAAGACTATTGTTGACTATGATGAAGATGGAAAGCCAATCATAGGCTATCAAACAATCATCGAGGTACTGGAAAGTAAGGGAGTAGATACAAGCGCAATACAAGAAGTATCTATCACTGACAAGGGTACATTCAAGTTTAAGCTTTACGATAAACAGAGAGCGCTTGAGCTTATAGGCAAGAATATAGGGCTGTTTACTGACAAGGTAGAGCACAGTGGAAGGATAGAGGGAAGCAATCCATTCGAGGGACTGACAACAGCAGAGCTTAAGAAGTTGATCCAAAAATGATGGATATAAACACAATCAAAAAGGGCGCGATGATGGAGCTTGCAAGGCGTGAGTTCTTTTATTTTTGCAATCTCTTAGCTGATGACTTCTACCTTGAGGATAGAGATTACCTTGTAGATACTTGCAACGAGCTTCAAAACTTCCTTGATTCAGATGATGATGTGATGATTCTTAATGCCCCGCCTAGACATGGCAAGAGTAGAACTGCAGTTATGCTTTCCCAATGGATCCTGGGCAGAGACAAGACAAAGAAGATAATGACAGGGTCCTATAATGAAACACTCTCCACTAACTTTTCAAAGAATGTCAGAAATGGCATCCAGGAAGAAAAGGCAGATGAAAACAGGATTGTCTACACCGACATATTCCCAGGAGTAAGAATAAAGCGCGGGGATGGTGCTATGAATCTGTGGAGCCTTGAGGGTGGATATAACAACTATCTTGCAACATCACCAACAGGAACAGCGACAGGCTTTGGTGCTGATGTAATTATTATAGATGACCTTATAAAGTTATCGAGTGAGGCATATAATGCTAATGTCCTCAATAACCACTGGACATGGTTTACCGATACCATGCTTTCAAGACTTGAAGAAGGCGGAAAGATAATAATAATCATGACAAGATGGTCCACCAAGGATTTAGCAGGTAGGGCGCTTGAATGGTGCAAGGCTGAAAAAAAGAAGTATAGACACGTAAGCCTTAAAGCACATTTAGGAGAGGGCAGGATGCTATGTCCTGAGGTGCTAAGTTATAAAGGCTACAGGTCAAAAGCTTCAGCAATGAGCCCTGAGATTGTAAGGGCAAACTATGACCAGGAGCCAGTGGATATACGAGGCAAGCTATACAGTAGCTTCAAGACATATAAGGACATACCAAAAGACGAGGAAGGGAATCCTCTATTTGAGGGGATTTATTCATATACAGATACAGCAGACGAGGGAAGCGACTTCCTTTGTACGATTGTGTTTGGAGTATATAACATGGAAGCCTATATCATTGACATATACTACACGCAAAAGCCGATGGAGGAAACAGAGGTCGAGGTCGCTAAGAGACTTTATGAGCATGAGGTTAACAATGCTTATGTCGAGTCAAACAATGGCGGTCGAGGATTTGCAAGACAGGTTGAAAGCCATCTATTGAATAAATACAAGACCAACAAGACAAAGGTTATATGGTTCCACCAGTCGCAGAACAAGAAGGCAAGGATATTATCCAATGCCAGCTGGGTTATGGAACACATATACTACCCTGTTAATTGGATTGACAGATGGCCAGATTATTTCAAGGCTATGAACGAGTACCAGAAAGAGGGCAAGAATCCACACGATGATGCTCCGGATGCTACAACGGGGGTATGTGAGGTTGTCTTAAATAAGATTAGTATCAGGAAACGCAGTTATTCAGGGAAGGGGGCAAGGAGTTAATGGACTATAACGAGCTATTAAAGGCAGAGCTTGAAGGGGTGTATGGCGACCAACTTCAAAGGGTAAGTGAGATTAACAGGATGTATGCCATATACTCAGGTGACCAGAAGTGGAGCATTACGGACGGGCTTGACTATGTCCCCACTCAGAAGGTGACAAACTACATTAAGAAGATTGTAAACACCAGAGCAAGGTTCATGTTTGGCAAGGAGCCATACTTTGACATAAGGAGTATATATGAGGATGAGAAGGGAGCAACTACTTACCAGGATCAGGCACAGGAGAAGGAGGACCTTCTACACAAGATACTTGATGACAACAAATTCCATGCAAAGCTTCTAAAGGCAAGGAAGGATTGTTCAATAGGTGGTAAGGTTGCAATAAAGCTTTGGGGACACAAGGAGCAGGGTGTAAGGATAATATTCTCGCCAGCTCAGGAGTTTTTCCCACAATATAACATTGATGATGTAGACCAGCTGGAAAAGGTGGTCTTTCTTTATGCCATGAACAATGAGCAGGAGGCAGAGAATCAGCGTATAAAGAAGCAGGTGTGGGAATTGGTACAGGTAGGGGAAAAGCAATACAGGTGCATCCTGAACGAATCCACCCACAATGGCAAGGGGGAGACTTTGAGCGTTGAATATCAGGACTACAACACTGAGCTTGATTTCATCCCAGTTATTATCATACAAAACGGAGGACTTACAGGGGAGACAGAGGGAGTATCTGATGTGTTGGAGCTGTGGGACAATCAAAACGCATACAACAAGCTTACAAGCGATGACATAGACGCTTTGAAGTTTCAAATGTTTGGCCAGGATGTTGTAACCGATGCAGACGAGCAGAGCCTTAAGGATATAAAGATTGCACCAGGGGCCATGATAGACCTACAGACCGATGTAAGACAGGGGTCAGAGGGCAGACAGGCAAGGATGGAGAGACTTGAATCTGGATTCTCCTACAAGGCCAAATTTGAGGACACAATCGGCAGGATTAAGAATGATATGTATGACCTGATGGATGTACCCAACGTGTCCCTTGAGGAGCTTAAGGGTGTAATACAGTCAGGTAAGAGCATGAAGGCCCTCTACTGGGGACTTAAGGCAGTATGCGAGGAGGACTTCTCAGAGTGGGGTCCGGCACTGAGGCAGATGGTTGAATATATCTTTAAGATGGTTGATGCCTATAACGTATATGGAGCAAGACAGATTGCAGGCTATGAGACTACTACAAATATAGAACTTACATTCCCACTCCAAGAGGATGAGGATGTAGAGAAGGGCATTGATATGCAGGAGGTAGTGGCTGAGGTCAGAAGCAGGTCAAGCTATATGAAGAAGTGGGGCGGAGACATTGACATTGATACCGAACTTGAACAGATCCAGAGAGAAAAGGCCATGCTTCAGGATTCATATACCCAGGATTTAAACCTTGATATAGGGGATGATGGAAATGAAGGTGATTAACTTCCAGGAGAAAAAGGCAAGAAAGATTGGAGATTATAGCCCTAAGGATGTCATAGACCACCTAAGCAAAGTAGCAGATGATATTGAACACATAGTTTATATAACGCAAGCCAAGGATGGCACCATAAATGTGTGGACTGACACAATGCTTAAAACACAATCCTTGGGGCTACTAAAGTTAGGGGAGCGAATTATGATAGATGACATGTTGGAAGAGTAGGTGATAAGGCTTGAACGAATATGAGAGAATATCCAGACAGACCAGACAAAACGTTTCAAGGCTTACATTGGCCCAACAGAGGGATGTATTGAGATTATACGATGATTCTATCAAGTCACTATCTGAAAGGGCTAAAAAGGCAGGAGACAGGACCCTTAGCAAAAGGTGGCTGATGGACTACCAGAAGGAATTGACAAGGGTGAGGGCTGAACTGGCCAGAGAGTTGAACAAGAGTGTCAGAGGTTACACCACAAGGGCAGCACAAGAGGCCGCCAAGGGACAAGGCAAGCTATTGTCAATGATGTTTGAGAGAGCAGAGCTTGATGTTGGCGATCACTTTACAACTGCATTGTCACAGGTACAGAAAAATGTTGTGGCTGACATTGTCTCAGGCGGACTATACAAGGACAACAAGACCCTATCAAATAGGATATGGCAGGCAACAGGGGACAACAAGAAGGATATTGAGACAATCATAGCCCAGGGTATCACTGAAAAGAAATCCGCCACCAAACTGGCAGAGGACCTTGAGCAATTTGTTAAGCCGGCAGCGGAAAGGCCCTCTAATTGGGGTAAGGCTTACCCAATGCTTGCATATAAGAACATTGACTACAACGCAATGAGACTTGCAAGGACCAGTATCAATCATGCCTATCAGAATGCGACCATCCAATCATCCGGTATGAATCCATTTGTCGAAGGAATAGAGTGGCAGAGTGCTTTAATACATGGCAGGACTTGTCAGATTTGCATTGACAGGCATGGGGTGATATTTCCAAAAGATGATGTACCTTTAGATCATCCAAATGGACTTTGCTCAATGTTGCCTTATATACCTAAGTCCCTTGATGAGGTGGCTGAGGAGCTTAACAGCTGGATATATGGCGAAGAAAACCCAATGCTTGACCAATGGTACAAGGAGTATGGGCAAAACTTCAACGGTGTAAAAAACATTATGAAGGGTAATATAACTAAAGAGATAGCTGAAGAGGTTGTTGAAGATGGACCAAGATACAAGTCGACAGATGAGGTATTTAAGAAAGTAACGTACACAGGAATAGAAGATGAATACGCCAAAGAAATAGACACTAGATTCCTTGACTTGCAAAATAAGTACCCGATAAATGAGGGCAATATAACTATTAAGACAGCTAAAGCTAAAAACAAGTTTGGACACAGTAAAGGTCAGATAGTCACTAGGAAACGTGGCGGGAAAGATATGTTGTTCTATGAAGATGAGATAGTTATAAGTAATTTACATCATGCCAATAAAGAAACATCTCTAAAATCTCATATTAGAACATATAAAAGTAGAGGCTCAAAACTACAATCGGACATAGCCTCAATAGATCATGAATATGGCCATGCTATTGACAATTATTATCTACAGATGAAAAATGAATCCCTTAAAGAGATAGCTGATACCTATAGAGATGGTATAGAATATTCAAAATGGGATGGTAATTCGGTGCGCTTAGTGAATAAGTTTAATCAAGACATGCACAGCAACCCAGAGAAAATGTCAGAGAAGATATATGCAACGATTAGAGATGAACTCAAAATTGATAATGTCGGTATGTATAAAAATATAAAATCAGAGTTAGGAAGTTATGCAGCCAGTGATCGGTCAGAGTTTTTAGCAGAAGGCTTTGCTAATATGAGGTTATTAAAAGACGAGGAAAAAACTCCATTTATAAAGAAATTTGAAGAGGTATTCAATAGAGAATTTGATGAGGTGATTAGAAATGCAAAGCCTTGATGGTGAATTAACTCAAAAAGATTATGATAAAATACTAGCAAGAATCACAGAGTTGCAGTTGTTGGAAATAATGGGAGAAGATCACAAAGAAGAATTGGAGAGATTAAAAGCACAAATTGAGTATGAAGAGGAATAATTGTCATGAGGAGGTGGGCCTATGAATAAAAAGAACCTTGTTAATGAAGCTGAAAAGATTATGGAGGCTGAGGACATAAGACACGCTCTAAGGGATTTAAGGGAATACTTAATGGAAGAGGTCGCCTTAACAGCAGAGACCATGTATAAGAGCCTACTAAATGCCTCTATGGATGAGGAAAGGGCCCACGATATAGTTAAGAATTATGTAATTGATATGTGCAGGCTTAGATGGCAACCTGGGGAGCCTGATTATTTCTATGATGACTATGTGGATTTTGAGGATGATGACTTATAAAACTTAATACAGACCAGCTATTAAAAGTCAATAATAATTTAGAATTTATTTTGCCTTTGAGATTATAAAATTTATGTTAGAACCCGTCAAGGGGAAGGAGTCCTTGACAGAA
>Ga0334892_1001311_pt1 | contig 21807 bp, 19 predicted proteins | sample GraSluR3_MG_4_FD_207213 | JGI IMG/M metagenome (GOLD analysis project Ga0334892, IMG submission 207213) | Sludge microbial communities from methane-producing bioreactor in Wageningen University, Netherlands - Granular Sludge_15_04-R3 | ecosystem: Engineered > Bioreactor > Anaerobic >...
ACCTATGGGGGCATTTGTAGCAGCTCTTATAGGAGCAGAAATAGGAAAAAGGATTACAGGAAAAACAAAAGTTGACATAGTATTAGTACCAGCTATAACTATTATAGTAGGGAGCTTAGCAGGGATATTTATAGCACCTTTTGTAGCTATGATGATGAAGGCGATAGGGTCTTTGTTAAATAGGGCAACTGAGCTTCAGCCTATACCTATGGGAATAGTACTTGCTGTATTTATGGGTATGATTCTAACTCTTCCGATAAGCTCAGCGGCACTGTCTATTGCACTAGGATTAGAAGGCTTGGCAGCGGGGGCAGCACTTACAGGCTGTTGTTGTCAGATGATTGGCTTTGCAGTTATGTCTTATAAAGAAAACAAAGTAGGTGGGTTAATTTCTCAGGGATTAGGGACATCAATGCTTCAGATACCAAATATAATAAAAAATCCTCTTGTTTGGATACCGCCTACATTAGCAAGTGCATTAATTGGACCAATATCAACTACAGTTTTCAAAATGAAAGCTGATAGCGTTGGAGCAGGGATGGGAACTAGTGGACTAGTAGGGCAGTTTTCTACATATTCAGTTATGGGAAATGAAGCGATTATAGGTATAGCCTTACTTCATTTTTTACTTCCAGCAGTGCTTAGCTATGCAATTTCTATGTACATGAGAAAAAAAGGATATATCAAAGAAAATGACTTGCTACTACAAAATAAGTAAGATTTATATATAATAAAAATTATGGTTGTATATTATACAAATTTGATTGACTTTTGATTGTGAATCTGTTAACTTATGTAGGAATATATATTTTTTTACATATTGGAGGGAAGTATGCAAAACAATCAAATTATTGAAAACAAAGTAGTTACAGCAGATCCTACCGCATTAGGACAGTTTGGACTAGCAATGGTTACTCTAGTGGCGGCTTCACAAAAATTAGGATTAACTGAAGGAACTGCTCTTGTTATTCCATGGGCCATATTTTTAGGGGCTTTAGCTCAGCTTTTTGCTTCATTTAAAGATGCTCAGAAGAATAACATTTTCGGGACTACTGTTTTTGGAGCCTATGGATTTTTTTGGCTAGGAGTAGCTATGACATGGATGATTCAAAATGGAGTTTTTGGAGAAGCTATGGCAGCAAAAGCAGATGTAAGACAATTAGGAGTAGCTTTTCTAGGGTACTTTATTTTCAGCGTAGGAGCAACTATTGTTGCAACAGAGACTAACAAGCACTTATTCATAGTTATGTGTTTTATCGATTTACTTTTCTTAGGGCTGTTCTGCTCAGTTCTTGGAATTATGGAACATCAAATGCACTTATTAGCAGCATATTCAGAACTTATTATTTCTTTACTTGCTTTCTACGGAGCTATAGCACACCTTGCAAATAATCACTTTGGAAGAGTATTTTTACCTGTAGGAAAGCCATTTGGAATATTTAAAAAGTAATTAAGGCATAAATACTCAAGGCAACTTGGGTATTTATTTTGGGAAAAAATAAAAGAATATACGTATTTTTTAAAATTTATCTTTTTAGTATAAATTATTTGTTATATTAATTGACATATTTAAATTTAGGTTGTAATATTTTCTTATATTGACAAGAATTACAATGCATTTTTATGCATAGATTGGGGTAGTTTTGTATGAAAATAACTCAAGAGTCAGACTATGCACTTAGGATAGTCCAATACTTGGCAAATCAAGAAGAGAGCAGGGTAGGTGCATCAATAATTGCAAAAGAACAGGATGTACCTCTTAGATTTGCGCTTAAAATTCTTAGAAAACTCAATGCCGCTGGTATAACAAAAGCTTATAGAGGAGTATCAGGAGGATATACGCTTATGAAAGAGCCTGGTGATATATCTTATAAAGAAGTAATAGAGGCTATCGAAGGTGATATTTACTTAAATAGATGTCTTGCAAATAAAACTAATTGTACTAGAGATGCAGCTGATAAATGTTCCATACATAAAAAACTTTTGGTTATTCAGAAATTTTTGGATGAAGAACTAGGAAAAGCTAGATTCTAATCACATAAGTTAGAAAAAAAAGCTCTTTTGAGCTTTTTTTTACTTTCTATATTAATTCTGCTAGATTTGGGTATTAATGGCTTAGAGTTTTGTATGAGAGGGGATTAGTTTATGGATACAGTTCTAAAAGAAAAAATAAATTTAGGAATAAGTGCTTGTATGTATGGGTGCAAAGTGAGATACAATAAAAAAGGCTGGAATATGTCAGAGCTTTTTGGAAGAGATCAGACATCATTTATTTGGCATCCAGTGTGTCCGGAGAGTCTATCGGGGATGGGAATTCCTAGAAGTCCTATAAGAGTTATAGGCGAAAGTGGAAGAGCTGTACTAGAGGGAAATGCAAAAATTAAAAATAGGGAAGGCAAAGATGTTACTGATATGCTCATAAAAGGCTGCAATGCCAGTATAGAAGCTCTTGAAAGAGCAAATGTTTTTGCTTTTGTATATATGGAAGGCAGTCCATCATGTGGAGTATATAGAACTACGCTCAAGAACAACCGTATGGGAAAACCACCAGGAGTTTTTGGAGCTATGCTACTTGACAGAGACTTTTTCCTTATACCTGCAAATGACCTTCAAAGTCCAGTTAGGAGATGGGACTGGAAGAGAAGACTCTATGCTTTTGCTTGGGCAAAGGAAGTGGATATAAATAGTAAGGATGATTTGTTTCAGTTCTGGCATATAGTCAAGTTTTTGTGCCAAGAGATTGATGAAAAAACTGCTAGAGAAATAGGAAAGAGATTAGCAGAGCTTCCTAAAGGATTTGATAAAGAGTCGGCTGAAACATTAAGACACGAAGTAATGATGATATTAAGACAGCCTTCTAGCTTAGAAAAAATCAAAAATAGACTTTGGAAGCACTATATGTATTTTAAAAGAAAAACAGGTGTAGAGCTTGAAAATGTAATGGAGCCTACTGATATGAGAAATATGAATCACATTGCAGATGAGCTTATGCTCATGGAAAAAACATCATTTAGTACAGAGGTGCTTTTTGGAGCAGCACCTATATTATACAGAGAAAGATAAAATGACATAAGAGAGGAAAGGATATATGGACGACAACGTTTTATTAGCATTTGGACTTACGGTTTTTGCTGGATTATCAACAGGTATAGGTAGTGCTATTGCATTCTTCGCAAAGACTACGAGTAAGAAATTTTTGTCAATATCACTTGGTTTTTCAGCTGGAGTTATGATTTACGTATCCATGATTGAAATATTTTTTAAGGCTCAGGATTCTCTCATAGCTGCTCTTGGAGAAAAAAATGGAAGCTGGACTACAATTGCAGGCTTTTTTGGTGGGATGGCAGTTATAGCCATTATAGATAAAATGATACCTTCTCATGAAAATCCCCATGAGGTTAGAAATGTAGAGGATATGCAAATTCAAAATGAACCTGAAGATGTAAGAGAGTATTGTCAAAAAATAGCTAACAAGGATAAAAGTGAAAAGATAAACGCAAGTAGAGAAGTGCAAGCAGAGGAATATGACGAAAAGGATAAGCAAAAGCTTATGAGAATGGGTGTATTCACTGCGCTTGCAATCACTATTCACAACTTTCCTGAAGGACTTGCTACCTTTGCATCAGCACTCCATGATCCTTCACTTGGTATAGCAATTGCAATAGCAGTAGCTATTCACAATATACCAGAAGGAATAGCTGTGTCAGTGCCGATTTATTTTGCTACTGGAAGTAAGAAAAAAGCATTTATGTATTCTTTTTTATCAGGTCTTTCAGAGCCAGTTGGAGCCATAGTTGGTTATACTATTCTTAGACCATTTTTTAATGATGTGACCTTTGGTATTTTGTTTGCAGCTGTAGCTGGAATTATGGTATTTATTTCATTTGATGAGCTATTGCCTTCAGCTAGAGAGTATGGAGAGCATCATCTTTCTATATATGGATTAATCGGAGGGATGGCGGTTATGGCTGTCAGCCTTGTGTTATTCATGTAAAAAATATCCTCATAATGTGTAACCTATGTTACTGCGTATATTAGAATTATTCATTAGAATATGATTTGTAGAGTATGAATATAAAATACAAAGTGAAAATCATTGGAGGATATTATGATTAGAAAGATAATAACTATAGATGAAGAAAAATGTAATGGATGCGGACTATGCGTAGATGCTTGCCATGAAGGTGCAATAGTGATGATAGATGGCAAAGCTAAGCTTATTTCAGATGAGTACTGCGATGGGCTAGGGGACTGCTTGCCAGAATGTCCTACGGGAGCTATTAAGCTTGAAGACAAAGAGACTATGCCATTTAATAAAGAGCTAGTAGAAAAGAGAATGGCTGAAATCAAAGAGCAAAAAGAAAAGGAAAAAGAAAAAAAGCCTTTATTTCTAGCTGACATGCCTCCTATGTTTGCAAATGTTCATGGAAGTGGAGACTCTCAGCTGAAAACTTGGCCTGTTCAGATTAAGCTAATGAACACTAAAGCAGGATGCCTAAAGGATGCACATCTTTTAGTAGCGGCAGACTGTACAGCCTATGCTTATTCTAAATTCCATGAAGAGTTTATCAAAGATAGAGTAGTTCTTATAGGCTGCCCAAAGCTAGATGACAATGAATTTTATATAGAAAAGCTAGCTGAGATATTTAGGTCTAACGATTTAAAAAGCATTACAGTAGTAAAAATGGAAGTGCCTTGCTGTAACGGAATGACCTACGCTGTAAAGCAAGCTATGCTTAAGTCGAAAAAAATTGTACCATATAACGAAATTACTATTACTACTGAAGGAAATATCCTTTAGCATTTGCATTTCAAAAATAAATCTATTGACAGAGTACTATTTAGATGATAGTATTCTTTTAATTTAAAAAACCGTTGATACGGAGATAAAGGTGATTATGATCCCACAGAGAGCCCGCGAAGCTGAGAGTCGGGTGGAAAACAAATCATCAAATGGACCGTTGAGGGCATAGTCAAAGGCTTAGCTGAGTATTCTATGACGTGGAGACATACGTTAGTTGTCGGGGATATGATAGTATCCTACTAAGTGTGCGTTTTTTCGCAAATCAAGGTGGCAACGCGGATAATTGTAATTTTATTCGTCCTTGACAGATTATTTAATCTGTCAAGGACTTTTTTGTTGCTTAAATTTTTAGGAGGGAAAAATGATAAAGCCAGATTTTAAGCTATTAAAAGAGCTATCGAAACAAGGAAAGTTTGATATTACACCAGTTAGTATAAGTTTTAAATCTAATAGTAAGCCCATAGATGTGTTTAATTTATTAAAAGAAAAATTTGAATGCACATTTATACTTGATGTAGATGATGAATATGGGAATTATGGTAGATATACATTTATTGGATTCAATCCCAAAATGAAGGTGAGCTGTAAGGATTCAAATATGTGTTTAGGAGAAAAACGTATTTTTACAAAAAAACCTTCTGAAGTTCTCAGAGGAATTTTAAAGGAAAACAGAAGTCCTAAATTTGACTTTTTACCTCCATTTACAGGAGGGTTTGCAGGATATTTTTCTTATGATTATTTTAAGTATATAGAGCCAAGTGTTAAATTTACATCTGATAATACTTGTAACTTTAATGATTTAGAACTTTTTCTATTTGACAAGATAATTGTTTTAGATAATTTAAATAATCTAATTACTATTATAGTTAATACTTCTCTATTAGAAATAGAAAAAAACTATACAAAAACTATTGAAGATTTAAATTGTATAAAACAAATTATATCTCAAGAAAACGAAAATTTAATGAAAAAAGGTAAATTAAAGAGTGAATTTTCTCCTGCTGTGAGCAAGAACGACTATATGCAGATGTTAGAAAAGTCTAAAAGTCATATATTTGAAGGAGATATTTTTCAAATAGTACTTTCGAATAAGGTTGAGGCTGAGTTTGAAGGTAGCTTGTTAAACGTATATGAAAATTTACGATTAATAAATCCCTCTCCATACATATTTTATTTTTCTACAGAAGATATAGAAATAGCTGGAGCCTCGCCAGAAACTTTAGTTAAACTTAAGGATAAAACATTAAATACATATCCGTTAGCAGGGACACGTCCTAGAGGAAAAACTGCTGAAGAAGATTTTAATTTAGAAAAGGAACTCCTTTTAGATGAAAAGGAAGTTGCTGAGCATAATATGCTTGTTGATTTAGGGAGAAATGATCTTGGAAAGATAAGTAAGTTTAATAGTGTGGAGGTTGAAAAGTACAAGATGGTAGAAAGGTATTCTCATGTTATGCATATAGCTTCATCTGTAAAAGGAGAAATATGTGATGGCAAAGATGCACTTGATGCTATTGAAGCTGTTCTTCCTGCCGGAACTCTTTCAGGAGCGCCAAAAATAAAAGCAGTTGAGTTGATAGATAAGCTTGAAAAAGATAGAAGAGGTATTTATGGAGGCGCACTAGGTTATATTAGCTTTACAGGAGATATGGATATGTGCATTGGGATAAGATTAGCGTATAAGAAGGGTGACAAAGTTTTTGTAAGAAGTGGAGCGGGAATTGTATCTGATTCTATACCAGAGAGTGAGTATAACGAATGTATAAATAAATCAGGAGCAATGATTGCCACTATAAATCTTTTGAAGGAGGGTTAGGACATGATTTTGCTAATAGACAATTATGATAGTTTTTCATTTAATCTATACCAAATATTTGGTTCTATAGAACCAAATATTAGAGTAATACGAAACGATGAATTGACTGTAGATGAAATAGATCTACTTTCACCAGAAGCAATTATTTTATCACCTGGGCCAGGAAGACCTGAAGACGCGGGGGTATGCATGGAAGTGATTAAAAAGCTTGGACACAAATATCCTTTACTTGGGATATGCTTAGGACATCAGGCAATATGTAGTGCTTATGGTTTAGAAATTGTTTATGCAAAACAACTAATGCATGGAAGGCAATCAGAAATCATTCTTGACAAAGAAAATACACTTTTTAATGATTGCAAAGAAAATATATTAGTAGCAAGATATCATTCTCTGGCTGCTTCAGATATAAATTTATCTAATGAGATAAGTATTATAGCAAGAGCAGAAGATGGTGAAATAATGGCAGTAAAGCATAAGAAACTAGATATCTATGGATTACAATTTCATCCAGAGTCAGTAATGACAGATGAAGGGGCAAAAATAATTAAAAACTTCTTAGAAATAGCAAGAAAAAAGGAGATAGCATGATAAAAGACGTAATAATTAAATTAGTTAACAAGCAAGATATCAGTTATCAAGAAACCTATGAAGTTATCAGTCAAATTATTAGTGGAAAAAGTACTATGGTTCAAAATGCTGCATTTTTAACAGCCCTTTCAACTAAAAATACAAAGTCTGAGACTATAAAGGAGATATTAGGAGCAGCTTTAGCAGTTAGAGATAATGCTTTAGAAATAAAACATGATATGGAAGTTTTAGATATTGTAGGAACAGGCGGAGATAATTCAGGAAGTTTTAATATATCTACTACTTCAGCAATCGTATTAGCAGCAGGAGGGATTAAAGTTGCGAAACATGGAAATAGAGCAGCTTCTTCTAAATGTGGGACTGCTGATTGTTTAGAAGCACTTGGAATTAATATAAATTTAAGTCCAGAAAAATGCAAAACATTGCTTGAAAAAATAGGAATATGTTTTATTTTTGCTCAAAACTATCACGAATCAATGAAGAATGTTGCACAAGTAAGGAAGGAACTTGGATTTAGAACGATTTTTAATGTGATAGGACCATTGGCAAATCCATCTAAACCATCAATACAATTCTTAGGAGTTTATGATGAGTCATTAGTTGAACCTATGGCAAAAGTACTTGCAAGTTTAGGTGTAGAAAGAGGAATGGTAGTATATGGGCATGATAAACTAGATGAAATTTCTATTAGCTCAGAAACTACAATTTGTGAATTTGCAGGAATGCAAATTAATAAATATTTAATAAAACCAGAAGATTTTGGCTTAAGAAGATATAAAAAAGAAGATATATTTGGTGGAAACCCTAAAGAGAATGCAGATATTTTAAAATCAATATTAGAAGGAGAACAAGGTGCACGTAGAGATATAGTTAGCATAAATGCTGGAGCATGTTTTTATAGTGCGGGAAAAGTAGGGAGTATATCTAATGGAATATCTTTAGCAAATCAAATAATTGATTCAGGATTAGCACTTAAAAAATTAGAAGAGTTTAGGAAGATGTCAAATGAATAATATACTAAAAGAAATAGTGGGCTATACAAAATTTAGAATAGATGAAGAAAAGATGAAGATTTCGCTTGAAAAAACCATAGAGTTAGCGTTTTCTATTCAAACTGAATCAAATTTTAGATTTGAGAATGCGCTTAAAACTAAAGAAATCTCCCTTATATGTGAATGCAAAAAAGCTTCACCATCTATGGGAATAATAGATTACAACTATAATTATATAAATATTGCAAGAGAGTATGAGGCTTCAGGTGCATCATGTATATCAGTATTAACTGAACCAAAATGGTTTATGGGAAGTGATGATCATTTAGTGGATGTTGTAAAAAATGTTTCCATTCCATGCATAAGAAAAGATTTTATAGTAGATGAATATATGATTTATCAATCTAAAATTATAGGTGCTTCTGCAGTTTTGTTAATATGTTCTGTTTTAGATAAGTATAGTCTAAGAAGATACTTAAGAATATGTCAAGATTTAGGATTATCAGCACTAGTAGAAGTTCATACTGAAAATGAGATTGATATTGCACTCGAAGCAGGTGCTAGAATTATAGGAGTAAACAATAGAAACCTTAAGGATTTTTCAGTTGACATAAGAACTAGTGAAAGATTAAGAAAAGTTGTTCCTAGTGACGTGCTCTTTGTTTCTGAAAGTGGAATAAAAACAGAAAGTGATGTTAGAAGGCTAATAGAGATAGGCGTAGATGCAATGTTGATAGGAGAAGCATTTATGAAGTCGGATAATAAGTCCAAATTAATAGATAGCTGGAGAGGGAAAAAATGAGCAATTTAAAAATTAAAATATGTGGCTTGAAACATAATGAAGATATTGAATATGTAAATTCCGTAGATATTGATTATGTAGGATTTGTTTTTGTAGAAAAAAGCTCTCGTTTTATTACAACAATTAAAGCCAAAGAATTAAAAAACAAGCTATCACCAACCATAAAAGCTGTAGGAGTTTTTGTTGATAAGTCTATCGAATATATTGTAGAACTAGCAAATAATAATATCATAGATATGATTCAGTTACATGGAAATGAAAATGAAAAGTATATTCTAGATTTAAAAAGAATGACAGATAAATCTATAATAAAGGCTTTTCAAGTTAATTCAAGTGAAGATTTAAAAAAAGCAGAAAAATCATCAGCAGATTATATTCTTCTCGATGGTGGAAGTGGTGGAAGTGGTATTTGTATTGATTGGTCTATAATATATGAACTTAATAGACCATTTTTTTTAGCAGGAGGCTTAAATGCTGATAATGTAGCTAGAGCAATAAGTATAGTTAACCCATATGCAGTTGATGTAAGCTCTGGAGTAGAAGTTGACTCAAAAAAAGACTTAGATGAAATAAAAAAATTTGTTATAGCTGCAAGGAGGTAAGTTATGAAATTTATACATAGTAGGGAAAATAATGCACCATATACTGTTATAAATGTTGGTGATATAAAGATTGGAGGAGGAAATTTTACAGTAATATCAGGCCCATGTTCTATTGAAACAAGAGAACAAATGAACTTAATTGCAAAATCAGTAAAAAAAAGTGGAGCTAAAATTTTAAGAGGAGGAGCATTTAAGCCTAGAACATCTCCATATTCATTTCAAGGTTTAGGAGAAGAAGCTTTATTGTTTCTCATAGAAACAAAAGAACGATTCAATATTCCAGTGATAACAGAAATTATGAACCAAACTCAGCTGAATTTATTTGACAAAGTAGACATAATACAAGTAGGAGCTAGGAATATGCAAAACTTTGATCTTTTAAAAGCTGTAGGAAAAACTAATAAACCTGTATTGCTTAAAAGAGGTATGGCAAATACTATTGAGGAATTACTTATGAGTGCAGAATACATTATGTCAGAGGGAAACAAAAATGTAATACTTTGTGAAAGGGGAATTAGAACTTTTGAGAAGGCTTCAAGAAACACTCTTGATCTTTCTGCTGTAGCTATACTTAAGGAAAAAACACATCTACCTGTTTTTGTAGATCCAAGTCATGCATCTGGAATAAATTTTTTAGTTGCTCCGTTGTCAAAAGCAGCAATTGCTGTAGGTGCAGATGGATTAATGATAGAAACTCATAATAACCCTCAAGCAGCGCTTTGTGATGCAGAGCAATCGCTTGATTTAAATGAATTCGAAGAACTTATGAAAGATGTAAAGAAAAGAGTTGAATTTGAAGGTATGATTTTATGATATATAAAATAAAAGGAGAAATAAAATGATTAAATCAAATGGAAGATTTGGAATTCATGGGGGACAATATATACCTGAAACTTTAATGAATGCTATAAATGAACTTGAAAAAGCATATAATTATTACAAAGAAGATGAAGATTTCAATAAAGAACTAACAGTTCTATTAAATGAATATGCAGGAAGGCCAAGTAGATTATATTATGCAAAAAAAATGACAGAAGATTTGGGAGGAGCCAAGATTTATCTAAAAAGAGAAGATTTAAATCATACAGGGGCTCATAAAATAAATAATGTTTTAGGACAAGCACTTCTTGCCAAAAAAATGGGAAAAAAAAGAATTATTGCTGAAACTGGTGCAGGTCAGCATGGAGTCGCATCTGCAACTGCTGCGGCTCTTATGGGGATGAAGTGCGTTGTGTTTATGGGAGAAGAAGATACAAATAGGCAGGCGCTAAATGTTTATAAAATGAAACTCCTAGGAGCAGAAGTTGTAAGCGTAAAATCAGGGACAAAGACACTTAAAGATGCTGTATCAGAAGCGATGAGGGAGTGGGTAAGTAATATAGAGGATACTCATTATTGTCTAGGCTCAGTAATGGGACCACATCCGTTTCCTGTAATTGTAAGAGATTTTCAAGCAATAATATCAAAAGAAATAAAATATCAAATAATTGAAAAAGAATCAAGGCTTCCAGATGCAGTTATAGCCTGCGTCGGAGGAGGGAGTAATGCTATAGGTGCATTTTATGATTTTATTCAAGACAAAGATGTAGCACTAATTGGTTGTGAAGCAGCAGGACTTGGAATAGATAAAATTGAAACAGCAGCAACTATAAATACAGGTAAAATAGGGATATTTCATGGAATGAAATCATATTTTTGTCAAAATGAGTATGGACAGATTGCACCAGTATATTCAATTTCTGCTGGACTTGATTATCCAGGAATAGGACCAGAGCATGCATATTTAAGTGATATAAAAAGAGTGAAGTATGTAGCAATCACAGATGATGAAGCGGTAGATGCTTTTGAATATCTTTCTAAAATAGAAGGAATAATACCTGCGATAGAATCTTCACATGCAATAGCGCATGCAATGAAAATTGTGCCAAATATGGATAAAGATAAGATAGTAGTAATAAATCTATCTGGTAGAGGAGATAAAGACTGTATTTCAATTGCAAAATATAGAGGGGAGAATATTTCTGAATGAATAATATAGAAAGAGTATTTAAAAATAAAAAGGCATTTATACCATTTATAACTTGTGCAGACCCGAATCTTGAAACTACAAGAGAGATAATCTTTGAGCTAGTTAAAAATGGAGCAGATATAATAGAACTTGGAATTCCTTTTTCTGACCCTACAGCAGAAGGGGAGGTTATTCAATCTGCAAATACAAGAGCGCTGCTAAATGGAGTAACGACTGATGAAATATTAGATTTTATACAAGAGGTTAAAAAGAATCTTTCGACAGTACTTGTATTTATGACATATGCTAATGTTATATTTTCATACGGGGCAGAAAAGTTTATAAAAAGATGTTCTGAAATAGGAATTGAGGGAATAATTGTACCAGATCTTCCTTACGAAGAAAAAAATGAATTCTATCCTTTTTGTAAAAAATATGAAGTTAACCTTATTTCAATGATAGCACCAACTTCTGAAGATAGGATATCGATGATAGCCAAAGAAGCAGAAGGCTTTTTATATATAGTTTCTTCCATGGGAGTTACTGGAGAAAGAACCAACATAACAACTGATTTGGAAAAAATTATTAATATAGCAAAATTAAACAAAGATATTCCGTGTGCAGTTGGGTTTGGGATATCAACTCCATCCCAGGTGTCAAAAATATCAGAAATTGCAGATGGAGTTATTGTTGGAAGTGCAATTGTTAAAATAATAGAAAAGCATTCTATAAATTCGGCCAAATATGTAGGAGAATTTGTTAAGCAAATGAAATCAGAGATAAAATGAATAAACGAATTATGTATTTAGATTTACTATATAAAAATTATTCAATTATAAAACTAAGGACAATTTTACTCTTGGAATATAAAGTGTTTATTGTGTAGAAGTATAATTGTTTGAGGGAACATAAGATTTGTTAGAGCTTAAATAAGCTATTGACAAATCTATTTTTTTTGGTAAATTATAGTTAGCACTCGAATTAAGTGAGTGCTAACTATAACGAAAAATCTTAAATATAAATATCAAGTGAAAGGGAGTTATATGAATGGCAAAAAAAGAATTTAAAGCGGAATCCAAACGTCTGCTTGATTTGATGATTAATTCTATTTACACCCACAAAGAAATATTTTTAAGAGAGTTAATTTCAAATTCTAGCGATGCAATAGACAAGATATATTACAAAGCTCTTACTGATGAAAACATCAGTTTTTCAAAGGATGACTATTTTATCAAAATCGAAGCTGATAAGGATAATAGAATCCTAAAAATCAGTGACACTGGAATTGGTATGACAAAAGATGAGCTAGAGGAAAACCTTGGAGTAATAGCAAAAAGTGGCTCATTTGCATTTAAAAAAGAGAATGAAATTAAAGATGGATTTGATATTATAGGCCAGTTTGGAGTAGGATTTTACTCTGCGTTTATGGTTGCTGACAAAGTAACTGTAATTAGTAAAGCTTTAGGCGAAGAAAAGGGCTATAAATGGGAATCAACTGGAGCGGAAGGCTACACTATAGAAGAAGCTGATAAGGCTGAAGTAGGAACACAAATTATTCTTCATATCAAGGCTAATACAGAAGATGAAAGTTATGACGATTATCTTGATGAGTATAGACTTCGCTCAATAGTAAAAAAATACTCTGATTTTGTGAGATATCCAATAAAAATGGATATGAAGACAAGCAAGCCAAAAGAAGGTAGTGAAGATGAATTTGAAGAAGTGGTAGAAGAAGAAACTTTAAATAGCATGGTACCACTATGGAGAAAAAATAAAAATGAGCTTACTAAAGAAGACTATGAAAACTTCTACTCAGAAAAACATTATGGATTTGATAAGCCTCTAAAACATGTGCATATCAGTGCTGATGGAGCAGTAAGATACAATGCGATACTATATATTCCAGAAAAAATGCCGTTTGATTTTTATACTAAGGAATATGAAAAAGGCTTAGAGCTATATTCTAACGGTGTAATGATTATGAATAAATGTTCTGACTTACTTCCAGATTACTTTAGTTTTGTAAAAGGGATGGTGGATTCAGAAGATTTATCTCTAAATATTTCTAGAGAGCTCTTACAGCATGATAGACAGCTTAAACTTATAGCTAAAAAAATCAAAGATAAAGTAAAAAGTGAGCTTCTAAGCCTACTTAAAAATGATAGAGAAAACTATGAAGAATTTTTCAAAAACTTTGGAAGACAATTGAAGTATGGAATCTACAGTAATTATGGAATGGAAAAAGAAGTACTTCAAGATTTGCTTATGTTCTACTCTTCTACTGAAAAGAAAATGGTTACCCTAGATGAGTATGTAGAGCGTATGAAAGAAGACCAAAAATACATCTACTATGCAGCAGGAGAATCAAACGATAGACTTGATAAGCTTCCTCAGACTGAACTTCTTACTGATAAAGGCTACGAAATTCTTTATTTTACAGATGAAGTTGATGAATTTGCAATCAAAATGCTAATGTCATATAAAGAAAAAGAGTTTAGGTCTGTATCTAGTAAGGATTTAGGAATAGATATGGAAGAAGAAAACAAAAAGACAGAAGAAATAAAAGAAGAAAATAAAGACCTGTTTACATTTATGAAAGAAGCTCTAGAAGGAAAGGTTACTGATGTTAGGCCATCAGTAAGATTAAAAAATCATCCAGTGTGCTTATCTGCTGATGGAGAGCTAAGCATTGAGATGGAGAAAATCTTAAGCGCTATGCCAAATGCTGAAGGAGCAAAGGCTGAAAAAGTCTTAGAATTAAATATAAATCATGAGATGTTTGAAAGTCTAAAGACTGCATTTGAAACTGATAAAGATAAATTGAAAATTTATACAAATCTTCTCTACAACCAAGCTTTACTAATAGAGGGGCTAAGTATAGCAGACCCAGTAGAATTTACAAATAGTATTTGTAAACTAATGTCATAAAAAAGAAAAACTACTAAGACCCCAGCAAAATCTGCAGGGGTCTTTGATATACAGTAAACTAAAACTGTCTCATGACAATCCCAAGTATTAAAAGATGAGCAGGATAAAATGCATAAAATACCCATCTTGGTAGCATATTTGGACTCACATCCTTAAATCTCTTGATGATTGGAACCGTAAGTAAGGAAGCACTTTGAACTATCATAGTAGAAATAGTAATCAGCAAAGGCAAAATATATATTAGTTTAGGATAAATGGAGTTTTCTTCGATAGAAAAGTTATAAAAAACTAGAACCATCGCTACTCCATACATCATATAGTCGGTTCTTAAGAAGAAAGCTGCTAATATCATAGCTACTACTCCAAGATAACTAAGAGCGACATTTTTTCTGTCATCTTTATATTCTTTGGCTTGATTTATAAACTTGATAGCCATAAGTGCAAAGCAAAAAGTAAATCCGATATTTAGACCAGGATGACCTATAATTGCTGGACTTGCAAAAAAAGTAACTCCAGGTAAAAAAGATTTAAATGCAAGCTCAAGTAGTGACATATCAGCCATGCTTACTGAAGCTGATGAGTAAACAAAAGGAATCTGAGATATAAGAGAAAAAATAACCATTCTAGATATATAAATATCTAAATCTCTTGTCCTTTTTGCTCCAGTTGCAACCATATAAGCAAAAATAGGAAAAGATAACCTTCCTATAATGCGCAGGAAAAAAAACTGAGGGAGTAACTTAGCACCTATGTGGTCGATTAACATAACTACCAACGCGATAAATTTTAACATGATATCCTCCTAAGCTTCTAATTCATAGCTATATGAATATATATCATATTTATTATGAATATAGTTTAATGTTTTCCAGATGTCTTCTTCGTTTTGTCCAAAAGTAAGAATATAAATTTTGATGCTCATGTGGTCTGTTTCATCAGAGCGTCTACTTTCTATTCCTCTAATAGTGATATTTTTGTTTTCAACAGAAGATCTAAAGCTATTTATAACTTCATCTTCTTGAATCTCATTACATTGAATCTTTATTTTATAATTGTACTCCATATCTCTATTGCCATATTTACTATGTTCTACCCTTATGGCTAAAGGCTTTAAAAATATATTTGCAAATAAAATAAAGGCAGTGCCTATAAAGGCATAATTTATATAGCCTTGGCTGATAAGTAGACCAAGAGATGCAGAGCACCATATTGTTGCCGCAGTATTTAATCCTCTGATACTAAAGCCATCTCTTATTATAACTCCTCCACCAAGAAAACCAATTCCGGATATGACCTGTGAGGCTAATCTTGCCTGTTCATTTGCAGAGTCATGCATTGCAAAGGATAAAAATAAAAATGAGCCCATACAGACTAAAACATTTGTAACTACTGCTGACATCTTGTGCCGTAGCTGTCTTTCTAAACCGATAATTAATCCGCAGATGAAAGCTATAAATAGTCGCTGGATGAATATATCTATAGGCATAGGAACCTCCTTTCATGTTACTTTTATTTATATCTTAAATTATAGCTAAGTGCAATTGATTAATTCTAATTATTGGGTATTAATAAGATGTAAAATCAATATAATAGTACTTTTAAACCTAATATTCTATTTAGAAAAAATTTATGGATAATATATTGCATTTAATAAACAAAAATGATACAATTAAACAAAAGTTATATTAATAAACAAAAGTTTAATTTTGTAAGTTGGAGAAGGATTGGAGGTTGGCATGACTTCTAGAGAAAGAGAAATACTGGAAATACTAAAAAAAGAACCCATGATAGCTCAACAAGTCCTAGCAGATAGACTGAAGCTTAACAGGTCATCGGTGGCTGTTCACATAGCGAATCTTATGAAAAAGGGCTATATTATGGGAAAAGGCTATATAGTGAGCGAAGAAAAAAAAGTCACTGTAATTGGAGGCTCAAACATAGACCTTCAAGGATTTCCAAATGAAAGCTTGAAGCTATATGATTCAAACCCAGGAAAGATTGAAACATCACTTGGTGGAGTAGGTAGGAATATATCAGAAAACCTAGCAAAGCTCGATATTCCAGTGAGACTTATATCGGCAGTAGGCAATGATTTTTACGGACAAAAGCTCATTAAAGAAAGCGAAAAAATGGGCATAGATATGAAAAGCTCCTTGATATCTGATAGCTATCCTACATCGATGTATTTATCTATAATGGATGAGCAAAATGACATGAGAGTGGCTATATCCCAAATGGATATATATGAGCTCATAGATGAAAACTTCATTCAGGAAAATCAGCTGCTTTTAAAAAATGCCAATATAATCGTACTGGACACCAACATTCCTAAAAAAACTATAGATTATATTGGGATGAATTTTTCAGATATCCCGATATTTGTAGATCCAGTATCTAGCAAAAAAGCTATGAGATTAAAGGATTCACTAAGCTATATCCACACTATTAAACCTAATAGACATGAAGTAAGCGACTTGCTTGGAATTCCAGCAGATACTATAGATGATATAAGAAAAGCTGGAGAAAAATTTTTAGAAAAAGGCTTGAAGCAAGTATTTATAAGTATGGGTAGTGAAGGTGTATTTGCCTGTGATGAGAAAAGTGAAGTTTTTCTTAAGGCAAAAGCAAAGGATATAAAAAGTGCAACAGGAGCAGGAGATGCTTTTATGGCAGGAATTATCAGCTCCTATCTCAAGGGAAGTCAGCTTGATAAAGCCTGTACCTATGCAACTGGAGCTTCACTTACAGCACTGAAAAGCTACAGTACAATCAATCCAGCAATGTCAGAATCAGAAATAGAAAAAACGCTAACTGATATAGAATTTGAAATTAAATTATATTAAAAACGGAGGATAATTATGAAAAATTATTTAGAACTTAGCCCAGAGGTAGAAAAAGCAATAGTGGAAAAAAGACCAGTAGTAGCACTTGAATCGACTATCATATCACATGGTATGCCTTATCCACAGAACCTAGAAACCGCTCTTAAGGTAGAAGAAATCGTAAGATCATATGGTGCAGTACCTGCCACTATAGGTATAATAAAAGGTAAGCTAAAGGCAGGACTTACAAGAGAAGAACTAGAATATTTTGCAACAGCAAAAGATATAGTAAAAGCAAGTAGAAGAGATTTACCTTATATCACAGCAAACAAAATGAATGGAGCAACTACAGTAGCATCTACTATGATAATTGCTCACATGGCGGGAATAAAGGTATTTGTTACAGGAGGAATAGGCGGAGTTCATAGAGGAGCTACAGATACATTTGATATCTCAGCAGACCTTATGGAGCTAGCTCAGACACCTGTTGCAGTAATTTGTGCAGGAGCAAAATCTATACTAGATATCGGACTTACGTTAGAGTATTTAGAAACTCAAGGAGTTCCAGTTCTAGGCTACCAAACAGAGGATTTCCCGGCTTTTTACACTAGAGAAAGTGGATACAAAGCTGACTATAGTATAGAGAGTCCACAGCTAATGGCAAAGGTTATAGCAGATAAATGGAACATGAAGCTAAAAGGTGGAGTAGTAATTGGAAACCCTATTCCAAAAGAGCACGAGCTAGAGCCAGCATTTATTAATAAGTCTATTGAAGAAGCTTTAGAAAAAGCTCAAGCAGGTGGAATAAAAGGAAAGAAGGTAACGCCATTCTTACTTGACTACCTTAAGAGTGCCACAAAAGGAGATAGCTTAGCTGCAAACATAGAGCTAGTATATAACAATGCGAGAGTAGGCTCTCAAATAGCAGTAGAGCTAGCTAAATTAGATTAATTTGATAAATTAACAAAGAGGTGAACATAAATGAACATGGAGAAATTAACTCAGAAGTCTCAAGAAGCCATAGTTCAATCACAAGAAATGGCTTTGAGACTTGGCCATCAGCAGATGGAAACAGAGCATCTGCATTATGCACTGCTTGCAAGCGAGGATAGTCTCATATCCAAGCTACTGACTATGATGGGAAAGAATGTCTCAGCAATTTTAATGGACCTTGGAAATCATCTAGATAAGCTTCCAAAGGTTCAAGGAGAGTCAGTAAGCAGTGTATATCCATCCAGAAGATACAATGAAGTTCTTGTAAAAGCTCAAGACGAAGCTAAAGTATTTCAAGATGAATATATATCTGTGGAGCATTTGTATCTTGCTGTTTTAGAGCAAAATCAAGGCTACACCAAAGACCTAATAAGCAGATACCATATTGATAAAAATGAATTTCTTCAGGCTCTAAGCAAGGTGAGGAGCAATCAAAAAATAACCAGCCAAAACCCAGAAGATACCTATGATGTTCTAAACAAATACGGTAGAGATTTGGTTGAGATGGCTAGAAAAGGCAAGCTCGACCCTGTAATTGGTAGAGATGAAGAAATAAGAAGGGCTATTAGGATTCTATCTAGAAGAACTAAAAACAATCCTGTGCTCATTGGAGAACCTGGAGTAGGTAAAACTGCTGTAGTAGAAGGACTTGCCCAAAGGATAGTAAATCACGATGTGCCAGAAGGCTTAAAGGATAAGACTATATTTGCACTGGATATGGGAGCCCTCATAGCTGGGGCAAAATACAGAGGAGAGTTTGAAGAAAGGCTCAAAGCTGTACTAAATGAAGTTTCCAAATCTGAGGGACAAATTATTTTATTTATAGATGAGCTTCACACTATAGTAGGGGCAGGTAAAACTGAAGGTGCAATGGATGCAGGAAACCTCTTAAAGCCTATGCTTGCAAGAGGAGAGCTTCACTGTATAGGAGCTACGACCTTAGATGAATATCGTAAATATATAGAAAAAGATGCAGCTCTAGAAAGAAGATTTCAGCCAGTTCTAGTAGACCAGCCAGATGTGGAGGATACCATATCCATATTAAGAGGGATAAAAGAGAAATTTGAAATCCATCATGGAGTAAGAATCACTGACAATGCTATTATTGCCTGCGCAGTGCTGTCAAATAAATACATCTCAGATAGATTCCTGCCAGATAAGGCTATAGACCTTATGGATGAGGCGGCTTCAATGATAAGAACAGAAATAGATAGTATGCCTACAGAGCTAGATGCAATAAGTAGGAAAATAATGCAGATGGAAATAGAACATCAAGCACTCAAAAAAGAAACAGATACTTCATCAAAAGCAAGACTAGAAGACCTTCAAAAAGAGCTAGCAATCTTAAAAGAGCAGTATAGCTCAATGAAAAGTCAGTGGGAGCTAGAAAAAGAAAATATAATAAAAATAAAAGACCTACAAAAAGAAATAGAACAAACTAGACATAAGATAGAAGATGCAGAAAGAAGATATGACTTAGAAGAACTAGCTATGCTAAAGCATGGAACGCTTCCAGAGCTAGAGAAAAAGCTAGAAAGTGAAAGAGAAAATCAAGCAAAAAGTAAAGCCCAGTTATTAAAAGAAGAAGTAACAGAAGACGAAATAGCTGAGATTATATCAAAATGGACAGGGATACCTGTAACAAAGCTAGTAGAAAGCGAAAGAGAAAAACTACTGCATCTTCCTAACCTTCTTCACAACAGAGTAATAGGACAAGACGAAGCAGTCGATTTAGTTGCTGATGCAGTGTTAAGAGCAAGAGCAGGACTCAAAGACCCAAGAAGACCTATAGGCTCCTTCATATTTTTAGGGCCGACTGGTGTAGGAAAGACAGAGCTTGCAAAAGCTTTGGCCCAGGCTCTATTTGACACTGAAGAAAACATAGTAAGAATAGATATGAGTGAATATCAGGAAAAACATACAGTAGCTAGACTTATAGGAGCTCCTCCAGGATATGTAGGCTATGAAGAAGGTGGACAGCTCACTGAAGCGGTAAGAAGAAAGCCATACAGCGTGATATTATTTGACGAGATAGAAAAGGCTCATCCAGAAGTATTCAATACCTTGCTTCAGCTGCTTGATGATGGAAGATTGACAGACTCAAAGGGAAAGACTGTAAACTTCAAAGACACTGTAGTTATTATGACTTCAAATATAGGAAGCAATCTACTTTTAGATGGTATGCAGGAATCTGGAGAGATTTCAGATGCTGTGAAAGAAAATGTACTAAATGTACTAAGAGCTAACTTTAAGCCAGAGTTTTTGAACAGAATAGATGATATAGTGATGTTCAAACCTCTTACAAAGAGCGAAATAGTAAAAATAGTAGAGCTTAGTTTAGCAGATATACAAAATAGATTAAGGGATAGAAATATCAAGCTAGAAGTAAGTGATGATGCAAAGATTTTCATTGCAGATAATTCCTACTCAAAAGTATATGGAGCAAGACCAGTAAAAAGATATCTGCAAAAGCATATAGAAACGCCTATTGCCAGACTGCTAATTCAAGGAGAGGTTCAAGATTATCAGACAATTTATATTGATAAGCATGAAGCAAACCTATCCATTACAAGTAAAATCTGATAAAATAAAAACTAGATATAATTTTTTAATTAAGGAATGGCTTAGCCATTCCTTAATTTGAATTTAAAAGTGGAAAGAGGAACTAGAATGGATTTGTCAAAAGCAAACATAAAAAAAATACTGGGAATAATAAGTTTTGCTATAGTGCTTTATGCAGTGATACTAAATCTTCAAACAGTAGTTTCAGCATTAGGATATCTTGTTTCACTTTTAAAACCTTTTATTGTGGGACTATGCATAGCATTTATATTAAATGTAATAATGAAACAGATTGAAGATTTCTTAAAAAAACGATTGGAAGAATCCACTAATATTAATAAATCTTCTAAAATAAAAAAATGGGTTAGACCTATTTCCTTATTATTAAGTCTAGCCTTAATAGTTGCCATGGTTTGGATATTACTATTTTTAATTGTTCCAGAATTTAAAAATACAGTAGAAATAGTATCAAAAGAATTTCCAAATTTTATGAAAAAATTTCAGGAGTGGCTAGGAGCTATACTAGCATCTCTACCATTTGAAATAAATTCAATTGCATTTTCAGATTTGAACTGGGAAAAAATAGGCCAGTGGATATCTCAGTTTCTATCAAGAGGAAGTTCGGCTCTTTTCAATACAACAGTGGATATTACATCATCTATATTTAGCGCACTATTAAATTTTGTACTTGGACTAGTTTTTGCCATATATGTACTACTCCAAAAAGAAACGCTATCTAAACAATTTAAAAAGCTATTATATGCTTATCTTCCAGAAAATAGAGTAATAGAAATTTTAGATATAGCCAAGCTTTCAAATGGTATTTTTTCTAGCTTTGTAACGGGACAGTTTTTAGAAGCGGTTATTATAGGGGTGCTTTGCTTTAT
>Ga0334892_1001315_pt1 | contig 21673 bp, 22 predicted proteins | sample GraSluR3_MG_4_FD_207213 | JGI IMG/M metagenome (GOLD analysis project Ga0334892, IMG submission 207213) | Sludge microbial communities from methane-producing bioreactor in Wageningen University, Netherlands - Granular Sludge_15_04-R3 | ecosystem: Engineered > Bioreactor > Anaerobic >...
CTGAGTAACCACTAAAGCTATTTCAAATTCACTTTCATTTAGAGCTTCAAATGATGAAATAGCAAATTCAGGTGTTCCCATAAATATAGCTTTCATTTGCATCTACTCTCTTTCGTTTAAGCTACCTTCTACCTTGTCCTTAAATAAAACACCTTCGAGATGATCAATTTCATGACAAATTGCCCTAGCAAAAAGTTCTTCAGCTTCTATAACAAATTCATTCATTTTAGTATCGTATGCTTTTGCTTTTACATAATACGGACGAGTAACACAGCCAAATTTTCCTGGTAGGCTAAGACAACCTTCATCATCTGTTTGTTCTCCACTAGACTCTAGAATTTCTGGATTTATCATCACTATAGGACCATCTCCTACATCTATAACCACTACTCTTTTAAGCACTCCAACCTGTGGAGCTGCAAGTCCTACCCCATCAGCTTCATACATAGTATCTATCATGTCTTCCACTAGCTCTAAAATCTTATCATTGATTTTGTCAACAGCGCGAGATTTTTTTCTTAGTACCTCGTCTCCATCAGTTCTAATAATTCTAATTGCCATTTCTTACCTCCATAATTTTTAAATAGTTTATCAAAATTGCTATAAATATAACAAAATATCATAGTTTTATAAGCAATCTCTCTATTACAAAGTATTCTTAACTATAGTTTATACCCTATCTATAGAATTTATACCATATTGATAGGATTTATATCAACTGAAGCATTTACATTGTCTAGAAGAACTACACTTCTTTTTTCTGTAAGTATATAGTTTATTATACTCTTAATTAAATGAATTTCAACTTCACTATCTTTTATTAGTATTTGCCACCTGTATTTATTTTCTATTTTATTCACTAAGCATGGAAAAGGTCCCATAATATTAACATTGTTTATTGATTTTTTGTTTAAATAAAAAATTATAGCATCTTTTATTTGCATACTACTGTTAGCAGCATTTTGTTCATTAACACTACTTACTAATATTCTAACTATATTACTATAAGGAAGATAATTAAATGTTTTTCTAAGCTTAATCTCTTCTTGGTAAAAACCTTCAAAATCATGGTGAACTATATATTTAAGAACATAATTATCAGGAGAAAAAGTTTGAACTACTACCTTGCCATCTATATCTCCCCTACCTGCCCTTCCTCCCACTTGCTCAATAAGACTAAACATTCTCTCGTGACTTCTAAAGTCAGGAGCATTTAAACCTTGATCTGCATTTATAACACCAACTAAACTCACCATTGGAAAATCCAAGCCTTTTCCTATCATTTGTGTCCCTATTAGTATAGCTCCTTTAGTATTTTTAAAAGCAGATAATATTTCACTATGACTATTTTTCCTTCCCACTGTATCTTTGTCCATTCTAAAAACTTTGGCATTTGGAAATAATTCTCTTACTTCAGCTTCTATTCTTTCTGTTCCAATTCCTATGTCTTTCATGCTACCTTCTTTACAGCTTTCGCATGTTTTTTCAAAAGCTATTTCATAATTACAATAATGACATCTTAAGCTCTTGTTTTGTTTGTGATATGTAAGAGATATATCACAATTTTTACATTTAGGAACATAACCACAGCTGTCACAACTTAAAAAGTTTGCATAACCTCTTCTATTTAAAAACAAAATTACTTGCTCTGATTTTTCAAGTGCCAAGCTTACTTTTTTTTGAAGAATCAGACTTAAAAAAGACAGGTTCCCAAGTTTTGCATCTTCCTTCATATCTACTATCTCAATCAAAGGAAGATTTTTATTATTTGCTCTCGTTTTCAAATCCAAAAGCTTATACTCATTATTTTTTGTCTTATAGTACTGTTCTATTTTAGGAGTAGCCGAACCTAAAATAACTGCTACTCCATGAAGTTCATTTAATTTACAGGCTAGCTCTATACTGTCATATTTAGGATTAAGTTCTGACCTATATGCATCTTCATGACATTCATCTATAACAACTAGCCCTAGATTTTTTATAGGTGCAAACAAGGCCGAACGTGCTCCTATCACAACTGGAGCATCAATAGCTTCTATTTTTGACCATTCATCAAATCTTTGACCCACGCTCAAATGACTATGAAGCACAGCAACTTTTGATTTAAATCTAGCTGTGAATCTAGCTATAGTTTGTGGTGTAAGAGAAATTTCTGGAACTAATACTATAGATCCTTTTTCTTTTGAAATCATATCTTCTATAATTTCCATATAAATTTCTGTTTTTCCAGACCCCGTTATGCCTTTAAGCAATATAGGTCTGTTCTGATTATCGAATTCCCTATTAATTTCTTTAAATATATTTTTTTGCTTTTCATTCAATTCATGTTTTATATATGTTGTATTACTATAGTTATCGTCATTTGAATCTCTATATAGTCTAGTTTTTTTAACTTCAATTATTTTATCTTCTTCTAATTCTTTTATATATGAAGATATAGATTTTCCTTTAAGTTCTTCATTTAATTTATTTCTGGATATATTTATATTATTAATAATCAATTCATATAATTGTTTTTTTATATGGGCATTCCTTTTTAAATATTTATATTTTAATTTTAAAGTGGCTTTATCAAGTAATACTATAAACTCTTCAAACTTAGCATTTCCTTTTCTAATTTGAGTTGGATAAATAAGATTAAGCGCATCTAAATAACTACACATATAATATTCTCTAATCCAAAAGGCTAATGATATCTTGTCATAATCAAGGTTTGTTTTTTCACCTATAGTAATAATCTGCTTTAACTTGTTTTCTGAATCATCAGCAGGTTTTATATCTTTAATTTCCACAACTATTGCTTCTAATAGCTTATTTCCTCTTCCAAATGGCACATATACAATCTGTCCCAGACTCACTTCTAGATTTGTTTTATAAGTAAATTTTTTATCAATATATCTAGATTTTTGAATTAATATTACCTTGCAATATTTTTCAACCATAATAGCCACCTGACTTAGACTTGATTTAAAATTTCATAGTATTCACAATAAAACAAAAATAAGCACAATGTGCTTATTTTTGTTTCATAATATATATAATTTTATCATAAATTTCTTTTGATAGCTGATTTTTTGTCATAATAGGTAGCTCCTCAATATCTCCATCTGCAAATAGTAGCTTTACAATATTGGTATCGCCTGCAAAACCAGCTCCCTCTTGTTTTAAATCATTTGCAACTATAAAATCTAGATTTTTCTTCGCTAATTTTTTTTGCGCATTAGCGATTAGATCATCAGTTTCAGCAGCAAAGCCCACTAAAACTTGTTTTGTTTTTAGTTTTCCAAGCTCAAATAAAATATCCTTATTTCTGTCTAACTCCAATACTAAATCTGAGTCAGATTTTTTAATTTTAGAATCCGAAATATTTTTAGGCTTATAATCGGCAACTGCAGCAGATTTAATAACAATATCCATTTCATCAAAGCTAGAAGTCACCGCCTCATACATCTGCTGAGCACTTTTAACTTTAATAACCTCGGAAATTCCAAAAGGTATCTCAAGATTTGTAGGGCCAGTAACAAGAGTTACTTTTGCGCCCATAAGCGCTGCTTGATATGCAAGAGCATAACCCATCTTACCAGTCGATTTGTTGGTTATATATCTTACTGGATCAATAGCTTCTTGAGTCGGTCCCGCCGTTACTAGAACATTTTTCCCTTTTAGCTCATCCGTCTTGTTAAGTAAAAATTTTATATTTTCAACTATTAAATCCGGTTCAGCTAGCTTTCCTGGTCCTAAATCTCCACAGGCTAGTCTTCCGTATCCTGGTTCAATAAAAATATATCCCGAATCCTTAAGCTTTTGAATATTTGCCTGAGTGACAGGATTTTCATACATATTCGTATTCATAGCGGGTGCTATTACCACAGGAGCTTTAGTAGCCATGACTGTAGTTGAAAGCATGTCGTCAGCAATTCCATTTGCTATTTTTCCAATTATATTTGCTGTTGCTGGTGCAATTAAAAAAATATCAGCTTTTTTTGCTAAAGATATATGTTCAATATCCCAATTTGTAACTGGTTCAAACATCTCAACTGCAACTGGGTTTTGGCTTATGCTCTGAAATGTAAGTGCTGATACAAATTCAGTAGCATGTTTTGTCATAATCACGTTAACTTGTATGTTTTCTTTCCTAAGTCTAGATACAACATCACAAGCCTTGTATGCAGCAATTCCTCCACTTACTCCTAAAACTACTGTTTTAGACATTTATTTCACCTCTTTATTATACTTAGAAGCTTCCTCCATCTCATTTAGCATAAATTCTTCAAAAAACGTAGTTTTGTAAGTTACTTTTTCTTCAAAAACTTCAAAGGTAGCAACTGAAACTGGTTTTTCTTCTATAGTTTCTACCATTTTATCGCTTCCTTCTACTAATTGTCTTGCACGTTTTGCCACCTCGTTAACAAGGCAATATCTGCTGTCAGCCTTGTTTAATAAATCATTGATAGATGGATAAAGCATATTATAATTCCTCCTCATAAATTTTGACAATTTCTTGGCTATATCGTTTGACTTTATTTTTTTCTGCGCTTAATATAGCTTCAAGATCATCTACTGCTCTAGTTAAATTGTCATTAAAAATAAAGTAATCGTATTTCTCTATAGTTTTGATTTCCTGCATTGCTCTTGCCATTCTGTTTTCTATTTGTTCTGTAGTTTCTGTTCCTCTAGTTACAATCCTATTTTTTAATTCCTTTAGAGATGGTGGTAAAACAAAAACCAAGATAGCATCAGGATATTTTTCTTTTACCTTCATTGCCCCAACTATTTCTATTTCTAGCAATACATCTTTTCCTTTTTCTATACAATCTAGAACCCATTTTTTAGGAGTTCCATAATAATTTCCAAAAACATGAACATATTCTAAAAGAGCATCTGTTCCTATCAAATCTTCAAAGTCTTCTTTCCTTATAAAATTATAATTTACACCATCTATTTCATTCTCTCTTGGATTTCTAGTTGTGGAAGAAATAGAAAGAAGCATTTGCTTATTTAATTCCATAAAGTTTTTACAAATAGTTCCTTTTCCAGCTCCAGATGGTCCAGAAACTACTACTAATAAACCTTTTCTCTTCATAAGTTAATCTCCTATTTTTACTCTTCGTGATGACCCTCATCTTTTATATTACAGCGGTGTGCCATAGTTTCTGGCTGAACTGGACATAAGATTATATGATCACTATCTGTGATAATAACTGCTCTAGTTCTTCTTCCATAAGTAGCATCAATGACTCTGCCCTTATCCTTAGCATCTTGAATCACTCTCTTTATAGGTGCAGATTCAGGACTCACAATAGCTACTACTTTAGCAGCAGAAACAACATTACCAAAACCGATATTAATCAATTTCATATGACTAGCAACTCCTACTCTATGTTTTGTATCTGTTCTCTTACTTTTTCAAGCTGACTTTTCAAGTCTACTACATAAGAAGTAACATCTATGTTTGATGATTTTGACCCAACAGTATTAATTTCTCTGTTCATCTCTTGAAGTAAAAAGTCCATCTTTCTTCCTAGTCCATCATTACTTACTACTGTATCTCTAAGTTGAGAAATATGGGTTTTAAACCTTACTATTTCTTCAGTGATACTACTTCTGTCGGCATATAGTGCCGCTTCTTGAAGTACTCTTTGAGGATCTGACTCGAATCCATAAACTTTTAAAAACTCATCTAGCTTTTGCTTTATTTTATTTCTATACTCAGCTTCAACATCCTCTGCTAAAGCTTCTACGGATAAGATATCTTTTTCTAAGATGTCACAACGCTCAAGTATATCTTTTTGAAGAAGTAGGCCCTCTGTTTCTCTCATCTTCTTAAGTTCTGTAAGAGCATTAATTAAAGCTGATTCTAAAACCAAAATTATTTCATCTTGATCTAGCTCATTTTCACTACTTACTATAACATCTGGAAATCTTCCTATCGTAGACGTGCTTATATCATCTTTTGTATCTAACATATCTTTAATTAAAACTAGAGATTCATAATATCCTTTTGCAAGTTCAGTGTCAACCGAAAGTTTAGAATCAGAAATTCCTATATTCTCCATTCTAATAAAAACCTCAACTCGGCCTCTTTGTATGTACTTTTTGATTTGTTGTCTTACCCACTCCTCAAGAAGCATAATCTTCCTTGGCATCTTTACATTTATATCTAGATATCTGTGATTAATAGACTTAATCTCGACTGTAAATTGAAATTTCTCAGCCTTATACTCTCCTCTTCCAAATCCTGTCATGCTAATAGCCAATGTTCTTCCACCCTTCCCTCACATATTTTCTGAGCTGGCCCAGTCATATAAATTTTGTCCTTAATAATATTTATGTCTACCTCCCCGCCTTGAGAAAAAACTTTTATTTTATCACTTACATAATTTAATTTATTTGCTATGTATGCACTAGATGTCATACCTGTGCCACAAGCCAAGGTATAACCACATCCTCTTTCATAAGTTTTTACTGCTATACTTGACTTGTCTATTATCTTTACAAAATTAACATTAATTTTTTGTGGAAATAACTCTAACATATTTTCGAGTTTTGAACCATAATAATCTAAGTCAAAATCTGATATATTATCTTCAAAAATTATTAAATGAGGTACTCCAAGTAAAATAGCACTTGCTCTAAATTTTCTCTTGTCAACCATAATTTCCTGATTTATAAAGTCATCATCATCGGATACTACCGGCACTAGATTAGAGTTTAATCTAGCTAGTCCCATATTAACTTTTACTAAGTTAACCTCATCATTTTTTATAATTAAATCAATATCATAGTTTTTTGCAGATGTTTCAACTACAAAAGAATGTTTATTGATTATTTTATTTTCATAAACGAATTTAGAAAAACATCTTATACCATTACCACACATGTCTGCTTTACTTCCATCTTGATTATAATAAAGCATTTTTATATCATGGCTTTCGGATTTTTCGCAAGCCATCAAGCCATCTGCTCCTATTCCAAAATGTCTATCACATAGTTTTTGTGCCAATTTTGAATAGTCTTTATATCTTTTATCTAAGTTATTAAATACTATAAAATCATTGCCTGCACCTTGCATTTTCCAAAACTCCATAAGTCACTTCCCTTACAAGGTATTTTTCCATTAGTGTATATTATATAAAGGAAATGGAAAAAAATAAATGAAAATCTAGTAAAATATTAAAAATATTTTATAATTTGACATCTTATTAATATAATAAGCATTATCTTAACTCATATATTGCTCAATTGGACATTCTTTAAATTATTGAATATAATCTTTCTAACGCATAAAAATAATAAAAAAGAAGGTGAAGTTTTATGGCTTTAGACGGCTTAACTATATATGGAATTGTTATTGAACTAAGTAATAATTTAAAAGGAGGAAAAATAGATAAGATTACTCAACCTGAAAAAGATGAGGTTCTCTTTGCTATAAGAAATGAAGGAAAAACACATAAGCTACTTATAAGTGCAAGTAGCTCGAATCCAAGAATTTATCTTACTGAAAGTTATAAAAAAGAAAACCCCTTAAAAGCTCCTATGTTTTTGATGATTCTTAGAAAATATCTTCAAGGTGGAAGAATTATTTCTATATCACAAGAAGGCCTTGAAAGAGTAATCAATATAGATGTCGAAGCGCTAGATGATTTGAAAACTCCTAAAATTAGAACTTTATCAGTAGAAATAATGGGAAGACACAGTAATATTATTTTAGTAGATAAGGAATCAAACAAAATTCTTGATTCTATAAAAAGAATTCCTATAACAGTTAGCTCCGTAAGAGAAGTTCTCCCTGGCAAAGAATATCATTTAGCTCCTTCCCAAAACAAAATTAACCCTCTATCCAAGCTTAACCTAGAGGAATTCAAATCTAAACTAACCGAAAAAGATAATCCTATTTATAAAGCTATTTATAACAGCTATGATGGAATCAGCCCCTTGATTGCTAAAGAAATTTGCTACAGGTCATCTATAGATATAGACTTATCTACAAATTTAATTTCTGATATATCGTTTGAAAGAATTTACAATTCATTTGATAGGATGATAAATCAAATAAAAAAAGAAATTTTTCATCCATGCATAGTTATTGATAAACGTTTAGATAAATATATAGATTTTAGTTTGATTAAATTAACCATGTATGAATTTCTTACTATAGAAAATTATGAATCTATAAGCCTTGCAACCGAAATTTTCTTTAGCTCAAAAGACAAAAGTGAAAGATTAAGTCAAAAATCCATGAGTATGAGAAAACTTCTCCAAACAAAAATCGAAAGATTGGAAAATAAGCTAGGCAAACAACTTCAAGAAATGAATGATACAGATAAAATGCAAGACTACAAAAAACAAGCTGACTTACTTACTGCCAATATCTATATGCTACAAAAAGGTATGAAGGAAGTTACCGTATTAGACTATTATAATGAAGAAGATAGTTCTGCTGAAATCACCATAAAATTGGATATAAACAAAGCTCCTAGCGAAAATATACAATCTTTGTATAAAAAATATAACAAACTAAAAACAAGAAAATCAGAGTTATCATCTCAGATTTCTTATGCAAAAGAAGAACTTATGTATCTTCAAAATGTACTTCTTTCTATAGAAAGTTCGGAATCTCTAAATGAACTTGAAGAAATCAGATCAGAGCTTTCTAATGAAGGCTATTTAAAATTAAAACTTTCATCAAAAAAAATAAAAACTCCAGAAGCTTCCACGCCTATGGAATTTCTATCGTCAGATAAGATTACTATACTTGTAGGAAAGAACAATAAACAAAATGATGCTCTTACCACAAAACTTTCATCTCCTGATGATATATGGCTTCATACTAAAGATATACCAGGCTCTCATGTAATAATAAAATCAACTTTAGATAATGTGCCAGACCAAACTCTACTTGAAGCTGCTCAGCTTGCTGCTTATTTTAGCAAGGCCAAAATGTCATCAAAAGTAGCTGTAGATTATACAATTAGAAAGCATGTTAAAAAACCATCTGGAGCAAAACCAGGTATGGTTATTTATGATAATCAAACTACTGTTTATGTGAATCCTGATGAAGAAAAAATGATCCAATTAAAGATATAAAATATAATATTAAAATAATATAAGAAACTAGTTACTTAGATATAAAGTCTAACAACTAGTTTTTATACTATTTATAAAAAATCTTATCTATCTTATTATACTTCTAAAATTTTGATTATTATATATTTCTACTAATTCATTTTCTGATATTTTATTACTTTTTACATCTAATACAACTTTTCCATTTTGGAGCATTATTATTTTATCAGAATATTTTATAGCATCTCTAATATTATGAGATATCATGATGGTAGTTATTTTATATTTTTTTACAAGTTCCATGGTTTTTTCCATAACCACTTTTGAAGTTTTTGGATCTAATGCTGCTGTGTGTTCATCCAGAAGAAGAAGCTCTGGTTTTTTCATTGTTGACATTAATAATGAAAGTGATTGCCTTTGCCCTCCTGAAAGAAATCTAACTTTAGTTTGAAGTTTATTTTCAAGTCCTAAATCTAAACTTTTCAAAACAGTCTTGTAAAAATCTATTCTATTCTTGTTTATAAGTTTTTTAAATCCAAATCTAGTACATTTCTTATCTGCAAGTGCCATATTCTCAAGAATTGTAAGTGTAGGAGATACTCCCATAGAAGGATTTTGATGTACTCTTGAAACATAACTTGCTCTTTCATGTTCTTTCATTTTATCAAAACAAACTATACCATCTTTCGTTTCTAATTCTATATGTCCATTATCACAAGATACAACACCACTTATTATATTAAACAATGTACTTTTACCACATCCATTTGCTCCAAGTATAGCTGTAGTCTCTTGATTTTTTATATTTAAGCTAAAATCCTGAAATATAGTAGTTTCATTTTCAGTTCCTATATTAAAACTTTTTTTAAGATTTGATATTCTAAGCATAATTCTTGTCTCCTAAATTATTATATGCTAAAAATCCAATTACTATAACTGCACTTATTCCTTTTAAGTCTGTAGGTGCAAGTCCAATTTCTATTGCTATTGAACCTATGAGCTTATATGATATAGCTCCTATAATAGCTCTTGTAGTACCTTTTAAAAAATCTCTTTTTTTCATTACTGTATCTCCAATTATTATAGAAGCTAGTGCTACAACTATTATTGAATTCCCCATAGTTATATCTGTGAATCCCTGAGATTGTGCCATTAATGCTCCGCTAAGAGCTACTAGTGCATTAGAAATCATAAGGCCAACCATCCTGTATTTATCTACATTTTCTCCTAAAGATTTAACAAGAGTCTCATTATCCCCAGTAGCTATTAAAAGATATCCAGATTCTGATTTTAAGTATCTGTCCATTAACATTTTTATAACTACTACACATATAATCAGTACTATAAGTTTTCCTAATTTATCATAAACTGTAGGATATGAAGAAAGCCCAATATTTGACCTACCATTTATTCGTAAATTTATTGAATATAATAGTGTCATAGTTAATATTCCTGAAAGGATAGCTTTAATCTTAAATTTTATATTTAAAGTATAAGTTATTAGTCCTGCTAATGCTCCAGCTAATAATGCCATTAAACTTCCTAAAATAGGATCCATTCCGGTAAGTATAAATTTTGAGAAAACAAATGCTCCAAGTGGAAAAGTTCCCTCTACTGAAAGGTCTGGAAAATCTAATATTTTATATGTTATATATACTCCTATTGCAAGAATTGAAAATATTAATCCTTGCTCAATAGTTACTAGTAATAGTCCGTTCATTGTATCTCCTTTACTCTACTGTATCTGCATCTTTAAAAGCTGGATGATTTTCATTAAGCCCAATCGCTTTAGCTGTTGTAATATTTACTTTTTTAATAAAAACATTTGAACTTTCAACGGGGATTTTATTTATTGGGGTTTTCTCTTTTAAAATTTTTGCCGCCATATCTGCTGCCTGTCTTCCAAGTTCATGGTAGCTTATTCCAATAGATACAAGAGCTCCTGAATCTACGTGACTTGAATCCCCTGAGATTGTAATCATATTTTTTTCTTTAGCAAGACTAGCTACAAGTTCCATTGATGAAGCTACCATATTGTCATTAATAAGTATTAATGCTTGAGATTTTCTACTTACAGATTCAAGCGCTTGGTTTATATCTGAAATTGCAGCTATTCCTACTTTTTCTATTTTTATATCTTCCTCAAAAGCTATTTCTTCTATACGTTCTATCTGGCTCTGTGAATTTGATTCTCCAGTATTAAATAATATACCAGCCGTATCAATTTCTGGCTTTAGTATTTTAAGTGTTTGAAATATATGTTTCAAATTTTCTGATGAAACTTCATCCGTCACTCCAGTTATATTCGATTCAGGAGCCTCTATATTTTTTACAAGTCCTGAGAAAACAGGATCTGAAACTGCTGTAAAAATAACAGGAGTCATGCTTTTCTTTGTAGCATTTTGAGCAGCTTGTGATGTTGGAGTAGCTATAGAAAGAATTAAATCTGATTTATCGCTTACAAATTTTTCTGCTATCATTTGAGAATTAGCCACATCTCCTTGAGCATCTTGTAAGTTTATATCTGCCTCTATATCTAACTCATTTAGTCTTTCTACAAATCCATCTCTTGCTGAATTTAAAGCTGGATGATCTATTATTTGAGCTATTCCTATTTTGAACTTTTTATTTTCATTAGAGTTGATTTTTCCCTCAGTAGAGCTACACCCATTCAATATAATTGCTATTAAGATAGTTGTTACTATTAATTTTAGTGATTTTTTCATATTAATCTTCCTCTCTTTTTTTGTTAGTTTTTTAGATTTTAATTTTTGATAATTTAATTCCTAGGCATATTTTTCTCTGGCCAGAGCAATATTAACCTTACTTAATTTCACAATAAAAAAGTCCCTATAACAATATTATTCATATTGTTATAGGGACGAAATTCACTTCGTGGTACCACCCTAATTATAGCCTAAGCTACATCTCAATCAAGATCTTATAATCTCTAACCCTATAACGTGAGTACACGTGCTAGTCTACTTAAACCGAAATTCTTTTAACCAGCCTGCTCAGTAGTGTATATTACATATCTCTCTGTTATCGATTTTCACCAACCATCGACTCTCTGAAACGTCTGAAATACTTTTCTCTACTTCATAGCATTTATATTTAATATTGTATAATTTGAAATAATACATGCATTTTTGATTTTTGTCAACACTATTTAACAAAACAATTTCGTGTAAAAATCTATTATCAAGGGTATAAGAATATAAAATATAGTAGCCATAATAAGTATAAAAACGAGGTGTTTATTTTGGATGAGACTAAGATAAGTTCAAGTAACTTAATAAATAAAGACAGTTTAAAAAATTTAATAAAAGAACTCCCAAAAAGATTTTCTAGAGATAACATTAGTCAAACAGGTGGCCAACTTGCTTATTTCTTTTTATTATCCGTCTTTCCATTTTTGATATTCTTAAATGCTTTATTAGGCTTTTTGAATATATCAGTTGATTCCATAATGAAAGAAATAAGCAATATAGCTCCTTCTGAAATTATGGTTCTTTTAAAAGGCTATTTAGAATCAGTCGTCCAAACTAGAAATACATCTTTACTTTCTATAGGTCTTCTTGCCTCACTTTTTTCTGCATCAAAAGCTGTAGACTCTTTGATTATAGCTCTAAACGCCGCCTATAGTGTAGAAAACAAACGAAACTTTCTAACAAAAAAAGCTGTTTCTATTTTTTTCACATTTATACTAGGTTTTGCAATAGTAATATCCTTGCTTCTTCCTGCTCTTGGAAAAAACATAGCTTTTTTTATTGCAGAATTCATTGGTATATCAAATATTCTTGTTTTGGTATGGGTTTACATCAGATGGATTATAGTTTTTTTTATATTGTTTATAACCATAGCTCTTTTATATCATATTGTTCCTTGTGTAAATCAACCTTTTAAAAATTCTCTTCCAGGTACATTTTTTGCAGTTACAAGCTGGCTTTTTGTTTCCTATGCTTTTGGTATATATGTAAATAATTTCGCTAATTATAGTGCTGTATATGGCTCTATAGGTGCAGTAATAGCCCTTATGTTTTGGCTCTACCTTACTGGGATAATTTTAGTATTAGGAGGAGAGATAAACGATATTTTATCTAGATTCTATAAAAATAGCCTAGAAAATAAAAAAATAGCTCCAAAAACAGATGAAGCTATCTTAGATGATAAATTTGATAAATTAAAGGAAAACCTTATTGAATCTAAGTAATACCTATAATTATAGTATCCCCATAAAATATTCTACTGCTAAAGCCACAATAACTACTAGAGCTGAAATTATAAAACCATGAAGCATAGGTGCTATTCCTGATTTTTTCATTTGAGTAACATCTGTATTTAAACCTATGGCTGCTAGAGCTGAAATCATAAGAAACTTACTTATATCTTTAGCTAATAAACCTAATTCATCAGGGATAATTCCAGTAGAATTCACCAAGGTAAGAGCTACAAAACCCAATATAAACCAAGGAAATATAGAAGAGATATTTACTTTCTTGGGTTTATATAGCTTATCTTGGTAAGTTACAGCTTCATTATTTTTGACTTTAGCACTAATAATTGAAAAAATAAGCACTACAGGAACAATTGAAAGAGTACGTGTAAGCTTAACCATAGTCGCAAAATCGCCAGCTGCTTCACTAAATGCAAACCCAGCTGCAACAACACTAGATGTATCATTTACAGCAGTTCCTGCCCATAATCCATATGCCATATCGCTAAGTCCTAAGGCCCTTCCCATAACAGGAAATAACAGTATCATAGCCATATCAAATAAAAATGTTGCTGAAATCGCATAAGCTATATCGTTATCGTCTGCTTCTATTACAGGAGCAATAGCAGCTATTGCTGAACCTCCACATATTCCAGTTCCAGCAGAAATAAGATTAGATAGCTTCCAATTAAGCTTTAAAAGCTTTCCAATAATATATCCTCCACCAAAACAGGTTAAAAGAGTAAATATCATAACTGTAAGCGATAATTTTCCTATTGTAAGTACTGTTTTAATGCTAAGTGTAGCTCCTAAGAGTACTATTGCAAATTTCAATATTTTTTTAGATGTAAATTTTAGCCCTGGCTTTAATTTATCTGACTTATAGTAATGATTTATAAGCATCCCTATAAACAAAGCTATGACAGAAGCTCCTATCAAATGAATAGGCAGCAGGTTTTCTAAAAACCTTGCTATAATTGCAATAACGATTGCTAAAGCTATTCCTGGTAATAAGTCCAATACTTTTCTGCTCATCTTGTGGTCACTCCATCTCTTAATTGTTTTTATTAAAATTATTTATCTATAAATTGATATTATCATTGTTTTATGATAAATTCTAATTATTATATTTTATTAATCAATAATTTTATATTATGAGGTGATTTTGTGTTAGATGCCAGAATATATACATTTTTAAAGCTTTGCGATGTTATGAATTATAGGATTACTGCCGAGGCGCTTAATATGACTCAACCTGCTGTGACTCAACATATTAAGTTTCTAGAAAACTATTACGGATGTAATTTTTTTAAATACAGCTCAAGAAAATTATCCAAAACTCCTGAGGGAGTATTATTTGAAGCTTATTTAAGATCTGCTGACTATAACCAAGCTACTATAAAAAATCAGCTTTCTAGGAAAATCAAGCAAGCTATACACATAGGCGCTACAAAAACAATTGGAGATTATGTAATAACAGATAATATTATAAAGCTATTAAATAGCAAAGATATTGATTTATCTCTTTATGTTGATAATACTAGCAATTTGCTTGACGCCTTAAATCACAAAAAAATTTCATTGGCTTTAATAGAGGGTTTTTTTGATAAAGCACACTACGAATATAAACTGCTACGAGAAGAAGCCTTTATAGGAATCTGTTCTAAAAATCATCCTTTTTCAGGTAAAGAAGTCCCCATAGAATCATTATTTGATGAAAATCTTATAATTAGAGAAGAAGGCTCAGGTACTAGAGCAATTCTAGAGCAAATCTTAATAAATAATAATCATTCTCTTGATTCATTTAAAACTACTACTTGTATCAGTAGCTTTGAACTTATAAAAAAAATTGTTATTTATGAGGCTGGAATTTCATTTGTTTATGATGCTGTTGCAAAAAGCGATGCTAATCTTATGACTTTCAAAATAAAGAATAATCACATCACTAGAGAATTTAACTTTGTCTATCTTAAAAATACTGATGCTCATAAATATATATCATATTTTGAATGATAATAAGAGCCATTTACACCCAATCTTTATTCCAAAAACTAATAAAATACCTCCTATTAGAAAGTATAAATATAATTAGACTCTCTAATTTGGAGGTATTTTATAGTTGATTATTTCTACTATTAAAATTTATTTAATATAGTTTTTTAGTTTTGTTTATAGCTCTAAATGTTTTATTATTTCGCTACGCTATATATTATTTTATTAAGAATTACTCCAACTAAAGCTGCTAAGCTAAGCCCTGCTATACTTACTTGCTCAGTTATTGGAATGGCAATATTGATTCCAATATTGCCACCCAATCCTATTATTAATATTACTGCCATTACTATTATATTTTTTATATCCATTTTTATTTTACTATCTCTTATAGTTCTTACTCCAATAAGAGAAATCATACTAAAGAGCATTAGTGAAATTCCGCCCATTACAGCTTGAGGTATACTTTGCAAGAAGCCCCCTACTTTTCCAATAGTGCCTAATAATATTGCTATTACTGCAGTAATCCTAAGTATAGAAGGATCGTAGTTTTTAGTTATTGCAAGTACTCCTGTATTTTCTCCATAAGTCGTATTTGCAGGTCCTCCTAAAAATCCAGCAACCATAGTAGCTAGTCCATCACCAATTAAGGTTCTGTTTAGTCCTGGATCTTCCATGAAGTTTTTTCCAACAACAGTTCCATTAGTTGTAACATCACCTATATGTTCCATAAACACTGCTAATACCACAGGTGCAATTATTGAAATAGCTCCTATATCGAACTTTGGCATCGTAAATGCCGGCATACCAAACCATCCTGCACTTGTAATAGTACTTGTATCTAAAACTCCCATCTGCCAAGATAAGAAATAACCTACAAATACAGCAGTAATAATCGCTAACTGTTTAAAAAAACCTTTCCCAAAATATGATATTAAAAGAGCAGTTGCAAGTGTAACTAAAGCTATAATAAAATTATTTGATGCCATTGAAAATGCCACTGGAACTAAATTTAAGCCTATAACAACTATCATAGGCCCAATAACTTGCGATGGGAAAAAGCTTTTAACTTTTTCCACTCCTATAGCTGCTACTATTAAAGACATGAGTACATACATCATACCTGCAACCATAATTCCACCTTGGGCATATGCTAAATCCCCATATATTTCGCCAACAGATATAATTACAGGTATAAAAGCAAAACTTGAACCTAAAAATACCGGCACTTTACCCTTTGTACATAAATGAAAAATAAGGGTTCCAATACCGGCACATACAAGTGCAACAGAGCTGTTCATTCCTGTTAATATTGGCACTAAAACAGTAGCGCCAAACATAGCAATAAGATGCTGAGCTGCAAGTATTATTCTTTTTAATTGATTAAACGCTGTACTTACTGATTGAGTGTCAACTTCTGATACATTAATAGCTTTTTCTGACATTATCTTTTCCTCCTTATGATTACGTACGAGGAGAAAGACTATATTTTCTCCCCTTTTCAGCCTCCCTGGACTGATTTAAAAGGTTAACATTATTTTACTCATTTATTGAAACATAGTTTTTGCCATCAACATCTTCAATGCTGACTTTAATAACTTCTAGCTTTGATGTAGGGACATTCTTTCCTACATAATCTGCTCTTATCGGTAGCTCTCTATGGCCTCTATCGATTAAAACAGCTAGCTGTATAGTAAGAGGTCTTCCCACATCCATAATAGCATCAAGCGCTGCTCTTACAGTTCTTCCTGTATAAAGCACATCATCTACTAATACTATGATTTTTTTTGTCACATCAAATCCCAAATTGGATTCCTTTACAACAGCTTGATCAGCTTTTTCCGATAAATCATCTCTATAAAGTGAAATATCAAGCTCGCCAACAGTGACTTTTTTACCTTCAATTTGTTCTATTTTTTTTGCAATTCTCTTGGCAAGTGGGACTCCTCTAGTTTTAATTCCTACTAGAGCTACCTCATCTACACCTTTGTTTTTTTCAATAATTTCATGGCCAATTCTAGTTATTGCTCTATCCATAGCCTTGTCATCCATAATAAGAGCTTTTTCTTGCATCTTATCCCTCCTTTAATGGATTTTTGAAGCCTCCATTAAATTCTCTAATGATTATACCTTTTTACTTCAGTTTAATCAAGTAAAAATCTTTGTAAAAATGATTTAAAAATCTCAGGTTCTTCTTTTTCAAATAGCATAAACTCATTTTTTACAGGATGGACAAATCCAAGGGTCTTAGCATGAAGAAGCTGTCCTTGGGCTTTGAACTTTGAATTATGAGGTCCATATAGAGTATCTCCAACAAGTGGAAGCCCTTTGCTTGCCATATGCACTCTAATCTGATGAGTTCGTCCTGTTTCTAGATTTGCCATAGCATATGAATAGTTTTCGTTAGACTTTATTTTTGTTATATGAGTCACCGCATGTTTTCCATCGCTGACCACAGCCATTTTTATCCTGTCTCTTGGGTTTCTTCCTATTGGAGCATCTATTGTGAACTCATCTGCCTTTATATTGCCATGACATATAAAGGTATAAGTTCTTTGAACTGTATGCTCCTTAAGCTGCTCACTTAGTCCTCTATGGGCTATGTCACTTTTAGCAATCATAAGTAGTCCAGATGTATCCTTGTCAATCCTATGTACTATTCCAGGGCGAATTATGCCATTTATCGACGACAGCTGACCTTTGAAATGATACATAAGAGCATTTACAAGGGTATGATTTGCATTTCCAGCTCCAGGATGAACCACCATTCCTCTTTCTTTATAGACAACAGCCAAATCTTCATCTTCATATAAAATTTCTACAGGAATATTTTCTGCTTCAATAACTAGCTCTTTTGCTGGAGGAATTAAAATGCAAATGCTATCTAGTTGAGCCACCTTGTAGCTAGATTTTTCTATCTTATCATTCACAGTAACTTTTTTATCTTTTATGAGCGACTGGATATAGGTTCTAGATAAATCACTAAGTGCAGATGAGATAAACACATCTAGTCTTAAGTCCTCTTCTTCCTCATCTACTATAAAATATTTTTTTTCTTCTATCATATTTTCTCCAATATTTCTTTGTCCTTAATAATTAAAAAAATGAGCAATATCCCACCGACTACAACGCAAATATCAGCAAAATTGAATACAAACTGCCAAATACCTCTAAAATCAAACATATCAACTACAAATCCAAGCCATATTCTGTCAATTAGATTTCCTATAGCCCCAGCAGTTATTATGCTTAAAACAAAGGTCAGTTTTTTATCTATATTTTTGTTTTTATTAGTAAAGTAAATCATATAACCTACGACTACTAATGTGATTAAAACAAAAAACCATGTTTTATTTTGAAGCATTCCAAAAGCTGCTCCTCTGTTTTCTACATAGGTAAAATGAAAAAAACCATCAATTACAGGATACGATTCAAATTTTGTGAGCTTTGTTCTGGAAATCCATTTTATAGCTTGGTCTATTATTATTAGAATGCTAATTAATGTAAAGTACATCTACTTTTTCCTTTCACCTATTCAAATCTTTTAGCTTGAACAAATCCGACTTTTCTATATACCTTATCTAAAGTTCTTCTTGCCTTATTATGTGCCTTTGCTGCACCTTTTGCATAGATTTCCTCTAGATAGTCTTTATTCTCCATAAGATATTCGTATTTTTCTCTTACAGGTCTTAGCCCTTCAACTATTACTTCTGCTGTTTCTCGCTTAAAGTCCCCATAGCCTTTACCCTCGTATTTACTTACTATAGCTTCCGTAGACTCCCCTGTGAAGGTTGAATATATGTTAATGAGATTTTTTATCCCTTTTTGCTCGTCGTTATAAGCTACAACACCTATGGAATCGGTTACAGCTCTTTTTATTTTGTTTGTTATAGCATCGGCTGAGTCTAACATAAGAATCGTAGAATTAGGGTTCTCATCTGATTTTGACATTTTTTGACTAGGCTCTTGAAGACTCATTATTCTAGCTCCCTCTTTAGGTATAAAACCTTCTGGAACTATAAAAGTATCGCTATATCTAGAGTTGAATCTCTGTGCCAAGTCTCTTGCAAGCTCTAAGTGCTGTTTTTGGTCCTCTCCAACAGGAACTAGGTCAGTCGAATATAGTAGTATATCGGCAGCCATAAGCACAGGGTAGGTAAATAAACCTGCATTTAAATTCTCAGCTTTTTTCTGAGATTTTTCTTTGAACTGAGTCATTCTATTTAGTTCTCCCATATAGGTCATTGTGTTTAACACCCATGAAAGTTCAGCATGCTCCGGCACATGAGATTGGATAAATAAAGTGTTTTTCTCAGGATCAATTCCACTTGCAATATACTGAGCAAGCACATCTAATGTAGTTTTTCTCAAATCCTTTGGAACTTGGGGAACTGTTATGGCATGAAGGTCTACAACGCAGTAATAACAATTATATTCATCTTGTAATGCTACCCAATTTTTCATAGCTCCTAGATAATTTCCAAGAGTTAGTTTTCCAGATGGCTGCATGCCGCTAAATATAGTTTTTTTATCCAATTGTATTCCCTCCATTCTACTTAGTCAGCATATTAAGTATAAGTTTTTTTGAATTCTTTGCTGCTTCAAATACAAACTCATCGAAATTGCCTGGCGCTTCTCCATTTGCTTTATCACTCATAGCTCTTATTACTAAAAATGGCATTTTATTAAGCATACAAACATGAGCGATGGCTGCTCCTTCCATTTCTGCGCAGTCTGCATTAAATTCTGTTTGAAGAGCATCTTTAAGCTCAGGGGAAGAAACAAACACGTCTCCTGATACCACTATGCCTTTTTTTACATATACATCCTTTAAATCCTTTGCCGCATCAGATGCCATATCTATTAGCTTATCATCAGCTATAAATATGCTCGAATCCATTCTTGGAATTACACCTTTTTTATGCCCAAAAGCAGTAACATCAAAGTCATGCTCAATAAGCTTAGTCGATAATACTATATCTCCTATTCCTAAATCATCAGCAATAGCTCCAGCTACTCCTATATTTATAATAGCCTTAACTTCAAATCTATCTATAAGGATTTGAGTACACATAGCTGCATTTACTTTTCCTATGCCTGAACGAACCACAACTAAATCAGTGTCATTGATTCTCCCCATATAGAATGTAAGTCCAGCTACTTCTGAAACTCTTATATCATTCATGAGCTCTTTCACTAGAGTTATTTCTTCTTCCATTGCTCCTATTATGCCAAACTTATTCATACAAGCCTCCTAAAATTTACATTTATGATTTACTTTCTATTATAAGTATATTAATCCTTCAAAGTATATCATAAAATTAAATTCTTTGGATAAAATACTCTAAAATTCCCAGCAAAATCGAGCAAAGATAATTATAATTGAATTTCCTTGGATTTTACTTTTTCAATTAATTCCTCTACTTTTTGCTTTATAATATCACGAGTTACCCTGTAGCCATCGATAGGTCCTCCTGAAGGATCATCAAGTCCCCAATCCTGCATAAACTTATTCGGTACAAATGGACAAACTACATTGCAACCCATAGTAATTAATATGTCTAATTCATAAGGTATGTCTGATAGCAGTTTGGGTTTATGATTACTTATATCTACCCCAGCTTCTTTCATCACTTCTACGGCTAGTGGCTTTACTTCATGATACTCCTGTGTTCCAGCTGAGTACACTTCAAAAATATCAGAGCCTAATTCCTTTGCCCAGCCTTCTGCCATTTGGCTTCTACACGAATTGTGAACACAGACAAATGCTAATTTATACTTCATAATAGCCTCCTTCATATCGATAAAAATCGATTTATATTATTGTATATAGTATAGATAGATTTTGATATAATGTAAAGTGACTTTGTATTAAATAAGAATCCATACTGGAGGATACCATGAACCAAGACTTAGAATCAAAAAAAATACCTGCCTTACTTTTCCAGCTATCTCTTCCTGCTATAACCAGCATGCTTATTTCAGCTGTTTATAATATAGTCGATAGAATATTTGTAGAAAAAATAAGCCCACTCGCACTTTCAGGTGTTGGTATAACTATGCCAATTCAGATACTTCAAATGGCTTTTGTATTATTAATAGGTATAGGTTCTTCTACCCTTATTTCTATTAAGCTCGGAGAGAAAAAACCTCACGAAGCGGAAGTAATACTACACCAAGCATATAAATATATCATGATTGCCATGGCTATTTTTTCTGTGATTATAATTGTTTTTATGAATCCTATACTAGAAATTTTAAAGGTTTCAAGTGATGTTTATCCCTATGCAAAAGACTATATTTTTATAATGGTTATAGGTTCAATTTTTGGACTTCCTGGCTTTTGTCTGAATAACTCTCTAAGAGCAATCGGCAAAGCTTCTGTATCAATGAAAATAG
>Ga0334892_1001318_pt1 | contig 21657 bp, 19 predicted proteins | sample GraSluR3_MG_4_FD_207213 | JGI IMG/M metagenome (GOLD analysis project Ga0334892, IMG submission 207213) | Sludge microbial communities from methane-producing bioreactor in Wageningen University, Netherlands - Granular Sludge_15_04-R3 | ecosystem: Engineered > Bioreactor > Anaerobic >...
GTCCGTGAGCAGGAACCGATTCTGCTCGGTCAGATAGAAACCCGGCGCCAGAGCGTTCACGCGAATATCAGGAGCATACTCTTGATTCATATGCACCGCAAGCCACTGCGTGAAGTTGCTGACCGCGGCCTTAGCGGCTGAATAGGCCGGGATGCGCGTCAGCGGCTGGAAGGCATTCATCGACGAGATATTGAGGATGACACCTCGCCCCTGCTCCGCCATCAACTTGCCGAAGACCTGGGACGGCAACAGCGTGCCGATGAAGTTGAGGTTAAAGACCCAGGTGACCGCATCGGCAGGCAGGTCGAAGAAGGAGAGATCCGGCGTGGTGGTCGCCTCCTTCTTGTTGCCGCCGGCGCCGTTGATCAGGATGTCCACCCCGCCGAACGCGCCGACCACCGCGGCTGCCGCCGCTTCCACGCTGGACTTGTCCAGCACATCGCATCTGACGGCAATCGCCTCTCCGCCCGCCTCGCGAACCTCGGAGGCGACGCGCTCGGCAGCCTCCAGCGCGATATCGAGCACCGCGACCTTGACGCCGACACGACCCAATGCGCGGGCCATCGTGCCGACCAGGACGCCACCGCCCCCTGTCAGGGCAGCGACCCGGTCCTCCAAGCCAAACAACGTCGTGAGATACTCCCGGTGATCTGTACCGGTGTGGTTCATAGCGCCTCCTTATGCAGATGGTGAGTGACAAGTGACGATTGACGGGTGATCCGGAGTCGGCGGACAGCCCTCACGCATCACTCGTTACTCATTACCCTTTACACATCCGCCGCATCAACGGCGAACGGCTCCAGATGCCGGATGAAGTGCACCTCCAGCGCATCGTAGTGAGCCTCCTCGTGGGCATCCAGCACGGCCTTGATCCGCTCGCCCAAAGCATCCAGGATCGACCCGAAGGTGACGTGGAGCACCTCGCGTCCGTCGAAGGTATCCAGCACAGCGGAGAGCTCTTCATCGGCCAACGTCTCCGCCGCCGGCACCTTCCCCGCATCGGCAGAGACGTGGTAGGTCGCACGGTCCTCATCGTAGCGGGCAATAGCCAGTGCCAGAATCTCGCGGAAGAGGTCCGGATCCACCCCACCGATAGCGCGCAGCGCCTCGAGATAGCTGGTCCCGGCGGTCTTGAGATGCGCCATACGCTGCGTGTGCTGGGCCATCATCGGGTAGATGCTGAACTTATCCGATCCCGAATGGATGCTGAGCTTGTAGGGGCCCAAGGCGCGCGCTATCGCGGCGTGAGCAGCGAACTCGGCATCGAAGGTTTCCAGTTCGCCGATGTAGTCGACGCCCTTCTCAAAGCGCCCCACGTAACGCGGGGCCAGGCTCACCCACTCCACCCCCAGCCGTGAGAGCTCGCTGACGATGAAGATGTGCTCCAGCGGTGACGTCGGTGTCTCCGTCTCATCAACCGAGACCTCCAACTCAAACGACGCCTCACCCAGGTGGTGTGTGCCGGCTTTCGCCTCAACCAGATGCGCGTACATCTCGGCGGTGTGCGCCAGGGAGGCGCCGTACTTGCACGCAGCCCGCAGCAATGCCTCCTCATCAAAGCGGTACGTCGCGTCGCCGCCGACGTCGAAGGGAACACCGACATATCGGGCTCGCATCGCGTCGGGGTAGTCGCGCAGCCGCGACCAGGGCAGCACCTCGAACTTGCGTTGCAGCGTCTCGAAGTCGTCTGTGTGCGCGTCGTTGTCGACGTGGTCGCCCGGATCGATTGTGAAGAAAGTATAGCCCGCAGCTACGCAGACATCGATGTCGTCGATGGTCTTCAGGTGGTCAGCGTCGGCGCCCCACGGCGCCCGCCATCCCTCCTCAAGGACGCCCCACATCGCATCGTCCATCACCTGTTGGGGCGTACGATGCGTGCGGGCGTTCTCCCGCATCGATTGCTGGGCCAAGATCGGCGCGATGCCGCCGACCGCGCGGACGGCCCGCAGATGGCCCGGCGTCGCCAACCCCAACCGATCACCACAACCACCGGATGTCGCCAGCCCCAGCGGGGAGGGCGTGAGCCAGGGCAGTCGCTCCCGCAAGCGTGACGCGTTCTCCGGCGAGCGAGCACAGACCAACACGTCGTGCTGCACCTCACCCTGGAAGCCCTCGATGTTACCGGAGACACAGAGAACTTTCTGTCCCTCGGCAGTGCGGGCCAGTAGGTAGGTCGTCCCCTCGTGTTCAACAATCGAGCGCGGATAGACGTGCGTGAATCCCATCATCTCCCGGAGTTGCTCAACCATCTCTCCACCCCTTTCACACAACTGCTTGTTGCCGCCCTGTCAATCGTCCTCGCGACGGCTGACAGCGCGTGGGTTCTATGCCCCACGCCTAGAATGCATGCCGAAATCCCAAGATCGTCACCGTCGTGATCACCAAGCTCACGATCATCGTCAGCGAGATCAACATCGCCGCCAGGCGCGGGTTGAGATCTTGCTCCACCGAGTAGAGCAACGTCGAGAGCGAGGTCGGCATCAACGGCAAGAGGAAGACCATCGCCCGCGTCGGCCCGTTGAAGGGCAGCACGAGCAGCGTGAACGCCGCGACCGCCGCCCCCACCGCGTACTTAGAAAAGAGCTGCGTCAGGAGAATACGGCTCTCCCGCAGTGAGACATCGATCTCCAGATAGACCCCCAATCCCAACAGCATCAACGGCGAGTTCATCGCCGCCAATGACCCGACGAGGTTGCCCGTGAGCCCACCTAGTTCCACACCGCCCAGGTTGAGGGCCACCGCCAGCAGAAAGGCGTGCAGGGGGAAGAAGGTGGCCACCTTCTTGAGGACGTGGCGCACGTCGAAGTGCTCACTATCGGCGTAGCGAAACGAGAGGTAGTAGGCCACGGCGAAGATGGCGATCGCGTTGCCCAGGTCGCTGACGGCGACCGTGCGCACCCCTTCCTCGCCGAAGGCAGCCTCGGCGAAGGGATAGGCCAGGGATCCCATCACCCCGCAGAAGGAGACCACGAAGGTTCCCATATCCTGGCGCGAAAGGTCAAGTACCTGACCCCCCAGCCGCCCGACCTGACTGGCGATCACACCCGCCAACAGGAAGACCACCGGCAGCACCAGCAACTCCCAGGTCAACTCAGCCCTGCTGATCGCCAGCAGGTTGGTCGCCGGCAGCGTCACGTAGAGCACGACGCGGCTCAGCACCCGTCCCTCCTCGCGGCTGACCAGTCCCACCCGTTTGATCAGGTAGCCCAGGGCAATCAGCAGCAGATTGACGATGATCCTCTGTGTCACAACGGTATCCGACAAGGGTCCTCCATCAACGACTAACTGTGCGTTCGCTACGCCCCCAACCCGTACGCCTCTTTCGCCAGCCCATAGGCGAGCTCGTGGATCATCTCGTGTGCATCATCCTCATCGATAAGGCCACGGACGACCAATCCGGCGACCCAGTTCGCCGACGCACGCCGCCAGACGTCGTGGCGCGCCGGAATCGAGGGGAAGGCCCGCGTGTCGTCGTTGAAGCCCACGGTGTTGTAGATCCCCGCGGTCTCCATCACACGATCGAAATAGCGCCGCATCCCATTGAGGCTATCGTGGAACCACCACGGTGGCCCGATCCTGACTGCGGGATAGTGACCCGCCAGCGGCGCCAACTCGCGAGCGTAGGTGTCCTCATCAAGGTTGAAGAGGATCAGCTTCAGCCGCGGGTCGTTGCCATATTTGGCGAGCAGCGGGTGGAGGTTGCGCGTGAACTCGGTGGCCATCGGGATGTCGGCGCCCTTGTCCGCGCCGTACGCCTCGAAGATCATCGGATTGTGGTCGCGGAACGATCCCACGTGCAGCTGCATCACCAACCCATCCTCGATGCTCATCCGCGCCATCTCCATCAGCATATGCCCGGTGAAGAGCCTGGCGTCCTCGGCGGTCGCCTCGCCCTTGAGCGCGCGCGCGAAGATGGCCTCCGCATCCGCCGGCAGGAGTTCGCCCGTATAAGCCGTCAGTGCCGCATGGTCTGTCGCCCGAGCTCCCATCGTCTTGAAGAAGGCCCGGCGCTCCTCCAGGGCCTGCACCAACCGCGCGTAGCTGTCGATCTCATAACCGACGACCTCGCCCAACGCCCGCAGGTGGCCGTCCCACTGGGCGGTCTGCAGGTTCACCACGGCATCCGGACGGAAGGTAGGGATCACCCGACCCGACCAACCCGAGTCGCGGATGGCCTGATGGTGCGCCAGGGTATCGCCGACAGCATCGGTCGTGCAGAGCACCTCGATGTTGAACGTCTCGAAGAGTTTACGCGGCGCAAACTCGGGCTGCGTCAGCTTCTCCGCGATCTGATCGTAGATCCGCTGTGCCGACTCACCGGTCAGCTTCTCCTCGACGCCGAAGACCTCCATCAGCTCCTGCTGGAGCCAGGCGCCGCTCGGCGTGCCTCGAAATAGATAAAAATGGTCGGCGAAGATCTGCCAGATCCGCCGGTCGCCCGCCTCTCCCGCCGGAGAAGCCGAGCCCCCGCCGTCGGAGAGATCGGGGAGGGGGATCGCACCTCCCGTCGACCCCGCGCGCGGGATGCCCAGATCGTCGAGCGAGATCCCCTGCGAATAGAGCATGCGGAAGACGTAGTGATCGGGGAGGATGAACATCTCGGTCGGCGACCCAAAGGTGGCATCGGGGTCGACGAAGAGCTGTGGATTCACATGCCCGTGGGGGCTGACAATAGGCAACGACGCCACGCTCTCATAGAGCTCGCGGGCCACGCGCCGCTGCGATGAGTTCGGATCGAAGTAGCGATCAGGATCCAGTGTCCAGGGCTTTGTCATAGCGACCTCCTAGGTTGTTGCATCGTGTGAGTGTGCGCGACCGTGTCCTTCCGAGGCTCCGAACCGGACTCACCCTTCCCTACTCCTCCCGCGGCGGAGGATGAGAACAGACCTTTGCCCCTTCGCGTGGAACCACGAGGAGGGCCGGCGGGCGCGCTGACTCGCACGACTAACTCAGGCTCCAACACGATCTCCCGGTCGTCGACCTCCTCCCCACGAATCTGTCGGAAGAGCAGCTCAACGGCCTTCAGCCCTAGCTCAACGCGCGGGACGCGGCAGGTGGTGAGGGGGGGCGTCACCAGCGCAGCCAGTGGGATGTCGTCGAAGCCGACCACGGCTTGATCCTCGGGCACCCGCAGGCCCAATTCGCGGCAGGCACCCAATGCCCCCACCGCGACCAGGTCATTGTAGCAGATCAACGCGGTTAGCTCAGGATGGCGGGAGAGCAGACGCTGCGCGGCGACGAGCCCGCCCTCGGCATCCGGAGCGCTAGCCTCGGTCCAGCCATGATTGCACGCCACCCCAGCCTGCGCAAGAGCAGCAGCATAGCCTGCCAGCCGCCCTTTGCCGCTGTGTGACCCCGGTGGACCGGCGACGAAACCGATGGCCCGGTGACCAGTCTCCAACAGGTGCGCGGTTGCCAGCCGCCCGCCGATCACGTCATCCACCAAGACCGCCGCTACGTTCGCTCCGACACCGGCGTCTGGGCGACGATTGACCAGAACCACTGCAGGATGAGACGCCACCACCATGTGCAGATCCTCCGGCGCCAGGCGCGAACTGCAGATCACGATCCCGTCCACCCGCTTCTCTTCCAGCGAGCCAAGGACGTCCAGCTCGCGCGCGGGGTCCTCGTCGGTGTTGCAAAGGAAGACGTTGTAACCCTCGGCGTAGGCGACCTGCTCCACGCCGCGGGCGACCTCCGCAAAGAAGGGATTGGCCACATCGGGGACCACCAGGCCTAGGGTGCCGGTGCGGCGCGTGGCAAGCCCGCGGGCGATGCTGCTGGGCCGGTAACCCAGGCGGTCAATCACCTCCAGCACCCGCTCCCGCGTCGCGGCGCTGACGTCGCCCTTATCGTTCACCACGCGGGAGACGGTCATCATCGAGACGCCGGCCTCGCGCGCAACGTCGGACATGGTCACGTGCTCTACGGATCGCGGTGACTCGGACACCGGAACGGCCTCCCATCGGTCGTGTTAGCGTTACCGTTAGCGCTAACAACATTGTACTGGGCGAGCAGAATCGTGTCAAGATAAACCAAGCACGGAAAGCACCTATCCGCCGTACGCCCGCACCGCCTCCAGGAACGCGACCACGTTAGCTGCGGGGATGTCGGGCTCGCCGAGGTCATAAGCCGGACAGAGGACCAGACCCGCCCGGCCCAGCGTCGTGATCCGCAGCCGCACCTCCTCGTGGATCGCCTCGGGGCTGCCGAAGCTGAAGGTGGTCTGGCGCCCCACGGTGCCCCAGAGGGCCGGCCGTGGGCCATAGCGGGCCCGGATCTTGGCAGCGTCCATGTGCTCGGGCTGCAGCGGATTGATCCCGTCGATACCGATCTCCAGCAGATCCTGGATCAGGGGGGCAAAGTTGCCGTCGCTGTGGAAGATGAAACGCAGATCGGGCTTGATCGCCCGTGCTCGCTCGATGATCGTCGCCATGCGCGGCTTGAAGAAGCGCCGCCACAGCGCCGGGCTGATCATCATCGTCACCGGCGCACCAACGTCATCGTCGAGCGAGAGCACATCGACTCCGGCGCGCGCCAGCGCCTCCGCATTGCGGCAGGCCAGGTCGGTCAGCCGGTCCAGCAGGAAGTCCGCCCAGTCGGGCCGTTCCAGCATGTCGAGCAGAAAAGCCTCAAGACCCCGCAAGCGCCACGCGGCCTCGAAGAGCTCACCGCCGAGATGCGGTAGGTTACCACCGGCGGCAAGCCCGTGCGTGTGCAGCGCCACCACCTGCTCGCGCAGTCCGTCGACGTGATACGGGACGCTGACATCCGGAAAGGGAAACGACCGCAGATCCGCCAACGTCTCGGCCTTGGCCAGCGGATTGCGCTCCACGGGCGTCTCGGGGCGATACGACCAGTGAGCATAGGTCGCCATCTGCTCGAAGGTACCCAGGCGGGTGTCATAGGGGAAGGGCCGCGCCGCCCGGCTGAACGCCTCCTCCTCGGGCGAAGGGGGCATGCGGACGAACTGCACATCGATTCGCGCCTCCCAATCGTACCCGGGAGGCACCACATCATCGAGGGTCACGTGATAGAAGTTGAGCGCGCAGGGGATTCGATCCGGCGTTCCGCCATCCAGTGCCGTCAGGATGCGTTCGCGACCGTTCAGTTCGATCACCTCCATGAGGCTGACGAGTGACGAGTAACGATCGGACGCACACGCCACCCAATGTAGAGCTCTCCCCACAGGACCGGCAGCGGCAGTCTGCCGACGCTTGGCACAGATCACGATCGACCGAGCGACCTGACAAGTCCTGAGCGAAGAGCGCCAAGCCGATCACGTCGAGCATCGACCTTTGAGCCACCATTGTAGATAACAACACACAGCGCGCAACGACACCCCAGGATAGCGTGAATGAAAACCGATAGCTTCTCCCACCCAGGCAGACGTTGGTCAGCGAGAGACGTCTGATGGTATAATGCAGGAATCCCGAAAGCCAACCGGTGACACCCGATGACCACCATGCTCCTGCAGACCGGACGCCATCAGCCTGCATGGCACGCAGAAGTCAGGTCAATCTCGCCCAATAGCCGACCGTGCCTTCGTGAATGAACCGACTGCCTGGCTGCACCCCCATGCGGGAAGAAACGCATCCCAACGTTGGGGCCATCAGAGAGTGAGGTGAGACATGCGCACGACCATCTTTGGCGCCGGTTCGCAAGGCGACATCCAGCCTTGTCTCAGGTTGGGCCGGGGCTTGCAGCAGGTCGGGGTGCAGGTGCTCCTGGCAGCTCCGCAGAACTTCGCCGCAACGGCGCAGAGCGCGGGGGTCTCCTTCCATCCCCTGCGCGGGGATGTGCAGCAAATCATGGCGGGCGAGACCGGGCAGAAGTATATGGAATCGGGCGGGGCGAATCCCATTCGATCCATCCTGGCGATGCGCAAGATGCTTGGACCGGTTGCGCTGAAAATGGCGGAAGATGCTCTGGAGGCCTGCCGCAAGGCCGATGCACTCATTACGCTGGCCGTTCTGGCCCCCTTTGGAGCCACCATTGCCGAGATCCGCGGTATCCCCCTCCTGCTGCTCGAGCCGACGCCGGTGCTGCCCACCGGAGACTTCCCCGCTCCCGGCTGGCCCATCCAGAAGGACCTGGGAAGATGGCACAACCGGGTGTCCGGATCTGCTATGCTGGAAGTCATCTGGCAGTGGTATCGGCCCTTTGTAAACGAATTTCGCCGGCGCTTTGGGCTGCGGCCCTTGCGCAGCGCCGACTTTCACCGCATCCTGGTGTCTCATCCCCTGATGGGCGCTTACAGCCCGGCGGTGATTCCGCCTCCCGCTGATTGGCCGAGAAATGTCCACCTCACTGGATACTGGTTTCAGGAAACGCAGCCGACCTATCAGCCTCCCGCCGACCTGCAGGCCTTCCTTGAGCAAGGTGAGCCGCCGGTGTACGTCGGATTCGGCAGTATGGCGGGACGCGATCCGCGCCACTTCGCTGAAACTGTCCTGGCGGCTCTGGCAGAAAGCGGTCATCGCGGCATTATGGCGACCGGCTGGGGTGGGTTGGGTGTGGCGGATGTCCCCGAAAAGGTCTTTATCCTGCACGAAGCACGACACGACTGGCTGTTTCCGCGCATGGCTGTGGTTGTCCATCACGGCGGCGCGGGAACAACCGCAGAGGGGTTGCGCGCCGGGAAGCCTAGTGTGATCGTCCCGTTTATTGTGGACCAGCTCTTCTGGGGCAAGCGCGTCCGGAGCCTGGGTGCGGGGCCCGAACCCATCGCGGCCAAGAGATTGACCGCGGCCAAATTGGCCGAAGCCATCTGCCGGGCAGCCGGCGACCCGACCATCCGAGAGCGAGCGGAAGCGCTTGGGGGCGCGATCCGCGCTGAGAATGGCATGCACAGTGCCGTCGCTATCATACGGCGCCACCTGGGAGCGTGATGATGACCCACACGGGATATGAGGTCCTACCTTACCCGAAGATCCGCCGCTTGATGGAAGACGGCGGGCGACTTGGCCGCGAGAAACACCTGGTACACGGTCTGTTCGAGATGGATGTGACTGAGACGCGCCGCGCCATCCGTGCCTATCGCGCCCAAACAGGCGAGAGTCTTTCGTTCCTGGCTTTCGTCGTGGCTTGTGTGGGGCGGGCGGTAGAGCAGCACAAACCGGTCCAAGCCTGCCGTGCCTGGGGCGAGAGACTCGTCCTCTTCGATGATGTGGATGTCAATACGATGTTCGAGGTCGAGGTGGATGGGCAGAGAATCATCCGTCCGCATATCCTGCGCGCCGTGAACACAAAAAGCCCGCGCGACCTCCATGCTGAAATCCGGGGATTCCAGGACGATCACGCCCAAAGCCGCGAAGCGAAATTCATCGCGTGGTTTGTGCTGCTGCCCGGCTTTGTACGACGTTTCTTCTTGCGAATGTTGTTCAGGAACCCGCGCCGGCTGAAGGAAATGAACGGCACGGTCGCGCTGACCTCGGTGGGGATGTTCGGCTCGGGGGGCGGCTGGGGGCTTCCGGTGTCCAACCACACGCTCCAGATTACGCTGGGGGGCATAGCCAAAAGACCGGCCCTGGTCAACGGCCAACTGGAAAATCGCCAGATGATGTGTGTGACCATCAGTTTCGACCATGACATTGTGGACGGCGCGCCTGCCGCTCGTTTTGCCCAGACCCTGAAGGACCTCGTCGAGGGCCGGATGGCATTGGACGTCACACATTCGGAGGAATAGAGCAAAGAGGAGGATGAATATGGACCTTGATCTGATCATGCAGTTGCAGCGGAGGCCCGAGCCTTTTACCCCTGGTGAACCCCTCTTCTGGGATGACCCTCACATCTCGTCTCAGATGCTCAAGGCGCATCTTGACCCCAACCATGATCAGGCCAGCCGCCGCCCGGAAACCATCCAGCGCACGGTGGATTGGCTGGTGACCACGCTTGGGCTTCAGGCTGGAGGCAGCGTGCTCGACCTGGGCTGCGGTCCGGGCCTGTATGCGGCGCGCCTGGCTAAGAAGGGCCTGCGGGTTACGGGCGTGGATTACTCGCGGCGCTCCATTGAGTATGCCACCCACTACGCCGCAGAACACAATCTCGATATTCGCTATCGCTACCAGGACTATTTGACCCTGGAAGACGAAGGCCTGTATGATGCGGCCCTGCTGATCTACGGTGACCTCTGCCCGCTCTCGCCGGAACGGCGACGCACCCTGCTCGGTAACGTGCGCCGCGCCCTCAAGCCCAACGGCCATTTTGTGTTCGATGTCACCACCCGCGCCCACCGTCAGAAGCATGGCAATCGCAACCGGTGGTACGCAGTTGAGACGGGATTCTGGAAGGCGACCCCGCACCTGGTTTTGGAAGAAGGCTTCGACTATCCCGAACAATCCATCTTTCTGGATCAAGCCATCGTCATCGAAGAAGACGGCAAGGTCTCGGTCTATCGCAACTGGTTCCAGGACTACTCGCTCGCGACCATCACCGCCGAGATCGAGGCGGCGGGCTTTACGGTTCAAGGAGCGTGGAACGACCTGCTCGGCACGCCATTGACGGAAGATACAGAATGGATTGGCCTCCTCGCGCAGAGAGCTTCATAGTCTGAGGTCGAAATGCGAGAGAGCCGTAGGACGATGACGTGATACTTGGTGGCAAGGCCGAATGACCACGACCATCTTGCAGACCAAGCTCTACCGGCCCACGCCGCGCCCGGATATGATATCCCGAGCGCGCCTGCGCGAACGCCTTTACACGGGGCTGTGGACAGGCGACGCATTTGGGCGTAAGCTGACCCTCATCGCCGCGCCTGCCGGCTTTGGCAAGACCACGCTGATTCTGGATTTCGGACTGCGGATCTCAGACCCCGTTCAACCGGGATCCGCAATCCGGAATCTAGCATCGACTTGGCTCTCTCTCGATGATGCCGACAACGATCCGGTGCGCTTCCTGCGGTACGTCATCGCCGCGCTGCAAAGCGCGCTCCCAGAAGTGGGCCGCGCTACTGCGTCGCTCTTGGAACTCAGCACCCCGCCCGCTCTAGAAGAGGTGCTCGCGGGCCTTATCAACGAGATTGCCACCGCTGCCGGCCCGATCATCCTAACACTGGACGATTACCACGTCATCCACCAGGAGGACATCCAGCATTTGCTGACCTTCCTGATCGACCACCAGCCGCCCAACCTGCACCTCATCATCGCCAGCCGGAGCGACCCGGCACTGCCCCTCGCGCGGTTGCGCGCGCGAGGCCAGCTGCTCGAGGTGCGCGCTAACGACCTGCGTTTTACCGAAGCCGAGGCCGCCGATTTCTTCACGCAGACGATGGGGCTCACCCTGCGCCGAGAGTGGATCGCGGCCTTGAAACAGCGCACCGAAGGCTGGATCGCGGGGCTGCAACTCGCGGCGCTCTCGATGCAGGGACGCGCCGACGCCAAGGCGTTCGTTGATGATTTCACGGGCAGCCAGCACTTTGTGTTGGAGTATCTGGTCGAAGAAGTCTTGCAGCGTCAACCCGAATCATTGCAGCAGTTCTTGCTCAAGACCTGCATACTCCAGCGCATGTGTGCGCCGCTGTGCGATGCGGTAACGGGGTCCGCCGAGAGCGTAGACGTGCTAGCAGATTTGCAGCGCCGCAACCTTTTCATCGTACCGTTGGATAGCGAGCGCTGTTGGTTTCGCTATCACCATCTGTTTGCAGAGTTTCTGAGAGGTTATCTGAAACGCACCGATGCCCACGCCTTGCCAATGTTGCACCGCCGTGCCGCGGAATGGTTCCAGACGAATGACTACCCGGAAGAGGCTTTGCATCACGCCTTTGCCATTCCTGATTACTCGTACGTCAGCCGGCTTGTGATTGACAACTGGCGGCGCGTCTATCATCAAGGCCGATTGGATACCGCCGTGCAATGGCTCGAGTCTTTGCCCGGTGACTTACTCCGTCAATCGCCGCCGTTAGGCGTGGCATATTGCTGGACCCTGTTCATTCGCGGAGACTATGACCGCATCGGCTCCTATCTCGACGATATCATGCGAGCCTTTGACGAAATGGTTGCAGCGGGCAAGTTGCCGATGGAACACCCCGAGTACCACATCATCCTGCATCAAGCGATTCTGTTGCGGGCCGTCGTCATGCGGCATCAAGGGGAGGTCGCCGCCGCCATCAGGGACATCGAAGGGCTCTTGCCGGCGATTGCGGAGCTGCGCGAGGAACTTGGACCAGCGTACATGGATATGGGTCTCACCGCATGTTATTCGCAGTTGGGCTATGCCTATGCAGCAATCAACGACCTTGAGCAGGCAAATGCTTACCTGAGCCGTGTCAGTCCACACGCGCGCAGCTGCGGTAACTACTTCTCTCTGGCGCACGCGACGATGGAATGGGCCAAGATCAGCCTAGCGCAAGGACGCATAGAACAAGCAGAGAGAATCTGTCGCCATGAGCTTTTGCTTACAGAGCAACCGGCTTACGCTGGTTATCCGGCCTTCTGTCTGATTCAGCTCGCACTGGCCGACGTATTGCGCGTCAAGGGATCGTGGGACGAAGCAGAAAGTCTTTTGCGCCAGGGGTTGGACACGGCAAGAGGAAGCGGTCACGAGTACTACCTGGCGCAGGGGTATCTGATTGCTGCGCGTTTGCATCGCGCGCAAGGGAAACCAATCCAGGCACAAGAGGATGTTCATCAGGCAGAACAGATTGCCACCGCCATTCACAACCGTTTCCTGGATACCGCAATCGCTGAGACCCGAGCCATATTGGACAGCAAGCCACCGGCAGTACAACCTTTGATCGAACCGTTGAGTCAACGTGAACTCGAGGTCCTGCGTCTGATCTGCATGGGCAAGTCGAACCAGGAGATTGCGGATGAGCTCTTTCTCGCGCTCAACACGGTCAAGCGCCACGCCAACAACCTCTACAGCAAGCTTGGCGTTAACCGCCGTGCTCAGGCCATCATAGAAGCACGCAGGCTCGGACTGGTCTAGCTGAGCACCCATTTGGGGAGCCGCCTAACACCAAAGTGTTAGGCGGCTTTTTTTTGGAATCCCACGATGGTGTGTTCCAAGGTGAGCTCGCCTGCCGTATAGTCGTGGTATGAAAACGCAAAGCAACGCCTTACTTTACGAGATCCGGCTAAAAGGTCATCTGGGCGAAAACACATTGGTCTGGTTCGAAGGCTTCAGCGCGGAATACAGTCCCGATGGTGAAACCATACTACGTGGGCCCATAGTCGACCAGGCCGCATTAGGTGGGATTCTCGCACGCATCGGTGACCTGGGCCTGAGCCTAACGCTGTTTCGACAACTGAACGAAGAACAATAAGCCTGCTTTGGGATCGTGAGAGGTGACGGATGTATTACAGAACTATTCGCAATGACATACTAAGAAGCAAAGCGATCACGCTAACAACGATGCTGTTTGTCGTCGCGGCAGCCATGCTGGTCGCGCTGGCAGCCGTCCTCGTCGTCAACCTCGTGGGCGCGATCGATACCCTGATGACGCAGGCAAAAACGCCGCATTTCACGCAGATGCACGCCGGCGACCTGGATCTGGCGCGGCTGGCGGCTTTTGCAGAACAGAACGAGGCCGTCGCCGGTTTTCAGGCGCTTGAATTCCTCAACGTTGACGGCGCACAGTTCTTGTTCGCAAACGGTTCGTTGGCGAATAGCGTTCAGGACAACGGCTTGTCGGTGCAGAGCGAGGCATTCGATTTCCTGCTCGACCTGGATGGAAACGTGATCACCGTGGCTGACGGCGAAATCTATGTCCCCATCACCTACAAGAAGGCAGGCATCGCCCGGATTGGCGAAACGGTGACCGTAGCCGGGAGAACGTTCACCATCGCCGGCGCACTCCGCGATTCGCAAATGCAACCGCTGCTCTCTTCGTCCAAGCGCTTCCTGGTGAGCCGCAACGATTTCGCCGCGCTTCGACCGTCCGGCAGCGTGGAATACCTGATCGAGTTCCGGCTGCATGACCTGGACAGGCTGAGTGCATTTGAGGCCGCCTATACCGCCGCCGGGCTTGAGGCCAATGGGCCGACCCTCACCTATGCGCTTTTCAGGATGTTCAACGGTCTTTCCGATGGGCTGATGGTTGCCATCATCCTCCTGATCAGCGCGCTGGTGGTTGTAATCGCCTTCCTGTGCATCCGCTTCACGCTTCTGGCCAAAATCGAGGAGGACTACCGCGAAATCGGCGTGATGAAGGCCATCGGGCTGCGCGTGTCGGACATCAGAAAAATCTACCTGACCAAGTACATCGCCATCGCCGCGGCGGGTAGCCTGCTCGGGTATGGCCTATCCTTCGCCTTTCGGGATGCGCTGCTTGCCAACATCCGGCTGTACATGGGCGAGAGTGACAACGCCTCCCTGGCACCGCTTTTGGCGATCATCAGCGTCGCGCTGGTCTTCCTGGCCATTAGCGCCTATGTGAACAGCGTCTTGGGACGGTTTCGCAAAATCCCCCCGGCGGAGGCTATCCGTTTTGGGGTTTCGCAGGGAAAAGCAGGTGGGGCAAGGCGTTTACGCCTCAGCACGAACGAATGGCTTGGCACCAATGTCTTCCTAGGCGTCAAGGACGTGCTTGCCCGCAGAAGCCTGTACGTCACCATGCTGGCGGTGCTGGTGCTTGCAGCGTTCATCATCATCGTCCCGCAGAATCTGCACAACACCATCTCCTCCGACAGTTTTGTCGCCTATATGGGGGTTGGAGAAAGCGACCTGCGGTTCGACATCCAGCAGACCGACCATATCGCCGAAAAAGCGGCGGAAATCGCCGCGGTGCTGGAGCGTGACCCATCGATTTCCAGGTTTGTTGTGCTGACCACCCAAACCTTCCGCGTAGAAATGGCTGACGGCTCGGAGGAACGTCTCAAGGTAGAGCTCGGCGATCATTCGGTCTTTCCTCTGACCTACATCCAGGGGCGCGCCCCCGTGGCCGAGAGCGAAATCGCGCTTTCGGCGCTGAATGCCGGCGAGATGGGCAAAAAGGTGGGCGATGTCGTCACGCTGATCATTGATGGGCGTGAGACCGTGCTCACGGTCTGCGGCACGTATTCCGATGTGACCCACGGTGGTAAGTCCGCCAAAGCTGTATTCTCCGACCCTTCGGCGGACATCATGTGGAGCGTCATCACCGCCAAAATCGTAGACTCGGCGCCGACGAATGAAAAGGTTGCCGAGTATGCGGACAGGTTCGCCTTCGCCAAAGTCTCGGATATTGACGAATTCATCCGGCAGACCTACGGTGCGACGATCAAGGGCATCGGCAAAGCGGCTCTTGCCGCCGTTGGCGTTGCGCTGACCCTCACCGTGCTGATCACCCTGTTGTTCATGCGTATGTTGGTTGCCAAAGACAGATACGCGATTGCGGTAATGAAAGCTTTCGGTTTCACCAACACGGACATCAAGGCACAGTACGTGGCACGCGCGGTCTTCGTTCTGATCGTCAGCGTTGTGATCGGTACACTGCTGGCAAACACGCTCGGAGAGACCCTAGCGGGGGCGGTGATTGCCTCGTTTGGGGCGGCTTCCTTCAGATTCATCGTCAACCCGGTCTCTGCCTACCTGCTCAGCCCGCTGCTGATGGCGGGCGTGGTGCTAGCGGCCACATTCTTTGGCACCCTGGACGCGGGCCAAATCAGAATCTCGGAGAATATCAAGGAGTAACCCATGAAAACCCTCATTCGCGGTGTAAATGTCGTCAAATCTTTCGGTCTCGGAGACGAAAAACGCAACGTCCTCGACGGCGTCTCGGTGGACATACACCAGGGCGAGTTCGTCTCGGTAATGGGGCCTTCAGGATCGGGGAAATCCACGCTGCTGTATGCGCTGAGCGGCATGGACAGCGTGGACAGCGGAAGCGTCACCTTCGACGGCGCCGATTTGTCGGCGCTCAAGGAGAACGAGCTTGCCGACCTGCGCCGCACCAAAATGGGCTTTGTCTTCCAGCAACCGACCCTGCTGAGAAACCTGAACATTCTCGACAACATTATCCTGCCCTCCATGCGCGACGGGAGGAAGAACGGCGCACGGCTCAACGAGAAAGCCAGAATGCTGATGAAAAAAACGGGCATTGCCGAGCTGGAAGTGCGCGACATCACCCAGGCTTCGGGCGGGCAGCTTCAGCGGGTAGGCCTCTGCCGCGCGCTGATGAGCGACCCGCGAATCATCTTTGGCGATGAGCCGACCGGCGCGCTGAATTCGACGTCGGCTAACGAGATCATGGCGCTGCTGGCGGAGATTCATCGCAGCGGCACGACGATCATGCTGGTCACGCACGATGTCAGAGTGGCGGCCAAGACGGAGCGGGTGCTGTTCATTTTCGATGGTCAAATCGCAGGCGAGTACCGACCCGGCGCGCTCGATGAAACGCGCGATGACCTCAAGGCGCGCGAGGAAGGTCTCACGACCTGGCTGGCGGGGATGAAATTCTGAAGTGAAGGTGAACCTATGATCACGCTTTTCGACTTTCGAATCAACCCAGACCCCGAGACGGTTGCTGCCATTGCCGCCTTGTATGACGAGCAAGCACGCTACGTCGCGCTAGACCCTGCAGCAATCAAGGCGTGTATCGGGTGTTGGGCCTGTTGGCTAAAGACGCCGGGCAGGTGTGTGCATAAAGACGTGATGGCGGAAAGCTACGCCGACTATGTGAATTCCGACAAGGTGATTCTGCTCATGGATACAGCCCAGGGCTTTATCCATCATGGCGCCAAAGCGTTTTTTGACCGCACTATCCCGCATTACCATCCCTATATTGAACTTGTGGACGGCGAATGTCATCACAAAGCGCGCTATGAGCGCTACCCGGAGCTCCACTTCTATTATGATGATCAGGACCTCAATCAGGAAGAAGCACAGGTCATCGAGGATTATCTCTACAGGACAGCATACCATTTCAAGTCCAAGGCCTATCGCATCCACAAGGATCCTGCATGGGCTTTGATAGAACTGTGCCCGCGCAGCCCCAAGAACAAAACCCTGAAACCGAATGCCACCGCAAGGGTGAAGCAACTGATTCTCTACAACGGCTCGCCCAGGCGCAGCGGCAGCAATACCGCGCGCATTCTCCAGGCGTTAGGCAAAGCCTATGGTTCGCATGTCGTCGTTCGCGATCTGAAGCAGAAGGAGATGTGGGCGCAGTGGGCAGCGGACTTCCCTTCGGAGAGCGCGGTGATCTTTTTTCTGCCCCTCTATGTGCATGCTATGCCTTCCCATGTGACGGCCTTCATTGAAAAGCTTCAACCCTCCAGAGGCTCACTGGGCTTCATCGTGCAGCAGGGTTTTCCGGAAAGCAGCCAATCCTACTTCCTGGAAGCCTACTTTGAAAGGTTGTCCCAGCGCCTGCAGAGAGACTATATGGGTACAGCCATCAAAGGTGGCGTTGAGGGTCTGCAGTCTAGGCCGGTAAAGGAGCAGGAGAAAATCGTTGCGCCTTTTGTGGAGCTAGTCGGCTCTGTCCTCGAAAGCGGCGCTATGTCAGCGCCGATCCTGGCCAAACTGGCCGACCCAGCCTACCTGTCAAAAGGGATGCTTTTCATATTCAGGCTCTTGGCGCCTACCGGCTTGATCAACGCCTACTGGGATAAGCAACTAAAGCAAAACAACGCCTTCGCCCAACGGTTTGACAGACCCTTCGCAGAAGAGTGATGGATTGCAGACATTTCACAAGTCTATGGACTTTAGCTGGACTGGCACTTTGTCGCCCACCCGAAGATACAGCAATTCGGTGTAGAGAACAGGATGCGCTGGTTCTGGTTAGGGGCGTATGAAGTGACCACAGGCAAGCCGCTCGTTTTCGACCAAAGAGTATGAGAAGGACATTGCGATGGACAGGACACAATTCGGTTTAGCCCTGAGCCGCAGGGATTTCTTGAGACTCACGGCGGCTGTGGGCGTAACGTCCGTTGGCGGTCACCTGCTCGACACTTACGCGCCATGGCTCAATGACGCGTAGCAAGCCGCGCTTGCCAGGCAGCCTCTCACACTGGAGGACACCATGTCACAACAACTCGTAGAAATGGTCCGCTACGCCACCCTGGCTGCCAACGGGCACAACACCCAACCCTGGAAGTTCGCCGTTCGGCAGGAAGGCATCGAAATCCACCCCGACTACAGCCGTCATCTGCCGGTGGTGGACTCGAAGAACCGGGAGTTGTGGATCAGCCTGGGCTGCGCGCTGGAAAACCTGCTGCTGGCGGCGCGGGCGGCGGGCTATACGCCCAAAGTCGCCTACCCGGATACAGACGAACTCATCCGCGTGCAGCTTGTGGCCGGTACGCCTCAGGCCGGCCCCCTGTTCGACGCCATCCCGCTGCGCCAGACGACGCGCTCGGTCTATGACGACCGCCCTGTGCCGACCGCCGACCTGCATACGCTGGAATCGCTGCCGCTGGAGCCCGGCGTTTCCGTACGCTTCGTCATGGCCCCGTCGGAGATGGAAACTGCACTAGATTTCGTCAATGCAGGCAATCTCCACCAGTATGCCGACCGCGCCTTTGTGGATGAGCTGATTTGCTGGCTACGCTTCAACAGGAAGGAGGCGATGGCGACCCAGGATGGCCTGTACTCGCGCTGTTCGGGCAATCCAACTGTACCCCGTTGGCTGGGGCAGATGTTCGTCTCCAGCACAAAGCCGCAGCAGCAGGCCGACGCGGACGCGGACAAGTTGCGCAGTTCCGCGGGAGTGGTTATCATCGCCACCGATGCGGACGACAAGGCGACCTGGGTGCGCGCGGGCCAGGTCTACGAACGCCTGGCGTTACAGATGACGGCGCTGGACATCAAGTCGGCGCTGTTGAATCAGCCGGTTGAAGTGGCGGAGTGTCGCCCGCAGTTTCAGAACGCTCTGGGGCTAGGGACCGCCGCGCCGCAACTGCTGGTGCGCTTCGGTTACGCCGCTGCCTTGCCCACATCCCTGCGCCGACCAGTTGAAGAAGTGTTGATGTAGGAGGAAATACGGATGTCCCAGAAATTCTCTCGCCGTGATTTTCTCAAAGTGACCGGATTGGCACTGGGCGGAGCTGCGGTGGCCTGCTCTGGATTGGGCTATGTCGCCGCTCGCCCGCCAGAGATCTCTACACCTGAACTCGTTCTTGGAAAGGAACTTACAGTGGACAAACGCGTCCTCGTCACCTATGCCACTCGCGCCGGTTCAATTGTCGAAATCGCCAATGCGATTGGCGACACGCTCGCCACGCGCGGTTTTCGCGCGGAGGTCAAGCCGGTGAAATCGCAACCGGCGCTCGATGGCTACGCCGCCGTCATCTTGGGCAGCGCTATTCGCATGGGGAATTGGCTACCGGAGATGGTGAAATTCATCGAGGCCAACCATGCGGCGCTCGCGGCCATGCCGACCACGCTGTTCACCGTGCACATGCTCAACACCGGCGAAGATGAGACGAGCCGCGCCGCGCGCGAGGCGTATGTAACGTCTGTGCGCGCTCTGCTATCGGACGCCGAAAATGCCTACTTCGAGGGCGCGATGGACTTCTCGCGGCTCTCACTACTCGACCGTTTCATCTCCAAAATGGTCAAGGCAGAGGAAGCCGATCGCCGTGATTGGGACGCCATTAAGTGCTGGGCTGAGGCCGTTCCGATTGATGCCATTGCAGAAAAAGGCAAGCTCTAGGTAAAGGGGAGTGACAAATGAACAACGCGAATCCACAGTCAACAGCAAATCGTCGCAAGCAGATGGCGACCAGTATGGGACCTAGCCTTGTCTCGGGCGCAGCTATTGGCGCCGCGATAGGCAAGATTGCGCTCGGCCTTGCCATTGGCATTTTCATCGGCGGGGTGGGTACGCTTTGGCGGACGAGGCAGAAATGAACACTGCTCTGAAATGGCTCATTCCCCTGATTTTTGTCCTGACGCTGGTCGCAGCGCTGGCGGGGCTGTGGCCCGGCGAGGGGACGCCCTACCCGCTGACCACCTTTCGCGGCGAGGAAGTCACCATCAACGCTCGCGGCCTGTACACCTGGGACACGGTCAGTTCCGCCGCCCAGATGCAGGCCAACGACTTGATCGTGCTCACGCTTGGCTTGCCCCTGCTGGCGGTTTCCTTCTGGCTGACGCGGCGCGGATCCCTGCGCGGACGGCTGCTGCTCGCGGGCACGTTGGGCTTCATCCTCTACACCTACATCACTATGACCTTTGGCGCGCAGTACAATCCGCTGTTCCTGGTCTACGTTGCCCTGTTCAGCCTGAGCCTGTTCGCTTTTGTGCTGGTGATGATGTCCTTCGACCTGGACAGCCTGCCTGCGCACTTTTCGGAGGAATTGCCGCGCGGCTGGATTGCCGGACTTCTGTTCTTCGCCGCCGCCTTTCTCTCGCTGGCCTGGCTAGGACGCATCGCCGCGACCTTTGCACCGGGAGCCGTCGCCGGGCTCGAAAACACCACCAGTATGTTCATCCAGGCGATGGACTTGGGGCTGATCGCGCCGGTCTGTGTGCTCTCCGGCGTCTTGCTCTTGCGCCGCCATGCCTGGGGCTACCTGCTGGCGTCAGTGGGGTTGACCAAATTCCTGACTCTGGGCATCGCCGTCAGCCCTATGGGGCTGAACATGGCACGGGTCGGCGCTCCTATCAGCCCGGTCGAACTGGTCATTTTCCCCGGCATGGCTTTGGCCGGGGTGGTGATGGCGATTATCCTGCTGAAACACGTCAAGGAATCCCAAACCGTGAAACTCGCGCATGTGGGCCGCCGCTACACAAGATAGGCTACATCTGGTCGCTCCAACATAGCTTCTTGCGCTGGAACGCATGTACTTGCGCCTGCGCCGACTATCCCCGGTCATCGTTGGGCATTGGGTAATGGACTTCTCACACCCGTCTCTGCTCGACCGATCATGCCTAACACAGACGGAATCGGATCTCTACAACTGGACTACGATTAAGCTGTGGGGCGTACTCAGTCTTCAGCGGAGCCGTCTAGGTATACTGCACTCATTTGGGCCTTCAATACGTGGAGCGTCACTACCTCTTCCCATGCACGGTGTGCTTGGTCGCTACCGTATGGACAGCAACCGAGCAGTTCGACTGCTATTACCTCTCGTCTGCCAATCGTCACCTGTGCGTCAAGATCGATGCAGTCCCGCTACAAAAACAGCAGCGGCAGGTACTCCGGTTCATCGTCGTACGGCGCCAGCTCACCCGCCGCGACCCGGTACATCCGCTCGTGGCCGGCCCGCGCCGCCGCGACCAACGGGCCATAGGGGCGGCTGCACGTGTCGACGAAGCCGATGTTGTAGTTCTCGCCGTCGAAGCGTCCCAGTGCCGACTGGTCGTAGAGCGTGAAGTAGTGCACGCCGACCCACCAGGGCTTCGCCGCGGCATCCTCCAGGTAGACGCGGAAGGCCTTACCGCGTGAGGCCTGGTCCGGCACGTGGCCGATGCCGCTCGCGGGCAACCCTGCGTCCAGAGCCCCGAAGTGCCACTCTCCGACCATGATCGGCAGGTCGAGCAGCGCGTTGACCTGAGCCATCTCCTCGGCCAACACCCGCGTCTTGTAGCAATTCATCGAAAAGACGTCGCTTACACAATCTGAACACGCCGTTTGTCCTTCACGCGACGATCCGAGTGTAGGAGAGCCGAGCTGCTTGTCGTGTAGAACACATGGGCTACAATGAGGCAATGAAACGCCCCGCGGCGCTGACACGTCCGGGGCGGTGACCAACCGGCGGCGACGGCTGGTGAATCCACTATACCACGCCC
>Ga0334892_1001319_pt1 | contig 21649 bp, 15 predicted proteins | sample GraSluR3_MG_4_FD_207213 | JGI IMG/M metagenome (GOLD analysis project Ga0334892, IMG submission 207213) | Sludge microbial communities from methane-producing bioreactor in Wageningen University, Netherlands - Granular Sludge_15_04-R3 | ecosystem: Engineered > Bioreactor > Anaerobic >...
CTCCTGCCTGATATCCTTGTCCCTCCAACCCTGAATTAGCTTTAGCTTTATGAAAGCTATTTTGTTTTCTCTTTTCATAATTTTTATCTAGGACAAATGAGGGTCCAAAAAATAGGGATAGAACAATATATAATAGTAACTGGATTATGACAACAGCAATTCAGCCCACTAGAGGTACGGCATACGCTCCCGCAGTGAAAACTAATGGAGAGTTTAATCCTCTTCTCACAGAATGTTTCCCAAGATATATTGGTAGTGATGGAAAGTTCATCTTGAGTGATGTAGGCTACTATGTTGGCGGCAGGTATTATGATGAAACAAAAGATAAGCTCAGAGTTCCGGAAAATGACGTTTGCAGTATTGAAGGCGGCATATTAAACGAAGCTGCTGAAATGGCCTGGCAGGAAGGCATAAACAGGCCGATTCCTATTGGTGGAGGATACGACAATGTATGGTTCCAAATCATAAACCCCGACCAGACCCGGGAACAACGAGCAAATTCAAAAATAGGCAACACAACTGTAAAAGAATTAGCGGGGATATATGTTGGAGGGATGGGCAATCTTGATGCTATGAATTCTCAATTCAGATGGGACACCCCATATTTAATTAAAGACATACCCGAATCGGCAGGGGCACCTTGGGGACCAAGAATGTTTTGGGATTATCGTAGGGCGGCCGAAGAACACGGAATTGATATAAAAAATTATACTGAAGAAGATAGGGATTTTAAAGGATATACTTGGCAGGATATGGTTTACGGAAAGGAGCAGATGAAAAAATCCATAGACGGAAAAGATGTAACCCTGCCCTTTACCTGGACATTAAGCGTAAAGGATGGTAAACATATCAGGGATATAGATACAGTCGATGAAATTATTCCAGGAATAACTCAAGGAAGTATTCGGGATGGCTTGTATATGGCCGTTGGTTACGGAGTCCATCCCTACAACCCACAACAACCGGCAATTCTTATTATAGGAAGCCGAGGCGCATCATCCGCAATAGGCCCTATGCTTGTAAACAGAGGTTCAGGCCTAAGAAATATAAACAAAGGCACCAGAGTACTCAAGGCAATAGATAAAATTGCAGACAATGTAAGGGTGGAAGGCCATGGGGGTTTTCAGGTATATATACCCACAAGGCTTGTCAAAGGAAAAGGTGTAGGTATGGAACTACCTGATATGAAAGAGGTTATCTATAATCCTCATAAAGATGACCTCCCCTCGATATATCCGGCATACGAGTAAGGCTCTAGAGGCTACAGCTTAGGTTGACCCACCTACCCTAGCAGAAGTTTTCTGCCTTCTTTATTTATCTGCCTAATATCTACGCCGGGTTGTTAATTCTGAGACTAACCTATATCGGCGAGGGATTACTTAGTTAGCGATATTTAAGCAAACTTTCTAAAACAGTATCCAAACTATCAACCTCATAATCCACAGCAGCCCCATTGGATTCACCTGCATAGCCGCCCTCGCCCCGGTTTATCCTCACCGTGACTATATTTGGAAACGCCGATTTTGCCTCGATAAGGGCCTTCGGGCTGTCTTCCACAAAAACCGCCCGCTCGTTGCCTTCAATAATCTGCCTCATGGCAGACACCTTATCGGGTGTCTCGACAATCATAATCTTCTCAAAGAAGGGCTTAATGCCACAACCCTCCAATTTCGCTTCCTGAACGTCCCTGTGCCCATAGGTTATAAGATATAGTTTCGTGGTCTTTCCGGCTTTCTCAAGAAAAGGGAGGACATCCGGATAAAGATACTTTTTTGTCTCTTTGGTCTGGCGCTCAAAAATCTCTTCCAGTTTCGAAATATCCACCCCGGGAAGTTCCTTTTTGATTAGTTTAAACTGGACTTCGGGGCGGTAGCCAATCTCGTCCTTAGAGGCGTAAAAAGTCCTTGAGTAAATCTCTTCAGGCACACCCGCTTTTTTAAAGTCGGCGATAATTGCCTTGACCCACTTCTTCGCGCTAAAAAGCGTGTTATCAAAGTCAAAGATAATCTTAAAGTCCTTCCCCGAATGGTTAAGAGATTCTTCCATAACTTAGGTCAAAACTAAACTACTTTTGAGCTGTCAGGCACATTCTCTTTAACAATCTTTCCAGGACCAATCAGGCAATTGCTGCCAATATGGACGCCGGGCATTGTTCCAACCATTATGCCAATATTTGTCCTTGCGCCGACAATCGCGCCAAGGCCCCTCATGCCGGAATCAATCATTTTTCCCTTGACATAGACCCCAACGGTCTTTCTGTCAAAACGGCGGTTGGCTGTCACAAATCCTGCCCCAATGCGGCAGTCACGCCCGATAACCGAATCTCCGATAAATCCTGAGTGGACCGTCGTGCCTGAATGCAGGTGGCTTCTTGTAATCTCTGTACCCATACCTATTTTTACGCCCTCTTCAATCACAGTATTATCCCTTATAAGCGAATTATTCCCGATAACGCAATTGTCTCCAATCCAGCAAGGCCCGTTTATGACCGCGTTCTCAAAGACCCTCGTATTTTCTCCAATATGAACTTCCCCCTCGATTTTGGCAGAGTCGGCAATATTGGCGGATTCTGAGATATGCCTCTTTGTAAGGGAGCAAAGGAAATGCGATATCGCAAGAAGGTGCCAGGAATATTTCATTGAAAATGACTTTATATTAGGAGTTGCCGTCCGGACATCTTTTTCCTTCATATAAAGCGCCAAAGCGTCTTCAAAGGAATACTGCCACTCTTTTACCCGCTTTTGGTATTCGAGAAATTCTTTAGGCAAAAGGTAAATTACGCCAATTCTCAGGCCGGTCTTTAGCCCTTTCGGTTTCTCAACCACACCCGTCACCCGCTCACCATCCATTGTAATCACCCCATACAATTCAGGGGTTTCAGTGACCTGTGCAGGCAGAACCATTCCAACCCTTGACCTTTCCTTTTCGGCGACAGCTTCAGAAATTATCTCCTCAAAATTCGCAATCTTTGGGTTTAGGACCAAAAAATCCTCAGTTAGGTATTTCTCGGCAGAAAGAATGGCATCCCCCATCCCTTTCGGCTCCTTTTGAACGACAAACTTTACGCCGGGAAGCTCTTCATCCATGTATTCCGCACCGGGGCTTCGGACAACAATTATATCGTCAATCCCGTATCTCCTTACAGAATCTATTGTCCTTTGCAGGATAGTCTTTCCCTGAACCTTGTTCATTGCCTTGTGCCTATCATTCAGCGGCCAGAACCTGCTGCACTCCCCCGCGGCCAATATTAGCGCTTGCATAATCTTTTACCGGCCCATTCCAAATATAGCGCCCATAACCTTTTCTTGGTCATAGTGCGGCGCTTTGTCGCTTTTTAAAAGTCCCCGCCCCACAAATTTCTCGCTTTTCGGAACATCATAATAAGGAAGTATCCCTGTGTGGAGCGGCTCGCCTTTTTGGTGCTCGGCCACCCTCTCGATATCAGGCTCCTCGGTGTTGTAAATTACACGGTCAAGCTTGCAGCCGATATACTTCTCAATTTCCTCGGCCATTGTGGCAACAGTAAGCCAATGGGTCTCGCCGCGCTTTGACATCGCCGGGCAGATAAATATTTTCTTTGCCTTTGACCTTTGGAAGGCCTCTTTCATCCCTATTGGCAAAAAGCATGGGATAAGGCTTGAGTAAAGGTCTCCGGGGCCGATTATTATTATGTCCGCCTCCTCGACCGCTTTTATGGTTTCGGGATATGCTTCGGCAGGCGTCTCAAGACCTACCCGGGTGATTTTAAGGTCCGCGCTGTGAGTGTCCGGAACATCAATCTCATCCTCTCCAACAATTTGCTCCCCATTTTCAAGCTCGGCAACAATATGGGTCCTCATCGAGGTAGCCGGAATGCATCTTCCTTTAACCTCAAGGAATTCATGGGTCACCTCAAGAACCTTTTCATAATCCCCAAGAACATTTTCAAGCCCGGCAAGAAACACATTTCCAAGGCTGTGCCCCCGATGCCCACCCTTGAATACCTCAGAGCCGAATCTAAAGCAGAAAAGCTGTTTTTTCCACAGGGGGGCCTCGGATAATGCCAGCAAATGCCTGCGAATATCCCCCGGAGGAAGTATCTCCATTTCCTCCCTTAACTGCCCTGTTGAGCCCCCGGAATCCATCATGGAAGTCACAGAAGTTATATCAAAGCCCCGCTTTTTGAGCTCAGGCAAAATAAGCCGGGGGGTTGCATTTCCGCCTCCAAAGCACACAACTTTTTCCATAAAAGAAGTTTATTAAAAGGGATATATTCCCCGTAATACTTGGTATTACTCTATATGCAGAATCCAAGAGTAATCAATCAAAAATCCGTGATTATTCCTTGTCCTATCCCGAATTAAGTGGACTCTTTTCTGTCCCTATTGCGTTTCAGATAATCCAGAAGGATAGTTCTTCTTAAAAACCCATAATTCATAGGTATAATCCCTCCCGTCTTCCTCTTTAAACTGAGTATGTTCTGAAAAATGGACTCTCTTAAGCCCGTCAACTCCCCCAATCATTGTCCGATATGCGTCCATAACCGGCCTGCGGGTAATTGGAGTTTCTGGGGCGTCCTGCTGGTTTATGATGTGGGCCATCACAAGCACACCTTCAGGCGCAATTTTTTGGCCGAGCGTCTCAAACATCTTAAAAAAGCCTGTGGCAGGAATTCGATCGCCCATATAATAAACGCACTCGCTGAAAAATATAAGGTCAAATTTGCCTTCCGGCAGGTCGCCAACACAGTCGAGTAAATCCGCATTGATGATCTCGGCACGTGAGCCGTAAGGTTTGAGCGCCTCTTGTGCCCGCAGATAAGGCGTGCGGGCAATCTCAACCCCGACATACTTTGCGGCAGGGAAATGGCTGAGCAGTGCTTTGGAAAAAACACCCTCGGCAGAGCCGATTTCAAGAATGTTTTCGGGGAGTTTCTTAAGATGCTGCCCTGCAAGGTAAATTTGCTGGGCATACTTGTCTCGCTCGTATTTCGACGTCCCAAAAAACCACGGGTCTTGCGTTCCAAAATCTTTTTCCATCTGAGCCAAACCGGAAACCCCAAAAAAACCCTCAGATAAAGTTCCGGGCATTATCAATACCCCGCTTTCGGAATATATGGCTTTATTGTTGGCGCAGGAGGCCAATCAGAAACAACGCCCCGGCCATATAAGCAGGCTGCGACCCCTAAATTAGCGTCAACATCGCTCTTGAAGTCAACATAATCCATACCCTTATCACAGCAGTGTTTATGGACCGGCGAGCCTGTTTGCGGAATAAATATGGAGTTCTTTCCCTCAACAATATCCCCTTTCTTGTCTCCAATCATTATAAGGTTAAACCTATCAGAATTCGCTCCGAAAATTTCACTGCCGAGATACTTTAAACTCTCCTCCTTAGATACGTCCTTACCATCGCCATCATAAATTATATCCGTGCAGAAGTCCGGGTTATGGTCTAGTTTTACACCGGCAAGATTTAGTGATTCCACAAAAGCCTTCTGATCCTCCAGAGTAAAATTTGGGTCATCGCGAAGATCCGCAAAAAAACCTAATTTATCCCCTCTATACTCAAACCTAAGCGGATGTAGCGGATGGAACAAGCGAAGATGGCGGGAAAGCTTTTCGGCATTTTCCGGGGTAGGGTCAAATATAATATATCCTTCTTTCATCTCAAAATAAAGCCCAATGCCGCCATCACGCAGGGACTGATACAATTCTTCTGTAGATCTTGTCCGGCCTTCCAAAGCAAAGCTTCGCTCCAGATTCCCCCTTTCTCTTCCATAAGCCTCGGCATAAAGGCAACTGACCCTGTCGGTTATATTCCCCTGAAGGGAAATCTGGCGATTTTGTTCGGCGGCTCCCTCAAAAATAGAGAGCATCATATCAGGAAACATAGACCTGCTGTCAACGCGCTTAACCTCCATTGCGCTTCCGTTTATCTCAAATGTTGAGCCCAGCTCACAAACCTTAGGGATTTGTGGCATGCCAAGCTTTCTCCTGGCGTATAGGGCGGTTATTGTCCTGTCCCATCCGGTTGCAAGCGCATGCTGAAAAGTGCTTCCGACGGGGGCAGACAAAAGCGCCGATTGCACATTCGGCCACATCCTAAATGTAGAGTCTCGAGGGTCTGTCTGAGGCCCCTGAATATCGTGGGCGAAAAGAAAAGGCAGGTCAGTATCCAGGCGAGCATCTATTAATTCATTAAGCTCCAATGCCTTTTCCTCAAGATAATATGAGGGGACCCCGCATAGAGCCGCCAAATCCAATACATGCTTCGCAATTTCCATATCAATCCTCTTTTATTAAAGGCTTTTCGCGCCCCCAAAAAACAGTCTCGCACAAAACGCAAAACACGTACCCTGTTATTATATCAATCACCTTTGCAGGCTCGTACACGACCTCGCCGCTTTTCTTCAAAAGGGAGCGGCCGATGAATTTTTCGCCTTCGGGGACGTCGTGGTAAGGTACGATTTCCGTGTGGAGCGGCTCGCCTTTTTGGTGCTCGGCCACCCTCTCGATATCAGGCTCCTCGGTGTTGTAAATTACACGGTCAAGCTTGCAGCCGATATACTTCTCAATTTCCTCGGCCATTGTGGCAACAGTAAGCCAATGGGTCTCGCCGCGCTTTGACATCGCCGGGCAGATAAATATTTTCTTTGCCTTTGACCTTTGGAAGGCCTCTTTCATCCCTATTGGCAAAAAGCATGGGATAAGGCTTGAGTAAAGGTCTCCGGGGCCGATTATTATTATGTCCGCCTCCTCGACCGCCTTTATGGTTTCGGGATATGCCTCAACCTCCGGCCTCAGATAGGCCTCGACAATCCTTGCGTCCGGGTCGTGCTCTTTAGGGACATCTATCTCGTCCTCGCTTATCGCCTCCCGCCCGTTTTCCAAAAGCCCGACTATATGTGTGAGCCCCGCAGTTGCCGGAAGGCATCTTCCTTTGACCTCAAGGAATTCGTGGGAAAAGTCCAGGACTTTGCCGTAATCCTTTATCGCGTATTCGAGCCCGCCGAGAAAAACATTCCCAAATGAATGTCCCTTGTGCCCTCCGTCGAACACCTCGTGCCCGAACCTGAAAGCGAAAAAGTCCTTCTTCCACTGAGGGGCATCCGAGAGCGCAAGCAGGTGCCTGCGAATATCCCCGGGAGGAAGAATATTGAAGTCTGCCCTAAGCTGGCCTGTCGAGCCGCCGGAATCAACCATCGAGGTGACAGAAGTAACTTCAAAATTTCTCTCCTTTAGGTAAGGGAGCAGCAGTTTCGGGATTGCATTTCCACCTCCAAAGCACACAACTTCTATCATACAAACATCAGAATCTACAGGCTATAAATAGTGGTGATATGGAGTAACACCCGTGGTTTACCATATTACCATCATAAAATTAAAGTATTATCTTCGGCGCAAGTATAATACCTAAATGGAAAAAACAAAACCAAAGATACACCGCGTAATATCAGGTATTATAACTTATTATTTTCATTTGAGCAAAATCTGAAATGAACCCTAAAAGTCGCTAGCCCCTAAAAAAGCTTTTTAGCCCAATCTCTTCCAGCCTTGCATGTTTTGGAATCACGGGCTCAAATCCGTAATTTTCAAGAATTCCGTAGAGATCATATTTCTTCAGCTCATTCATCACCTGCTCAATCTCTGCAATCACCTTTGGGGGCAGAGCCTCCGCATCGATATAAACTTTACTTTTAAGCGGGTCTGTGGCTGAGGGCCGGAAGTCAAGCTCAAGGACAATCGGGACGAGGCCGCCTTTTTTGCTAAATACCATGGGAACTCCTTCAGGCCGCGTCCTGCCTTCCGAGAGAGGCTCCTCGGTAAGGGTTGTAAATTCGATGCACTTCCATGTTTCTGCCCATTGCGGCATCACAAACTCCAACACCTTATTCACATCTTCAAGCGAGGCCTTTTTTTTGCGGACAGCATTTCCCAGAGAGAAAAAGAAATTGTTGAAATTATTTTTCTCCGCTTCAGATCTCTCCTTGAATATCTTTTGCTCATCTAATGGCTTTTGGGCAATAAGCCCCTGGTCGCCGTGAAATACATCTATCCTATAATCAATCTTTGCCTCAAGCCCGTAAACTTTGAAAGTCCGCTCAATAGAATTCGGAACAAAATAGTCGCCGGACAAGCCCTTATTTTTAAGATAGAATGCCGAGGCCCGGTACAGCTCAGAAAACAGAGCATCCCCAACGCTTTTTTCAGGCATTGCAATTGTAAGCTGACCTAATATATTCATGCATGGCTCTGCAAGCCCGGCAACACGGCCTCCGCTCTCCTCCTCCTTGCTCAAAATCCTAACTCCTTTTTCTCCGCGATGCAGCTCAACTTCTCGCCCCAACTGGTCGCGCATCTTAAATGTCTTTTCGTCAGGGTGGTTGAACAGCCAGCCTTCAATCTTTGGCTGAAGCTCATTGAAATTTTTGAAGCCCACCCTGCACATCAAGGTCTCAATATTACCCTCTTTTTTCTTGAGGGCTTCTGCAAATTCCTGCCAGGCTTTTGCTGAAACATAGGTTGGAAAATAGGCGAAGAAATATTTCCCCCACTCTCCTGACTCCTTCATCCTCTCATAGTCGGCGACATCCAATTCAAGGAAAATCTTATTCGGGCTGGGGGATGCCAAAATTCGCCCCTTATCAAGCGGATAATAAGGAATGCCATATTCCTCCAAAAGCGGCGCCATCTCCTCAGGAACAATTTGTTTTAGGACAAACCGGTCGGAGTCCGGGTCGCATTCATAAATCCTTCTGCCGACCGGCTCAGATGACAAAATTTTTGCGTACGGCATTGTCCTTACAACCGCGGGCATAGTTGTGTCAATCCCCAAATGGTCAACCAGATATTCTCCGCTGTCCGGATCCTTTATGGCAATATATCCTGAGCTAAAATACGGGTTCTCCTCGCCCCATAAGACCTCAAAAACATCAGGATTGACCCCGTTTGCCTCAAGCAATTTTGAGACGGTCTTCCATGTGCATCCGTTAAGGCAATTGAGGACAATTTTATGGCCCTCCCGAGTGGCCTTATTTATTACCTCCACAAATTCCTTTGGAAACGCAAGCATTGAAGAATAAAGCCCAATCATCCTATCATAGGTGAGCCTCCTTATAATTTTAGGGTCGCTTGAACAGGAAAGGCCAATAATATATTCTCCCGACTTTGCTTCATTAATAATTTTTTGAAGATTATCCCTATAATTTTTGTAGACATCAGGCAGAAGCTGCGCCCCGTTTGCGGACAGAGCTTTTCTTCCCATCACATAAAGAGAACTGTGGCTTGGAGTATAATAAGTTCCGCCTGAGCTTCCGAGAAGAAACCCCAAAAAAGAGCACATATAAATCGCCATCGTATCTGTCGGAAATTCTGTTGTAATTACCGCCACCCCATTTGCCGCAAGAATTCTGGCTTCAAGTTCCACATGCTTCTCCGAGAATGCCCTAACCTCGCGTCCCAAAACTTTTACAGGGGTTTTTTTAAGGAAAGGGATAATCTGCTCAACAGGCTTTTGGTAAATTTCCTCAATTATTTCCAGATCTTTTGGATTTAGTTCTTGGCGTATTTTTTTGCAAAGCCCTTCCTCCTTTTGGGCGGCAAGAATGCTCCGGATATCCTTGTGGAGGATTTTTAGGAAATCCGCTTCCGCCTCAACCAGAAGCGACAAAAAAGCATCATTATACATATAGGTCGGGTCTTCGCTGTGGAGAATATTGTAAAATTCGCGCACCCCTGCCGTTGAAAGGTCTGAAATCTTGTTAAAAGTCGCCAAATGATGCTCTATATTGTAAGTTTTGAGCGATGTTTTGTTTAATAGAAAATCCTGGGCTTTGGGGTTATCTATGTCAAACGGCGGGACAATCTCGGGGCGCTTTTTTTTGAGTTCCTGCCATTTTCGCTCCAATCGGTCAAGATATGTTAGTTTGAGCCTTTCCTGAGCTTCCTGGAGCGCCACATAGTCCCCCAGCTTTTGCGCCTTAAATAAGGTTTCCATTTCTCCCTGAGACAGTGGAAGGGCGGGCTTAGAATTTTCAAGATTGCTTTTTGGTCGGCTCTCCATAATACATTTTTACATTCATTTAACGGTAACGCTTTTTGCGAGATTTCTCGGCTTATCAGGATTGTTCCCCCTCGCAACAGCAGTATAATAAGCAAGCATCTGCAAAGGTATTACCGCCACAATCGGATAAAATATTTCTTTTACTGTAGGCAGAGGTATCCAGAAATCAAACATGCTTTTCTTGACATCAGACACACCTATTATAAAAGCCCCTCTTGCCTTTGCCTCATGGACATTGTTAAGCGTCTCCTCAAAAGCATAGTCCATTGGCGCAATTGCAACAACAGGCGTGCCTTTTGAGATTAAGGATAGTGTCCCGTGCTTAAGCTCTCCTGCAGGCATGCCTTCGGCGTGCTGATAGGAAAGCTCCTTTAACTTGAGCGCCCCTTCTGAAGCTATCGCAAAGTCGATTCCTCTGCCAAGATAATACAAATCATCTTTGTCCTTGATTATCTGCGCCAATTCTTCAATCTGCTCTTTGAGGTCGCACACCATCAGCCCTACTTTTGAAGCAATATCCTCCAGCTCAATCTTTGCATCATATGAGCGGTTTATTGTGGCAAAAGCAAGCCGGTAGAGAACCGCGAGCTGGCCTGTAAAAGCTTTGGTGGAAGCAACCGCAACCTCAGGCCCGCAATTAGTGTCAAATACCCTGTCTGAAATCCTTGCCAGAGTGGATGTCGGGACATTAACAATAGATATAAGCTTTGCCCCCTTCTCCCTTGCTTTCATAACTCCCTCAAGAACATCCGCGGTTTCCCCTGATTGAGAAACAGCAATTATTGCGGTATTGCTGTCAACCGAGTCTATAAAATACTGGAATTCGTGCGCCATTATTACTTCAGAGAACTTCCCCGCAACCTTTGAGAAAAGGTAGCGCCCTACAATCGCGGCATATCTTGCGGTTCCGCAGGCAATAAAAACAACATTTTTTGCCCTTAAAATATCCATGGCGGCCTCAATTAGCTTCCCCTCATCCTGGTCTGCCGCTTTCTTTATTGTTTCCTGCTGCTCTATAATTTCCTTTAGCATGTAATGGCCTTCCAAAGAGCCCAAAGCTTCGCAAACCCTTACTCTTTCGGTATTTTTCTTTATCTCTTTTCCGGTTTTAGTATTATATATCTTAATTCCCATTCTAAACCACCAAACCCCGCCTATCCAGAGCTTCTTGCAATTTCCTGACCTCTTTAGGCTGGAGGCTATAGTCAATATTTATCGGCCAGCCATACCCCTTCGGAGGAGGGTCTGTGAATCGGATATAGCCTGACCCTATATCTCCAACCAGATTATCTGTACCCGGAACGCCCGAAAAATACCTGTCTCTTAATACGGATTCCCCGATTTTCCTTAGCTCTGACGCTGTAACCTCCCCCTTAACGCTAAGGCGGGGCATCTTAATTTAAGACAACCATCTCGTCGTCATCCATATATATAACTTCATTAGTTTCGTCAGAAAAGGCCATAGGGTCGCTGCCTATAAAGTACTCTTCCCCTTTCACGCCGACAACCAAAGGAGAGCCCTTTTTTATTCCAATAACTCCTTTAAAATCTTTATGGATAGCAACAATCGCATTTCTGCCTTTAATCTTTGAAAAGGCCCCTTTTATTGCATCAGGGAAATCTTTGCCCGAATCAATCTCCATCTCTATGAGGTGGGCTATCACTTCAGTGTCCGTCTGGGACTTAAATTCCCTCTCCCCCATCGCCTCCTTTAGCTCATCAGCATTTTCAACAATCCCGTTATGGACTATTGCCACCTCCCCTTTTGAGCAGGTATGCGGGTGGGCATTTTCTTCAGTAACACCTCCGTTTGTGGCCCATCTTGTATGCCCTATACCTATATTTGGGGCAATATTAAGATCAACTTGGGCTCCCTCAATGTCCCCAACCCTTTTTAGCACAGTCAGGACTTCGGCATTCACAGCGCCAATCCCCCACGAGTCATAACCCCTATAACTTAAGCGTTTGAGCCCTCTATGAATTAATGGAATTGCGTTTTGGCTTCCAAAGTAGCCTATTATGCCACACATTAATGAGTTTACTGGCCCCGTATATATACAAAAGTATTACTGGGTATTACGCTATTATTCCTATTTTAAAAAAGTTATTCTTTTGCGCTATTTGGAATTTTTCTCTGAAAATGCTATATGAATGCCGTATAAAATTAATACCTCAGAATTGCCCCAACACCGCCTATGCTTTTAAACTGGGCCCCTTCCGGAGTAGCCATGGAAATTAGCTCAAGCCTTGTCCCCGCCTGCTCGCAAAGCTCCTCTATTTTGCCCATTTCAGAAAAATCCTCAGACATCAGCACAATATCGGCCTTCCCCGCCTCAATCGCCCCGGAAACATCATCCTCCCCATAAACAACCTCGCCTTTAGCCCGGCTCAGCCTTACAAAAAAGTCCTTTAAAAGGTCAATCTCTCGGGTAATCTCAGCCTCCTCTATAAGTTCCCTTCCGCGCTCCAGGGTTTCCCTTATTCCCTGTATATCTGTGTAGGAAGTGTCAACAACCCCCAATACCTGCTTTTGGAGGTCATTAGGCAGGTAACCCTCATTTAGAAATTTTTCCTTTATCGGTCCGGGGCCTGATATGATTATCCCCTTCAGGGAATAATCCTTTGCAACAGTTACCGTAGCTGCTGCAGTATGCTGAAGGTGGGACATTAATAAATTCTCCCTTACCCTTGAAAACCTGACAGAGCTCTGCCCTCCGGCCCTGGTCTTTCCGGGCACAAGGGAATCTAAGTTCTCCTTTATTGTGATATTTTTGCCTGAAACAAGAGCAACTGTGGATTGGGATTTGTCCAGACAAACTATGAGGTAATTATCTTTTTCCCTGACAAGCTCTTTTAGGGGGTCTGTCTTAAAAGTCTGGCCGCACCAGTACAGCTTCACCTGAATAGGGTCGGGGGGAACAATAGTCCAAATTTTGATGTCCGCCTTTCCCTCTTCTTGGGATACATTTCCGCAAAAAAAGGCAATTCCGTTTTCGGGGAGCCTTGGAATTAATTTAAGCTCCTGAGACACCCTTTCAAGAGCATACAAAACATTTTTTCTCACAGTTTTGTTTTTTACATTCCTTGTGAGGGCCTGCTCCTGTGATATAAGGTCAGAGGCCTTGTTAAAGTCGCTTCCTGCCGGAATATAATAGGAAACAAGTTCGGTATGGCGGCCTCTCATCCTTTCAAGCTCGTCAATGACTTTTTTCATCTTCAAGAGTTCCGGGTCCATATATGTATTTAGGGGAGAAGCTTCTAAAGGGGTTAAATTTACGCATTTAGGGGTTTTATTTTTTAGCCCCGCAAAAACCTGAGGCAAAAAGGGCTTTCTTAAAAATTATCTAATCCTACTTATGGGCATGTAGCTCAGTTTGGATAGAGCACCGCCCTTCTAATGAAGACTTTCTTTTAGAAAAAGAAAGTCCTCAACGTCAAAGAAAAAAGATTCCGCTTCGCGGGATATCACCGTGCCGTTGGGTAATTAAGAAGACAGGCGGGGGTCGCAGGTGAAGACTTCCTTCAATTTGCGAAGCAAATTGGAGGCGCCGTTCGAGCGCAAGCGAAGAACGAGCGTCTTTAAGGGAATTTAGAAAAAGACGGGGGTCCTTCTGTGAATTCAAATCCTGTCATGCCCATTTTATTTAAAATTTGACTTATGGATAATATCCTCAGCTAAACACTCACTCGAATCTTAACCGTTGGGCAGTTGAGTACTTCAACCATTATCTCATTTACCCCGGAAATCTCCACCTGAAAAGCAAGGGCTCTTATATCACCTGTAGTGGCCTGGATTGCATATTCATTTAGCAATTCCTGGGTTTCATCATTAAATGCATAAATGCGATATCCCCCAATTTTCTCGCCGGTATTTTGAAGCCGAACCATCCCCTCCCGCGAAATAGGGTTATAATTAAAATCAAGCTTCTCTATTGAAACTTTTCTGCAATATTCATCGCTTTCAAGGGATTTTAGCTCTTTTTGCGTGTAGTTCATCGCCCAGGTTCCAACTATTGTGGCAATCGCTATGCTAAATGCAATTAGAAGTACGGTAGCTACAACCGGGGATATTCCCTTAAATAGATAACCCATAAGAATATACTTGCTTTTAAATTAACTCCTAAAAAGGATTATGCCACCGTAGCTCAACGGTAGAAGCCTTCCTTCAATTGCAGAGCAATTGGAGGCGCCGTCCGAAGGACGAGCGTTCTTTCCAAAAGGAAATTCCGTTAAAGAGCACCGGTCTTGTAAACCGAAGGTTGTGGGTTCAACTAAGCCTTTTTCTTGCAAGAAAAAGTCTTCAGCCAAAAAGAAACTAAAAACTGCTTCGCAGTTTTTGGCGCCGTTCAAATATTAGCGAAGAACGAGCGCAGGTTCGCATATCAAACAAAATTGGCTGGCTTTGAAAATCCCATCGGTGGCTCACTCTTCTATAAAGTTAAAGTTAGAACTTTATCTGGCCCGCAATTTTCCAATTATTCTCATCATAGGCCGCAATTCCGCCCGGGCCAATAATATATAGATAATCATCCAGATATAGGGCGCGGCTCGCGGATACTCCGGAAATTACCTGCTCAAGCCATATCTCCTCGCCGCTGTATGAAAAAATATAGCCTGCCATATTTCCGGGAAGGAAAAATATTTCGTGTCGGGGGTCTATTAAAAATGCCCTGTGGTTATCCAAGACACCTGACCAGTATTCATCAAGCATATACTTGGAGGTTTCCTTCGGGTTTTTCGGGTCGGATACATCAAAAAGAGAAAGCTTAACTTTTGAGTCTTCCTTACCTATCCCAAGCACCAGATTATCCCCTATAGGGTGCAGATATGAAGAATAGCCCGGAATCTTTAACTCTCCCTCTATTTTAGGGCTTTTTGGGTCTGAGAGGTCCATTACAAAGAAAGGGTCAATCTCCCTGAAAGTCACAATATAGCCGCGGTCTCCAAGGAACCGCACAGAATAGATTCTTTCCTCAAGCCCAAAATCCATAATCTTTCCATATATATTCAGGCCTGAATCAAGGACATACAAGTCATTTGCGCTTTTAGCCCTATCCCCGCTTGTGGATGCCACTCTTAAGTATCCTCCATATTCATCAAGCGCAAACTGGTTTAAAAGCCTTCCCGGAACCTCTCCCGATGCAACAACTTCAAGATCCAAATTCAGCTTTACAATGCCTGTTTTTTCAAGCTCCCTGCCATGCTCTATAAGGTAACTGTCCATCCTATTAGAAAGCTCATTTCTCAACTTTATCTGCTCATCCCTGTTAAGAGAGGACATATATTCCCCAAGGATTACCGAAAACTCGGCTGACTTGGCGCTGTTGCTCAAATCATATCCCATCACCCTTCTCATACGCTCAAGAACATCCTTTGGAAAAATATCCGGGCATTTTTCGGACATAAATCTGTGCATAAATGCAAGGTAATCCCCCTGCAAATTATAGGTTATATACATCGCTTCAGGGGACATATAAAAAACTGAAGAGCCGTAAGAGCCAAGGAATGATGACTTCTTTTCTATATCTCCGGTTTTAGTGTCAATCCTAAAGCTGTGGTAATAAACACTTGCATCTGACTGCCGGGACGGGCGGTAAATATCGGTGTAGTCAACATATACAGGCAAGCCGCCCTTAATTATCGGTGCAATAGGGTAGGGCTCATAAAGATTTACCTGATTTCTTGCAATAATATAGATCTTCTCCCCGTGAAGCCTTGATGAAATTAATGAAGAATCAAGCTCCATATCCCAAATAAGCTCGGGCTCTGCAGGATTGGAAACATCATATCCGTAAATCGAGTTCCCTGAGAATATGACTAGGCTGTTGCCTGAAAGAAGCATTTCCCCCTGCTTGTCAATTCCCGATATTTCCCCAATATCTGCAGGCGGATATGCTTTGATAATTCTTGTCTTCCCCTGCCCCCTATAGATATCCTTTTCATAATACCGGTAATCCCAAAGATTTGCGGCTGAAAAATATATCATGTTTCCGTCGGTTTTTAAAATGTCGGGCTCATCTATCCCCAAAACCTGAACATTTGTCTCAGATACTCTTGAAGGCGAATATCCCCCTTCTGAAGAAGGCATGCTTTGAGGGCTTGCTTTTTCGGAGTCTAAAGCCCCCATGTCCCTCATAATTCCCCCGGGAGCGCTAAGTGTCCCCAGCCCCAAATCATATCCGTAATAGCTCTCTCCCGACAGTTCTTTTGAAGCGGCAATATAATCCGTAAGCTCCTTTTCTGAAGAGAACCTCACTATTCCAAAGCTCGACTCCTCATCAAGGATAAGCGGGAGTTCTTCCTGTTTAGGGATAATAGCATCCCCCGCAAAGATAAAATATCCGAAAAGCAGTCCTGCCAAAAACAATGCGCTGCAAAGGAATTTCACATTCTGAGCCATAATAGGTATTTGATTAAACTATATAGTGGCTTTTAGAATATAATTTGGCGGATTTTTTAGGGCTTTTTTAGGAATATTCAACACAGATATAAAAAATAGCAAATACATCCTATATTCAAAAAAAACAACAGGGAAAATAAAAAAATCAGTCGCGGTAAACGGTTCTCTTTCCTACCCGAACTTCAGGCGGCTTTGGAGGGTCTCTTCTTTTGTAGCCGTCCCTTCTTGTGTCTCTCGGTCCTCCGCGATATCCTCCCTGAGAGCCGCCCATTCGGCTTCCCTGAGCATCCCTTAGGATAAACCTGACTTTCTCAAGCCTTGGCATCTTAACCTCCCTTATTTTCATATCATGGTCTGAGAGCACATTTCGGAAGTTGTCCATATCCCTGCTTGATATCAGGCTTATGACCATACCTTCTTTTCCTGCCCTTGCTGTCCTTCCTGCCCTGTGCACATATTCCTTGCTGTCCTTGCACATGTCGTAATTGTAGACATGGGTTACATCGTTTATGTCAAGCCCCCTTGCCGCAACATCAGTGCAGACCAATATGGGGGACTTTTCAGAGTGGAATTTCTTCATTATCGTATCCCTTTTGCTCTGAGTAAACCCTCCATGGATTGGAAGCGACTCTATTTTCTGGGCTTTGAGGTTGTCGGTGATAAAATCAACAGTCCTTCTTGTGTTGCAAAAAATCATCACCCTTTCCGCTTTCTCTTCTTTGAGAAGCCTCAAAAGAAGCGAGAACTTCAGGTTGTCCGGGTGGATATCATAGTAGACCTGCTTTAGCTTCTTTGGGTCAACATAGTTTTTTGCCGCGATTTTTACTGCATGATTCATGTGCTTTTTTGAGAGGTCCTCGATTTCCAATGGAATTGTTGCCGAGAAAAGAAGGGTCTGCCTGTCTTTCGGGCAGGCTTTTATTATCTTTTCGACATCATCCAAAAACCCCATGTCAAGCATCATATCCGCCTCGTCAAGGACAAGGGTTTTTAGGTTCCTGAGGTCTATTGTTCCCCGCTCTATATGGTCTATGAGCCTTCCCGGGGTTCCGACAACAATTTCTGCGGACTTAAGGTTTCGTATCTGGGGGTCAATTGAAACTCCCCCGTATACTGCCTCGATTTTAAGCTTATTATGCCTTGAATACTCATCTAATGATTTTGCAACCTGCATAGCAAGCTCTCTTGTAGGCGCAAGGACTAATCCCTGTATGCCTTTGCCCTTATCAGCCTTCTGGATTATCCCTAATCCGAATGCAAGGGTCTTTCCCGACCCCGTAAAGGAGCCGGCTATAAGGTCTTTCCCTTCAAGAACTAAGGGAATGGCCTTTTCCTGAATCTCTGTAGGAGACTCAAACATTTTTTGTCTGATTTTTTCCACAATGGGCTCATTCAGGCCCAGTTTTCTAAATTTTTCCATTAAGTTATACCTAAAAAAATCTTTACTAAGGCAGAACAAATGGAAATGACCTTAAAATGGTAAAATGAGGGGAGTTTTCTTAGGTTTTAGGGCGGTTTTTTATATTTTAGAGGGCTTTTCGTCTTTCCCGAAAAGCCTTTGGGGTAAGCGATACTTTACTTTGGCCAAAACCGGATTTTTCCTAAATCAACTTAGAATGGCTCAATTTCGGCCCTAAGCACACTTTATGTACATTAATGCCTTGGCCTGTTTTAGGCTTATGAAATGTTCACCGAAAAGGACCGGGCAAAGAGATTCAATTGACGGAGGCTATACGAAGCCGGAGGAATATGGATAGGAAAGCCGGAAAGTGCCGTGTATGCAAAAAGGAGTATCCCGACCTGATTTACCAGAGATACTCTTGGATGTGCAAAGGCTGCCTTTCAATGATAAGCAAAAACAAAAGGCCTCTATCGGATTTTCTTTGATTTTGGGATTTTTGATTCTACCTTAGTCAAATTCTAACTATCAAACTCAACTATAACAGCGTATCTTAACGGAAATTTCAATCCTAACTTAGTCAAATTCTAACATACAGAAGAAAAAATATAAAAGAGGAAAAAAGCTATAATTTCAATCCTAACTTAGTCAAATTCTAACGGGGGCTGCCTGTAATCTCATCTTTGAGATTGATTAAGACATTTCAATCCTAACTTAGTCAAATTCTAACGTTGCGTGGTTTGCCTGCCTTCACAAGCTCTGAGAGCATTTCAATCCTAACTTAGTCAAATTCTAACGTCAAAGTCGGCGGCTCAAAAGGCAAGGTAAAAGAAGATTTCAATCCTAACTTAGTCAAATTCTAACTATAGGTCCCGGCCAAAACCGACATAGTATAAGGCATTTCAATCCTAACTTAGTCAAATTCTAACTTGTAGGCAGATAGTATATATAAGAAATGTAATATTAATTTCAATCCTAACTTAGTCAAATTCTAACCTCTGTTTAATATTTTTTTTGTTTTTTATGCCTATTTTATTTCAATCCTAACTTAGTCAAATTCTAACGCTCGCGTTTGAGCTCGCTAAAAGAAATTCCAGTTTTATTTCAATCCTAACTTAGTCAAATTCTAACCTCTTGAAACAATAGGGGTCTTTGTCTGCAAAAAGTGATTTCAATCCTAACTTAGTCAAATTCTAACGTTGTTTCTCCGAGGAAGCATACAGTCTTCTTATAGAGCATTTCAATCCTAACTTAGTCAAATTCTAACTCTCCCATGTTTTCTTAGTGATGCTCTCTTTGAGCTTTATTTCAATCCTAACTTAGTCAAATTCTAACACATTCCGTTGTCCGAAATAGACCGAAGCACTCCGGAATTTCAATCCTAACTTAGTCAAATTCTAACCATAATGTTTATCCTACGCTCAATATTTTAATCAGTGAATTTCAATCCTAACTTAGTCAAATTCTAACATGGGGCTTTTTGGGCTGGGCGGAAATACTATTGGTGAATTTCAATCCTAACTTAGTCAAATTCTAACGTAGCGGTAAAGTTCGATTTCCTCGAAGGTCATGTTTATTTCAATCCTAACTTAGTCAAATTCTAACGTGCAGAAGTTGCGCACTTGATAAATTATGAGTTGCAACATTTCAATCCTAACTTAGTCAAATTCTAACCTCTGCATTTTGGGCAGAATACCCTGCCCTTTGGAGTTATTTCAATCCTAACTTAGTCAAATTCTAACCCGGCTCAGTATCTTCATTTGCGATAAATTTCTCATTAATTTCAATCCTAACTTAGTCAAATTCTAACTATATCCCAAACACTATCTGCCATGTTTAATTTTTTTATTTCAATCCTAACTTAGTCAAATTCTAACCTGAACCCGACGATGCAGAAGATCTCAATCACCCGAAAATTCATTTCAATCCTAACTTAGTCAAATTCTAACTTATAAGCGGGTTTAAATTAGCTGCCCGGGCCAGGTATGAATTTCAATCCTAACTTAGTCAAATTCTAACCGAATAGAGGGGTTCTAAGGGCAGTATTGGCGAATTGATTTCAATCCTAACTTAGTCAAATTCTAACGTATAACCCACTGTTCTTTGTCTCAAGTTCTTTTCTTCCATTTCAATCCTAACTTAGTCAAATTCTAACACAAAACCGCAATCAGGACGAAAATCATCTCAAAAATCATTTCAATCCTAACTTAGTCAAATTCTAACAATGAAATATTTTCATATAATATTAAGTATGTATTTTTATTTCAATCCTAACTTAGTCAAATTCTAACCTTTTCGAGAATCTTTTGATTTGTTATTTTTTGTATTGCATTTCAATCCTAACTTAGTCAAATTCTAACATTTCCTTTTTCCTTTTCTTACCCGATACAAAAAAGAAAATTTCAATCCTAACTTAGTCAAATTCTAACCAACAAACAGTATGCAAAATGCTTGAATTATTTTTTAAAATTTCAATCCTAACTTAGTCAAATTCTAACGAGAATACTCTTTGTAGATGTGAAGCAATACAAAAAATTTATTTCAATCCTAACTTAGTCAAATTCTAACATGGGACTTGGGAGGACATGATACAGCCGGTCATGATATTTCAATCCTAACTTAGTCAAATTCTAACTTCCTAATTCTATCCACTGTGCTGCTGGTGTGGCCGCATTTCAATCCTAACTTAGTCAAATTCTAACATTTATCGCCTGACCAAAAAGGGCAGGGCGGTTTTTGAATTTCAATCCTAACTTAGTCAAATTCTAACAAATTCACCCTTGCTCAGATTACGAAGTATTTTAAAGAATTTCAATCCTAACTTAGTCAAATTCTAACAATTAGGATATTCGGAAGCAGACGCTAAATTATTATTATTTCAATCCTAACTTAGTCAAATTCTAACCTTCTGACTTTCGCCTACACGCCCGAATAAATTCACAATTTCAATCCTAACTTAGTCAAATTCTAACGAGAGATGTCTTTTCTGAGTGAGTTTTTGCTACATCATTTCAATCCTAACTTAGTCAAATTCTAACTTGTAAGAAGATGCCTATCCCGACCGCTATAATTACTAATTTCAATCCTAACTTAGTCAAATTCTAACTCCTCCTGTGCGGTTACTGTCCTCATCAAGTATCCATTATTTCAATCCTAACTTAGTCAAATTCTAACCTCCATTCTCACTGCTGCCTACTTATGCCGGTGGCAAGGATTTCAATCCTAACTTAGTCAAATTCTAACAATCCCCTAATCTCATGCACAAGCGACCTTACCTACGCCTTATTTCAATCCTAACTTAGTCAAATTCTAACTTGGAAGGGTATCAGATTATAACTCCTATCTTGTCCATGATTTCAATCCTAACTTAGTCAAATTCTAACTCATAGCGATCGGGATAGGCATCTTCTTACAATTTGCATTTCAATCCTAACTTAGTCAAATTCTAACATTTTTTTTTGTTTTCCTTAATTTCTATTTAAGATTATTTCAATCCTAACTTAGTCAAATTCTAACATCCATAAAACTATTTAAGCACACGCACTCCAACATTATATTTCAATCCTAACTTAGTCAAATTCTAACCAGAAGTCGGGAAATTGAGCTTGAGAAGTGGTTATTAGCGTGATTTCAATCCTAACTTAGTCAAATTCTAACAAAGATTCTCGAAAAGATTGTAGATGAAGATAAAAATATTTCAATCCTAACTTAGTCAAATTCTAACAAAATATTAATAAAATATTAATAAGACTATTAATATTAATTTCAATCCTAACTTAGTCAAATTCTAACAATTATAAAGATGT
>Ga0334892_1001323_pt1 | contig 21634 bp, 30 predicted proteins | sample GraSluR3_MG_4_FD_207213 | JGI IMG/M metagenome (GOLD analysis project Ga0334892, IMG submission 207213) | Sludge microbial communities from methane-producing bioreactor in Wageningen University, Netherlands - Granular Sludge_15_04-R3 | ecosystem: Engineered > Bioreactor > Anaerobic >...
AATGTTATTGCTGCCGTCAATGTCGTCTTGCCATGATCTACGTGACCTATGGTTCCGATATTTAAATGCGGCTTCGTCCTAACAAATTTCTCCTTTGCCATTTCTCCTCCTGCCTTTTTTTCTCATCTTTTCTCATCAATTTTTCTTGCTATTAACTATGGAGCTCATGACCGGACTTGAACCGGTGACCTCCTCCTTACCAAGGAGGTGCTCTACCGGCTGAGCTACATGAGCCCTATACTTAATACCTGTGAAAAACGACTGTTATATAAAAATGGAGCGGGAAACGGGATTCGAACCCGCGACCCTTAGCTTGGAAGGCTAATGCTCTAGCCAACTGAGCTATTCCCGCTTCAAAATGGTGGAGAGGGGAGGATTTGAACCTCCGAAGGCTTCGCCGGCAGATTTACAGTCTGCTCCCTTTGACCACTCGGGAACCTCTCCACGCTTATATTCTGGAGCCGATGAAGGGAATCGAACCCCCAACCGACTGATTACAAATCAGTTGCTCTACCGTTGAGCTACATCGGCTTCGGTATGGTTATCTCTTGAAGGGCATCAGTCAATGATAACACCTAAATAACCTTTCATTTACATCTTAAGTACCATTTTTAGTACTGAAGAGACAGAAAATAATACTCTGTTTTAATGTCAACAATTTTTCGATAAAACTTCTGTTCTGATAGATTTTTTTTCTCGAGTCGAGTTGAAATCAGAAAATCGGGATCGCCCTCTGATTGCCAGAAATCTTTTCTATCCTGCAAGAAAGGATAATCTTCAGTCTCATGCTATTCACCAGAAGCATTACAGGAAAAATATCAAACTGGATAGATGATTACTACACTTCGTCAGGGGAAAAATACTATCACTCATCCCGGGACCATTTGGTCCCCTCGGGAGTATCCTGAAGAATTATCCCCAGTTTCTTCAGATCATCTCTGATAAGATCGGCATACTCCCAGTTCTTCTCCGCTTTGAATCTGTTCCTGTAAGAGATGAGAAGTTCTATCAATTCCTCACCGCCACCACTTTCATTCTCTCTTTTGAGTTTATCACCCAGGTTCTGGTAGAATCCGAGCACGTTTCCGAGTTTTTCCAGACTGAGGCGCAACTCTCTTTTAGTTCCTGCAGAGGAGGCATTGTTATAAGCTTTTGCTATATCGAATAGGAGAGCAATTGCCTTTGCTGTATTGAAATCATCGTTCATATTTCTGATGAATTCATCTCTATACTCCCCGATAATTCTGAGACGGTGAGATTGTCCTTTCTCCAGATTCACCTGTTCTTTGAAGGGTTGATATAATCTTTTAACTCCGGCTTTTGATGCCTGTATTGCCTCTTCATTAAAATCGATGGGGCTTCTATAGTGTTTTGCCAGATAGAAATGCCTTATAGTTTCTGCAGAGTACTTTTTGAGTATATCCCTGACAGTAAAGAAATTTCCGGCACTTTTAGACATCTTCTCCCCTTCGATATTGATAAAGCCGTTATGCATCCAGTAGTTTGCTAGAGGATTACCGGTAGCTGCTTTTGCCTGGGCGATCTCATTTTCGTGATGGGGAAAGACAAGATCTGTTCCGCCACAATGGAGATCAAATGTCCCTTGAAATATATCGAGTGACATTACAACGCATTCGGTATGCCAGCCTGGTCGTCCCATACCCCAGGGGCTTTCCCATTGTGGTTCGCCACTTTTTCCCTTTTTCCAGAGAACAAAATCTGCTGCAAATCTCTTCCGCATATCTGCTTCTACTCTCGCTCCTGCCATCAGGTCATCAATCTTTTTCCCGGAGAGCTCTCCATAGCTATCGAGCAATTTGACGGAGAAGAAAACATCACCATCGACATTATAAGCAAATCCCTTCCTTTCGAGCAGAGCAATGAAATCGATCATTTTATTCATATATTCGGTAGCTCGGGGATAATGATTCGCCCTCTTTATCTCCAGAGCTTTGATATCTTGATGGAAGGCTTTGATATATTTGGCAGCGATCTTCTTCATCGGCAGGTTTTCTTCTCTGGCACGATTTATCAGCTTGTCATCGATATCGGTAATATTCTGGACGTATTTTACCTTCAGACCGAGAAACTTTAAATAGTTCCGGACGACATCGAAGAAGAGGAAGGCTCTCCCGTTACCAATATGGAAATAGTTATAGGTGGTAGGACCACAGACATACATTCCCACCTCATTATCATTTATCGGCTTGAATTCCTCTTTTTTTCTGGTCAGACTGTTATATATTTTGAGCAAAAACCCTCCTCTTTTTATTGTAAGATGGTGACCAGTGTATCACCGTATCTTTTCTGTTTCGTGATCCTGGACGACAATTCATCTCTGATCTTTTCCTGCAGTGAATGCTCCACTACGATAGTTCCCCTGTCAGCCAGGATACCAGCCTGAATAATGGCATTAATAGTGGGGTTGATCAGATTCTGCCCGTATGGGGGGTCAAGCAGAATGAGATCGAACTTCTCAGATGTTGTTTTAAGAAATGCTTCAACCCGCTGTTTATGTATCTTCACTCTATCTTCATACTGCAGTTTTTTCATATTCTTCTTGGCGGATTGCACAGCCTTCTCTGAACGGTCAACCATCTCCAGGGATCTGGCGCCCCTGCTCAATGCCTCGAACCCAAGGCCACCAGACCCGGAATAAAGATCCAGAACCCTCATCTCGTGGCAATCGTATATGATCGAAAAGATAGCCTCTTTCACATAATCTGTAGTAGGTCTGGTTTTATTTCCCGTCAGGGAGATTAATCTATGTCCCTTTTTCTGACCGGCAATAACCCTCATGATAGTACCTCCCGGTCATTATTTCTTTCTTTTACGCCCCGGTTTCTCTTTCCAGAAGTCAAAAGCGAGCTGATAAGGTTTATAGATATAGTGGGGGCAGTTGACCAGCTTGACGCTCTCATCCTGCTTACAACTATTGTAGCAGTGTTCACACAATTTGTTTACCTTCAGCTTCTCTTTTGCCTTCATCCTTCCTAACTGTCATCGGTTTGATAGTTATCCAGAAAATCTTTGATCAATTCTGAGAGTTTAACCTCTTCTAGATTACCCTGCTTTTCCTGGCAGGCCGAAAGAAACTGCAGCAATTCACTTGCTCTGATTTGCTCCCATTGTTCCATCTCGATAGGTAAGACTGTTTTCTTCATCTTTTTATGCTTGTCAGGTTCTTCCTCTATCATCTCACGCCACTCTTTCCCTATCCCTTTACCGACCTTCTCAAAATCCTCATCATCACCTGTTTCAATGCTGCCTATACCCTCCTGCTCGTCTCGCTGAAGTTCTGCTACTGCATTCTGAAACATTTTGTAATGACTCTCCGGTAGAATACCTAACTTTCGGATCTCCTCTTTACTGAATATCTTATTGGTAGTAGAACTCACCCGCATTTCCAGGGTATCAAATATTTTATTCTTTATCTCTTCCAGTTTCTTCTTATAATCTTCGTTCTTATGAGTAGCATAGAGAAACCAGTAAACTGCGAAAGCAGCAAAATAATGCTTCTGTGCTTCATACAGCTCTGCTATGGCTGCAGTTAATGATATGCTGAATTTCTTATCCGTCATTGTTTGCATAAAATAGCTCTTTTATACTCTCTATTGTTCCTGGTCCAATTCCTCTGATATCCAGTAATCGGTCAATATTTTTAATCGGACCATTTTCTGTCAGATAGTCAATAATGTTTTCTGCCCGTACCTGGCCAATACCTCTGACACGCTTCAAATCCTCTATGGTAGCTTTATTGATATTGATTCGTTCTACTTTCTGAGAAGCGGAAGCAGTCCGTTCCTTTGTCATTTCAGTATGGTTGCTTCGTGGCAAAACACGCTCGCCTTCATCTTCCATTAAATAACCTCTGATATTTTCGAGCGTCTTTTCGCCTATTCCCCTTACATTTATAAGATCGTCAACCTGAATTGGCCTATTGGCATCACGATACTCAATTATTGCCTCCGCTCTGACAGGCCCGATTCCGGAAATGGTTTGCAACTCTTGAAAAGTAACTGTATTAATATTATACCTGATCTCTCTCGGTTCTTGTATAACCGTTTCGAGTGAATCGACTATCTCATCCTCCCCCTGCAGTCCGGAAAAATGGATCATCATACCAGCTGTTCCAGCAAGGAGAATAAAGAAGATGATTTTCTGTTCGTCGGGAGTAAGACATCCGTTAATATAATTCCTAACCCCTTTCATCTATGATCTCCATCAATAAAGTTATTAATCTCCGAAAATTAGCCTTTATCTGCTGAATCTCAGGATCCTGAACGTTATAGATTCGGTTCTCCAGCTTCACTAGATTAAAAACCTCGTAGAGGATATCCTCACCCGCATCTAATGGCCTCTCTTCAATGCTGTCGTCAAACTCTGGCCAGCCACGGCTATATGCCCTGCTCCAGACATCATATACGGCATCAGGTGATTTCTGGTATGAATTATAATCTATGGGTATTCTTACTTCTTCGCCAGGAGAGAGCCGGAGCAGGAATGCGAGTTCCGGGTCAGGCCTATGATAATTCTCTTTAAACTCCCTGTAGGCGCTGCTGCTGAAATTTTTATTATTCGCTCTGTTGCTGGTAGAGAGAAAGACAAAGTCCACTCCGAACTGTTGTGGTTCATTCCGGGAAAGTATCTCTGCCAGCTCGAGCATCAGGGCAACATTAAAAGCTACCCTTCTCGCTTCAATCCGGAATTCTTTATCCGCTGAAGAAACTACCGGCCTGTAAGGTGTTAAAAACATCATCCTCCTGCTTCGTAGTGGATAGAAACGACTTACTATGTGCATATCAGGTTCGACCACAACTCCGTCTCCAGCCTCTAAGCTGGGAATCAACTCGAGTAACCCATTGGTCTTATTGAGATTGTTTATTATGAATTGACTTACTATACCGGATTCGCTGTACTCTGCCGAACCTGCATAGAAGCCGGTGAGTCGGTCATATCTATCATAAGCCTTATCGCTATTAACTGATATTCTACCCTGACAGGAGACGAGTAGCAGCAGAATGCCGAATTTCTTTAATAAATTCATAACGACACGACCGTTTTTTTATTAGCAAATAATCATACCCTGTTAATACCTGTCAACTCAAAATATAGTTACAGGTTCGCTGCATCTCTCAGGTCAATAAATCAGAGTAATCTATAACATTCATTGCCCGGTTACTGTTAAAACAGAGATCAAGCTTTCGGGAGCATGGGAGCCGGCCGGTTCCGACTCCCATGCTCCCAATAGGTTATTGGGTATTACTCAGCTCCCTAAGGAAAAAAATCTGGCTTTTGCCCTGGCATAGATATGCTTCTCATCGCTTATCTCGGCTTCTGTTTCGATAATTCTTTTTCTGATCCGGATTATTTTCCCACTTACCCTGTATTCCCGTTCGGGTCTTAGTGGTCTTTTATAGCTGATTTCGATGCTGCCTGTTACCGCTTTGATATTGTTGTGAAGGATAATCTTAGCCATTGATTCATCGAGAATAGCGGCAACGATCCCACCGTGGATGATATCGTCATAACCTTCGAAATGTGAAAGTAATCTGAAAGTAGCCAGGGCACAATCATCAATATAATCGAAATTCATTTTCAGGCCGACAGGGTTATCTTTACCACATACGAAACAATTATCATATCTTTCGTCCATAGCGACACTCCTTATATGTCAAACACCAGGCTGTCATCAAGCTCTGGAATTTTCAGGCTTGACAGCCAGGTGAACGATAATTTTTTCATCCTCTAAAAAGAGGTGATTTATGAGACCTATTGAATACAAGATCTTAAAAAAACTGGAGAAAGGGAGCCTGACCTTCGAAGGGATCGAAGAGATCGTCGACGGCACGAGCCGTCAGGAATTAAAAAAGAGTTTCCCCGACGACTGCCACTTTCAGACCAGCAAGTACTTCGCCCGAATAATAATTGAAAGCCTGCTTCGGAGCAATTTTGTCAGAAAGGAAGGCAACAGGTATATTCACCGAAAACAGGATGAGAAAGAGAAGAATTCTGATTCTGTCTGAGATTTGACATTTAACAGCTGAACCCGAGTTCTTCTTCGTATCTGCTCATTGCTTCCAGAGCGAGTTGCAGAAAATCGTTGAGCTCCAGGCCGAGTGCCGTGCAATCTGCCATCTGTTCACGATTTGCCCCGGCAGCAAAAGATTTGGTCTTATACTTCTTCTTCAGAGATTTCAGCTCTATTGTACTGATTTTCTTATCGGGACGCATCAGAGCAGCGGCTACTATCAATCCATTTACCGGATCAGCAATCCAGAGTCCTCTGTCGAGTTTGGTTTCTAAGGGTACCTGTTCGTTATGTGCCTGAATGGCATGTTTCATCTCTGGTGTTATATCGGCATCCTGCAAGAGTTCCATTGCTTTGACACCATGCTGGCTAAAATCATCACCGATAACCTCGAGATCTATATCGTGCAGCAGACCAGTAATGAACCAGGTCTCTTTATCTTCTCCCAGCCGCTCTGCCAGCCCTTCCATAACGGCAGCAGTGGCCAGACAGTGTTTGCGCAAATTATCGCTTCTCAGATATCTGTGTAATAGTTCCTTTGCCTCTTCTCTTCTTATCATTCAATCCTCCTTCTCTTTCTCTATCATTTTCCATTGTCGCAATATTTCATAGCAGGCCATTCCATAAGCTACACCTACATTCAACGATTCCTTCCACCCGGAGAGAGGAATCTCCAGTATCTTATCAGCACTTCTCAGCAGCTCTTCGGGTAGTCCAAATGCCTCATTCCCAACAAGTAAAACTGCCGGTTTCTTAATACTCGTTTTATGTAACGGCAGGGATTCAGGAGAAGTTTCCAGGGCTATAACCTCCATCCCTGCACTCTCTCTCAACTCCTTCAGGAGCAGAAAGATATCCTCTCTTTTCTCCCAGTATATCCGCTCCTCTGTTGACATGGCGGTCTTTCTGACCTTGCTGTTCGCAGGAGTCGGGGTATAACCGGTCATATATATTTTGCTGATCCCGAGACATTCGCTTGTTCTAATGATAGACCCGACATTGAATGCTGAACGCAGATTATGCAGAACTGCATAGAGTGGAACCTTCCGTTCTGCTCTGTCTTTATAAGTTATCGACCGGAATATATCATAATCAGAGAGATCATTTCCGTAACTGGAAAGAAAGCGGGAAGTTTGCTGCATAAAAGCTTCGCGTGTGTCGTGCTGTAGATCACCGAGCAGGTGGGCTATCTCCTGCAGTTCCGGCCTGGGTGAATCCTGCAGAATGCTCAGGCATTTGTAGAGCTCTGTCAGGAGCCTCTTGCGTTCAACAGTGTCGTTCCAGGAGTGGTAGATAGTTTCGATAAACGAAACTATAGTCCGTATCTTCCTCTCATCGTCGAGGCTTTCGAACTTCTTCCTGGAAAACTGCATTATCTTTTTCATTATATCATTAATCCCACTGTTTCCGAATCTCTGTTATCATCCGAAAACTCTCAGTATCTCATCACAGATTAGTCTCTGATTGTCAAAACAAAAAAAAGATTGTCGTAAAGATACCGGGATAGAGAATGTCGTTGGAGGAAGAAAATGGTATTCGAGTACAGGCGTAAGATTTTCGGTTACGAATGTGACATATACGGCCATCTGAACAATGCTGCCTATCAGCATGTATATGAAGAGGCCCGATCTGCAGCCCTGGATGACATGCAGTTACCATTAAAGGATTTGGCCGATCTCGGGATCCAGATTTTTGTGAAAAGGATAGAGATCGATTTTATCAGTGGTATACCTTTCGGAATAGAGATAACGGTCAGGTCACGAGTCATTGAATTCAGCCGGGTAAAATCGGTCTGGACTCAGGAGATTTATAACTCCGACGCCAGGCTGTTATCACGCGCAGTACTTACAGGAGTCTTTACCAGAGAGGGGAAACCATACCGGATCGACAGGGAGATTGCCCAGAATTTGTCCCGATATCAGGAAACCGAATAGACAATCTTTTCAGGACCAGTAATGTGGTTACAACAATAAAAAAGGCGGATAGTATCCGCCTTTCATAAACACTTTCAATCACAGTTAAAAGGATCAGTAACGGGATTTCTCTTTTACCCGGGCATCCTTCCCCTTAACTCTTCTCAGATAGAAAAGCTTGGCCCTTCTGACATGGCCGTAACGGACTACTTCCATTTTATTGATCATCGGAGAGTTCATCGGAAAGATCCTCTCAACAGCTATGCTATTGCTTATCTTTCTAACAGTAAATGATTTAGAGGCACCAGAACCCTTCTTCTGAATAACGATTCCCTGATAGACCTGAATTCGCTCCTTGGCACCTTCTTTAATTTTATAGTGAACCTTAACAGTATCACCGACCCGAAACTCCGGCAGATCGGTTCTGATGTTTGATTTGTTAACTACTTGCAATAAATCCATTCTTTCCTCCTGTATTTTTCGGAAGCATTCGATCCAGCACAATTGCTACGGCACTACGGACAGAGAGATGATTATAATCTCCCCTTCCGGTAACGGGTTTCAGGACAAAATCGGCAGAATGATGTAACTCTTCTGCCAGTCCGTATCCGGTACCGAAAATAATGAATATCGGTCTCTGCTCTTTGCTAATAGAGGGGTAGATATCGTATCCGCTCTGATTCGACCACTCTCTCGCTGTAGTTGTAATAATAACTGGTTCCAATCCTTCCTGATTTTTTATATACTCTTTCGCCTCTGCCAGCGAACTGAAAAAATCGATCGTGTCAAGGGCTGTTGCCCTGTCACCCTGATATTTTCTTCCGGTATCACTCTGCCAGAAGTTAACAATTTTCCGGAAGAGCTCTCTCTGGCTATCCAGAGGGTTGATAATCAGATAATGACTTACCCCGTAAGTCTTACAGGTTCTGGATATATCGTGGATATCCATATTTGTTATCGAGGTTACCACGATCTCTTTCTGTTTGTTATACACCGGATAATGTACTAATCCGACATAGATGTTAACTTCTGCCATAATACAGATCCGGCCTTCTTTCTCTGGTCAATTCCAACGCTCTCTTCTCCCGCCATTTATCGATCTCGGCATGGTTACCCGAAACCAGAACATCGGGTACTTTCATCCCGTTGAACTCTGAGGGACGGGTATAATGCGGAGCACCTAACAGTCCCTGCTGGTGCGAATCTGACAGAGCAGATTCTATATCACCGATCACCCCATCGATGAGCCGGGCTACAGCATCGATCATCACCATAGCGGGAACCTCTCCACCGGAGAGGACATAATCACCAATCGATATCTCATCGGTTACCAGCGTATCTCTGATTCGCTGATCGATCTCTTTATAATGTCCACAGAGCAGGATTATCCGCTGCTTGCCTTTGTATCGGTTTACAATATCCTGATTCAGCAGCCTCCCCTGTGGAGTAAAGTATACTACCGGAATTTCATCCTCTTTCAATACTGCAGTTATGGCAGCGTGTAAAGGTTCCGGTTTCATCACCATTCCTGCACCACCACCAAAGGGATAGTCATCGACCTGATGATGCTTGTCTTCTGTATAATCCCTGATATTATGAAGCTCAACATCCAGCAGTTTTTTTTCCCTGGCTCGGTAAACGATACCGTTATCCAGGAAGCTGTTGAATAACTCAGGGAATATTGTCAGGATATCTATCTTCATAACTCTAACAGTTCCTGGATATTCCGGACGATAACACGTTTTCCGGCTATATCTTTATCAACAATATATTCAGTGACATCGGGTATCATAATACTGTCATCTTTGCTGTCGAGCATCACAACCAGAACATCGTGGGCACCGTTATTGAAAACATCCGCTACTTGTCCAATCTCCTGATCCTGAAACCAGAGGCTCATTCCGATAACCCCTCTTTCTGGAAAGAGAAGATTTTCATAAGTTTCGCTGTCTATAGCCAACCAGGCTTTTTTGACCTGCTTTAATTCTCCTGTTATTTCGGGGTCATCAAATTTCCCGTAGAGATGCATACCATCGAGCCTTAGTTGTCCGGTTCTGGCAAAGCGGATCTGTTGATTATCTATAATGATAAAAAACTCACTCATCTTGAGCAGACCTGTCTGGAAATTCTTTGTGATACGAATCTGAAAAGATCCGTCTTCGCCGAATTTATATCCAAATCTGCCTATTTTGATCAGATCCTGCCAGAGCGAATTATCGGTTTGTTTCTGGCCGTTCACTATTCAACGATTTCTAATTCAGCTCTCTTGCCCTGTTTTGTTGACACGGCATTCAGAATAGTTCTCATTGCACCAGCAGTTCGACCACGTTTACCGATTATCTTACCAATATCTTCCTTTGCTACTCTCAGCTCATATATAGTAATCTTATCTCCGATGACCTCTTTTACCTCTACCTGGCTCGGATCATCAACAAGTGCCTTTGCTATATATTCCAGAATCTCCTTCATCTCTCAACTCCTTGTAACCGTTACGATTCCTTTTCGGAAGATTCTTCATCCTTTCCGTACTTGAAATCATGGAATTTCTTCAGCACGCCAACTTTTCGCAGTAATGAACGTACAGTATTGCTCGGTTGTGCTCCATTCTTAAGCCATTTGATTGCTATTTCTTCATCAACTTGCAATGTATATGGTTCAGTCTTGGGATCATAATATCCTAATGCTTCGATATATTTACCATCTCTTTTCCATCTGGAATCTACTGCCACAATCCTGTAAAATGGCTGATTCTTAGCTCCCATTCTTTTCAATCTCAACCTAACCATTAATTCTCCTTCTTCAGTATTTATTTTTCGTATATTTACTCTAAGTTTACCTTTCTTATCTCTGGACAAAAAGTCAAGTGATATTTAACTGAGAGAGGTATCATATTCATTAGAGCACGTTTTTACCCGCTAAAAAAAACCTAGACCGGGGGGAGAGTCAGTTATTATACCAGCGATAAAAGACCGCACTCAACTTACATAAAGTTAAACATCCCTTTCTTAATGTTACCCTGATTAAACCTCTTCAGCATCGTTTTCATCTGTTCATACTGCTTTATCAATCTATTGACACTCTGAATATCGGTTCCGCTACCCGCAGCTATTCTTTTTCTCCTTGAACCGGTTAAGATATCGGGATTTTCCCGCTCTTTTCCGGTCATAGATGATATGATCGCTTCGGTTCTTTTGAGTTCAGCTTCTGAGAAATCTGCCTGCCCGAGCATTTTGGTATTTACTCCGGGGATCATCTGCATTATCTGCTGCATGGAACCCATCTTCTTCAACTGTTGTATCTGGTTGTAAAAATCATCGAGTGTGAAGATATTCTTCTGTAACCTCTTCGATAATTTCTCTGCCTCCTCAGTATCGATTGAAGCTTCCGCCTTCTCAATCAGAGAGAGGACATCACCCATACCGAGAATACGGGAGGCCATTCGTTCCGAATGAAATTCTTCTATATCGGAGGGTTTTTCCCCAATACCGGAATAGGCTATAGGTTTATTTGTCACCGCCTTGATCGATAACGCAGCACCACCCCGTGTATCACCATCGAGTTTAGTCAGAACCACAGCATCGAACTCGAGTTGCCGGTTGAACTCTTTGGCGACATTTACTGCATCCTGGCCGGTCATAGCATCGGCCACGAAAAGAATATAATCAGGCTTGACCTGCTCTTTCAGGCCGACAACCTCGCGCATCATCTCTTCGTCGAGATGCATCCTTCCGGCAGTATCGAAGATCAGGAGTGTTTTATTGTTCTTATCGGCAAAACGAAGACTCTCATCGGCAATCTTTTTGACGTCGTTGCTCTCATCGTATACCACCGGTATATCAAGTTGCTTACCGAGAGTCTGTAACTGTTGAACGGCTGCAGGCCTGTGAATATCACAGGCTGCCAGAACAGGGAGAGCACCCTTCTTTCTGAAATGGTTGGCCAGTTTGACAGAGAAGGTCGTCTTACCAGACCCCTGTAATCCAACAAGCATAACTTTTGTCAGTTTATTATCGTAAGTCTTGAGAAGGAATTTCTCCTTCCCCATAAGATTGATCAGCTCTTCGTGAACAAGTTTTACCAGTTGCTGGCCTGGAGAGAGGCTCTTCATAACCTCTGTACCGATTGCTTTTTCCTGCACTGTTGCTATGAAGTCCTTCACGACCCTGAAATTAACGTCCGCTTCCAGCAGGGCACGCCGGATTTCTCTCAGCGTCTCTTTTATATTATCTTCACTGAGTTTACCCTGACCTCGAAGATTCTTAATTATGCGTTCCAACCGACTGGTGAGGTCATTCAACATTTCGTAAACTCCTTATCCTCTCAGAATAATCTTCGGCTCCGAGTATATAAGCGCCGGCAACCAGTATATTGGCTCCGCATCTTGCAAGTTCCGGAGCATTCTCGTTATTTACTCCCCCGTCAACCTCGATCTCAAGGGAATCATTTACGCTGGCCATTGATCTTACATGTCTGATCTTATCATAGACATTGGGAATAAACTTCTGGCCACTAAACCCTGGATTGACACTCATCAGTAATACAAAATCGAGATCTGCAATAACAGGCTCGAGTATGTTCTCCGATACACCTGGATTAATTGCCCAGCCTGCTTTTATCTTCTTCTCTTTGATAGCATGGATAAAACGGTGGTTATGAATTACCGTCTCCGGATGGTAGGAAAGATACTTGACCCCGATCTCAGCCAGATCGTCCAGATAATCTTCTGGGTTCATAACCATCAGATGTGTATCGAGCGGTAAATCGGACAGCTGAGCTATCCTCTTAATAATTGGCATCCCGAAGGTTAAATTAGGCACATAATGACCATCCATCACATCAAGGTGAATGAAGTCTGCTCCGGCATCTGCCAGTTTTTCTATCTCTGCTGCAATATTGGTCAAATCTGCTGCCAATATTGAGGGTGAAACTTTAATTCTTTTTGACATCGTCTTTGATAAAGAATACTATATTCTTGATTCTGATTTTATACTGTTTCCTGATGATCTCTTTCAAACTGTCTCTGTTCAAAGAGAGTTCCTGCATAATTACACCGTTAGCTACACCAATATAGAGCACTCCGTTATCTATGTTATAAACATAGGAGTTTTCCGCCAGGTACTTCCCAACCAGATTATCCCAGTTCAAAGAGAGGGTGATATAATCCTTGTCATCTTCACCCAGAATCTTCACGAGAAGATTCTGAAGAGAACTGCCCAGCTTGACGAACGCCATGCTATATCTTGATGTATTTGCCGAGTGTGCTGATCCCAGTCCAGGAGAGGATACTGACTATCACTGCTGCATAATAGGCCAACCCCAGGGCATGATAAGATTTATCGTGTTGCATCATCAATATCGCCGGCATACAGCAGACTAGAATAAGAATAACATAACCGATAAGGCCTGGGACGAAGCTGTTCTTGTTGATCAACCTGATGGCTATGAATGCAATCGCTATTAAGATTAAGGTAACAAGAGTGAGTATAATGTACATCCCTGTCGAGAAGCCAATACCTCTGAAGAAAAAGTAGGGCATCAGGATTCCAGCAAGTAGCAGGATAGCTCCCAGTATCTTTGTGAGCAGGGGTGATTTATCCGGTCTTGTATCAACAACTCTTTTCCTCCTGCGGACTATGATGAACAGTACTGCAAACAGAACCAGAAAGATAAGGAAATAGAGTGGTACCATAAGCTGCGGGTTCTCAGTACCGAAACCAATAGATGCAAAAGCACCCAGCAGCACTATCCAGCCGATTACCTGAATGATTTTTTTCAGTATATCTTTCAATTTAAATCCCTCCTTATTATTCCTCTTTTTCAACCATAACCCTGATACTGGCTGAGATCTCACTGGCAAATTGGATCTCAATATCATAGGTCCCGATAGCTTTGATATGCTTCTCGCCTCTGATCATACTCTTATGAACTTCAAATCCCTTTTCGTTCAATTCATTAGCTATGTCGTTGTCAGATACTGAACCGTAAAGATGATCATTTTCGTCTGCCTTTCTCCTGAAAACAAGCTCAGTGCCATCTACCTGCTGTGCCAGTGCTTTGAGGGCATTGGTTGCTTCCAGTTCCTTCTGCTCGGCTTCCGTTTTGATCGTCTCAAGCTTTTTCAGGTTGTTTTTATTAGCCATAATTGCCATATTACGTGGTATCAAATAATTTCTGGCGTAACCGTCTGCTACTTTTACTACTGATCCTGCTTTACCCAGTTTCTCCATACTTTCTAACAATATAACTCTCACGGAGCCTCCTCATATTATCTTACTATTTATAATGTTAACCTATATCTGATTGATTTTCCTTATGTCAAGCCAATTATCAATCAGTCCAAGCAATGATACCATCACTGCGAAAAAGACGTTAAAAAACATCAGTATAACTGCGGCCAACAATACAAAGCGGCTGTTCTTCAGATACTTTTTGCACCAGAAATCAAGGATCGCCAGCCCCTGTATCAATAGAACTGCGGCCACTATCATGACACAATTCAACCCGAAAAGGCGGGTGCTCGGAATAATAGCCAGCAAGAGTGCAGCCATAAATATATAGACTACCGAATAGGGGAACCTGATAAAATGATGCTGCCACTTAACAGGTATCCGTTTAGCGAGGAAAAGGGTAGCTATATATACGGCAAAGATCATCGATATCGTCCAGATAGCCATTTGATAATCAATCATAATCTTCTGCAACTGCTCCATTATAAGATCGAACTGACCATTTCCATTCTCAGCTATGCTGCTCCCCATCAGGCTTTCATATCCGGTAAAGAGTGTCCCTATCCTCTCCCTGTAGATCTCAGAAAAATAGCGAGTCCGGAAAATACCGTAGGCTATCTGGCCCAGAAATCCATAATAGAGAGCTTTTGTATGATTATGAGTTCTTAGCAGAACAATCATAAATATCCAGGATACGAGCAATACTGAACCTACCAGATCAGCGATTTCCAGAATTGATATCGTATTCAGAGCATAGAAAATTATCAGCCCGACTGATATGACAACAAAGAGCATCACTCTCTGTTGATATTTAAGCAATAACTGCCCACCGCCGATGGAAACGAGAAAGATATATCCGAAAAATGGGGAGAGCAGAGATATGAACAGTGTTGCTATAGGGATGAAGAGCACTTTATCTTGCCGATACTATGGGGATATTCCTGCTTCTACTCGCCTACAAAGGGAATTAGGGCCATAATTCTGGCTTTCTTAATCTCTCTGGTCAACCTTCTCTGATGTTTGCTGCAGGTTCCTGTCAGACGCATCGGTTCTATCTTGCCACTTTCTGCTGTAAAACGCTTCATTATATCGACGTTTTTATAATCAATCTTGAGCTCCTGATTCTGGCAGAAGGCACATACCTTCTTTCTGTAAACCTTTCTACGACTCGGATTGTAACTCATTATATTTCTCCTTTAATTCTAATTTTAATACTACCTCTACCTGGCGACAGATAAATTGAAACTGTCACTTATGGTTCTGTTTGGCTGGTTCTTTAAACCTGTTGATTAGATGTCAAGATAAACCGGTTCAATCAAAATGGCACGTCATCATCGGTGACATTTTGATTTGAAGAGTTTGTGTCATACCCGGTAGGAGATTCAGACGGTGGACCGTCTTCATAGCTACTGGTTTTCTCGAGATAGTGTACTCTGTTGGCAACAATCTCGACGAATTTCCGCTGCTGGTTCTCCTTATCGGTATACATGGAGGTCTTCAGATACCCTTCAAAGATAACCGGACTCCCCTTTCTCAATCTCTCAGCTGATAGTTCAGCCTGTTTACCCCAGACACTGACATCCATGAAACTGGATTCCTCTATCCAGTTACCTTCGGCATTTTGATAGACTCGATTGAAAGCAATACCGACTCTGGCTACCGGTGTCCCTTTGGGTGTATAGCGGAGTTCGACATCTCTGGTGAGATGTCCACTAATCAGCACAGAATTAAGGCGGGGAAACTTGATTTCCTGGGCCATCTCCTTACTCCTCTTCGGTTCTAAGCAGATTGTAACGTAAGATATTCTCGTTAAGCTTGTACTGGTTCTCTAACTCTGTAATCTTCTTTGTATCGAGACGAAAATAATTGATCAGATAATAACCTTCTCGTTTCTTTTTAATCTCGTAAGCTAAAGTCCTTTTACCCCAGTCATCTGTCTTGAGAAACTCACCACCTAATGATTTTATCAGGCTGAGTATCTTTTCATTCTCGGCCTGGAGTTCTTCTTCAGTAAAATCGGGGTTAAGGATTATCATGCTCTCATAAGTATTAACTGTGGGATTCTCCGTTATTGTATCGGAGACTGTCTTCTTTCGACTCATTCATTTCCTCCTTTGGTCTTCGATTCCGAAAGTTCTTTTATTCTCCCGGAATAGGATAAATTATTCTTGCTAAAATAGTCTACAAGTTGCTTATAATTACCAATAATAAATTGCTCGGTCAGCCGGCAAGCAAAATCTTTTGTTTCTGCCAGGATTGATAACTCATCCGCATTAAATGGTGCCAGAACATAATCTGAAAGCTCGGAATAAACAGGATTGCCTATCCCGACCCTCATCCTGGTAAAATTAGCCTCACCGGTTGCTTCAATGATCGATTTCAACCCATTATGACCACCATCAGAACCTTTTTCCCTTATTCTGATCTTACCTAACGGGATATATATATCGTCACAGATCACCAGCAGTGAGGTTGGAGAATATTTCTTCCGGGCTTCTAAAACAGCTATACCGCTTAAGTTCATATAGGTTCTCGGCTTGAGAAACAGTGTATCGCCCAGCTGACAATACCAGTAATTTTTTCTCTTTTTAAATCTGGCATCCTTCTTCTCAAGCAGGCTGTCGAGAACCATGAAGCCGATATTATGCCTTGTATTATTATACTTTTTCCCCGGATTCCCTAAACCAACAATCATTTTCATAGTAGCGGTTTCTAGCTCAGGTAGTTTTGCCATGAGACCTATTGAAATAATTGTCTCTTCGTAACAGGGTTAAAACTATCATCTCTCAAGGCTATTAAGAACGTTGCTGGCGACTTTCTCACTTTTCCGGTTGATATCTGCAATATCAGGCAATGTTTCCGGTTCTGTTACAGGCCTACTCTTCGCCCTCTTCACCTTCGGCAACCTCTTCGCCCTCTTCACCTTCGGCAGCCTCTTCCTCTTCCTCTTCCAGGAGAGATTTCGGTGGATGCACTATAGCAAGCGAAATATCTGGTTGCAGGCTCAACTCTATATTTTGGAAATCGAGTTCGCCAATCTGAATACTCTGCCCAATTTCCAGGTTTGAGAGATCGACCTCTATATCTTCGACAATATCTTTCGGGTAACAGGTTATTTCGAGTTCACGTATCAGTATCTCCAGTACTCCACCGTCTTTTACACCTACAGGTGAACCGACATACTTGATAGGTAAATTAATCGTAATTTTGCTATCCTGGCGTAGTTCCAGAAAATCGACATGTTGTATCTCTCGAGATACAGGATGTATCTGTTTATCCTTAATCACGGTCTGAAACTCATTCTTACCGATCTTCAATATGAAGATAACCAATTCGCCGATTGTTTTGCGATACTCCTTGAGAAACAGATTCTTCTCTAATTTTATGGCAAGAGGATCACGGCCGGGACCGTAGACTACACCCGGTATATAATCACTCTTTCTCATTTCTTTCAATTCCGATTTCGTTCCAATATCTCTCTCGGTTGCTTCAATGACAACTTTCATCTTTCCTCCGCTGAATTTTTTGTAGTGAAAGGGTGGAATGGTGAGACAGGCTCTTCCACTGGTAGCGATTCCCTTTCTTATGGCACCTTTCTACCTTTTCACAAACCATGCATCCTCTCAGATAAAACTATAGTATACCAAACATTAAAAACCCCGTATCATGTCAACCTAACAGTAGGATTTTTTTTATTCTCCTGCTACTGTTACGCAGAGAAATGAATACAGCAGTTATATCAGTCGCTCTTCGAAATATCTCGACTGTTATGATGGGAAAAAATACTATAAGCCAGCTTACCTGAAGAGTATGCTAATTGACTCTTCCAGATGTATCTTCTTTACGGCAATTGCTAAAAGCTCTGCAATGGAAAGCTGAACTATTTTCTTACACTTCTCCTTCTCTTTTGAGAGCGATATAGAGTTGGTAATGAACAGTTTCTCTATAGGAGAATCTTCCAGATTCTGGATAGCATTATCAGAGAGGACTCCATGCACGCAGGCAGCATAGATCGATACCGCTCCATGTTCTTTCAAGGAATGGGACATCTTTGTCAGACTACCACCAGTATCAATTATGTCGTCGAACAGTATTGCTGTCTTCCCTTTTACGTCTCCAATAACATTGAGTATCTCAGATGAATTGACATTACCAATCCTTCTCTTATCACCGATAGCGAGACTGCAATTTAATCGTTTGGCTAATGCTCTTGCTCGGTTCGCCCCTCCAGAATCGGGTGAAACAACCACTACATTGGCCAGATCCAGATTCGTCTTGAAATACCGTGCAAATATCGGTATTGAATAGAGATGATCGACTGGTATGTTAAAGAACCCCTGAATCTGATCTGCATGCAGATCAAGTGTCACAACTCTATCAGCACCGGCAACGGTAATCAGGTCTGCTACTAACTTTGCAGTTATCGGAACTCTCGGTTGATCTTTCTTATCAGAACGTGCATAACCATAATAGGGAATGACACAATTGATCCTACGTGCTGATGCTCTCTTCAGGGCATCGATCATTATCAATAGTTCCATCAGGTTGTCGTTAACCGGGTAAGAGGTAGGTTGTATTATAAACGTATCATTACCACGGACATTCTCATTGATTTTTACAAAAGTATCATCGTTAGAGAACTTAAAGATTTCGGCATCACTAAGCGGTATCCCGGCAAAAGAGGCTACCTCTTTTGCTAATTCTGCGTTTGCTGTTCCCGAAAATATCTTTAACCTCGTATACATCAGTCCTCTCTTATCTTTTACGTTCTGGGAAGTACTTCCCCAATTTTTCCTCAGCTATTGAGCCTGGATTCATTTGCTTAACCATACCTGACATCTTGCCAGGAAGGCTTGTTAAACTTTGACCAGTTGGATACTATTAATCTTCCTCTTCTTCTTCCGTATCCGTCTCGGAAGTATGATGGTCAGTATGGCTGTACTGGTCATCCTGACTCTCACTCAACTCTTCATTATACTTGGCCAGAATCATCTCCTCGAGCTGTGTTCTGGTCTCCGTGTTCAATGGATGTGCAACATCCTTATATTCGCCATTCTTGAGCTTATAACTAGGCATCGCTATAAACAGTCCGTTCTTGCCCTGGATAATCTTGATATTCTTCACGACGAAAGAATCATCAATGATGATCGTTGCAAAACCTCTTAATTGATTCGACTCCCTTCTAACCACCTTAACATCAGTAATGTTCATTGCTAACTCCTTTTTGTTTTTGTTTGGTAGCACCAAAACCCTTTCTCTTTATAATAGTTAAAATGATCATCAAAAATCTGGCGATCATCATAAAAACCTATGACTGTTGAGCCACTGCCTGAAAGAATGGCCTGCCTGGCTCCATTGCTCTTGAGATGACGTATTAGTCCGTCTATCTCCGGAAATTTTGTCCTTATAGTCGACTCTAACCTGTTAAAACAGCAGGCAGGGTCTTTAGTCTCTATAAGCTTTTCCCAATTATCATTATTACCATACTCTGTCAACCAGCGATATGCATCTGAGCTACTGATACCATATTTCGGTTTTACGAGCAGTATCATATCGAGATCTATCGGATCTATTACCTTTACAATCTCGCCTCTCCCCTCTCCGAGAGCTGTTCCACCATAAAGAAAAAAATTGATATCACTGCCTGTCTCTGCTGCTAAGCTCTCCATATCCTCATTCTTCATATTCAATGACCATAGCCTGGATAAAGCCTTGATTGCTGTCGCTGCATTGCTGCTTCCGCCACCAAGTCCGGCACTCAACGGTATCCTCTTTATTATTTCTATCTCAATCCCTTTATCAATATCAAATCTATCCTGCATTAACTTAGCAACCCGGTAAACAGTATTATCCTCCAGTTTACCGATCGCTATACTGGAGTTGACCTTAATCTCTTCTCTTTCCAGCAGAGCAAAGTTCATCTCATCATAAAGGTCTATCTCACTAAATATTGACCTTATCTGGTGATAGTTATCAGGTCTTTTACCCAATATCTCCAGATAGAGATTAATCTTTGCGTAAGATCTTTTTGATATAGCTCTTATTGAGTCCCTGCCCGGCTTTCTTTTGGTCATCATAGTAGTAGTAATTGCTGTAGTAATAATAGTAGTAACTGTAACCGCGATAATATTTATGAGCTACAATACCGTTTGCGATAGCGCCGGTGAATGAGGATTCAACATTTGCTATCATCTCCTTCGATCTCTTTATTATGTCCTTTTCGGTGTCATCTATCTTAACGACCAGGAGCATCATATCGACCTTCTTGGCCAGAATTAGTGGATCTGTAACAGCAATAATCGGAGGTGCATCAAATATAATAAAATCGTATTTTTGTTTCAGCTCATTGATAAGCGAGTCTGTTCTTCTGGAAGAGATAATCTCTGAAGGATTAGGTGGAATAAAACCACTGGTAATGACATCCAGATTGGGGATTCGGCTTACCTTAATGATATCATCTACTTTCATATCGTGGTCGATCAAATAATCAGACACCCCATTCTCTTTCTTCAGGTTGAAAAGTGCAGCCAGCATGGGACGTCTAAGATCCAGATCAACAACAATAACTCTCGATTCTGTCTGAGCCATTGTAATGCCTAGATTGGCTAGAGTCGTAGTCTTCCCCTCTTTAGGCGCTGAACTGGTAATGCCAATACAAAGGGGTCCATCTATCTTCTTTCGGGCAATTATATTAGTCCTCAAGGTTCTGTATGATTCAGCAATAGGTGATTTTGGGGCATAGTGGGAGATAAGCCTCGCCTCTATGAGATTCTGTGTCTGGATCAGCTCAGTCCTCTCTTCCCCTCTCGCTTTTTTTATCCGTTCTGCAATCTCGATCTGATCTGACTCAGAGATCCTGATATTGGGAATGGTGCCAAATACAGGAAGATTAACAGAACGTTGCATATCTTCCAGTGTATGAATCCTGGTATCGAGAGAATTAAGCACAAGAGCCGAACCGAGACCAAGTCCCAGGCCAATAATCAATCCTACGAGATAATTCAGCCGTTTGTTGGGCCTGATTGGACTGGTGGGTACAGTAGATTCTTCGAGCAGTCTGATATTAGCAAGTTTAGCCTGAACCGCAATCTTGGCATCCTCATACTGTTCGACGAGCATTGTATGTATCCTCTCGTTGATACGGAAATTTCTCTCAAGCCTGGCCAGTTCTACCTCTCTGTCGGGAAGTAATGACATGCCTACTTCGTACTCATCTACTGTCTTTCGCAGAGCATTTACTTTTGATTCCGCAACATTAAGTTCAATTAGTGCAAGCGAGATTCTCTCAGTTAAACTACCGCGATAAGATAAGGGGTCAGGAGAACCGGTCTGAACGGCAAGAATCTTCTGTACCTCATTATTGAGATTAGCTTTAGCCGTCTCTAATTGCCGGTTCAATTGAATTATCTCTGGATGGTCGGGTGGATAATCGTTTCGAGTAATCAGATTAGTGATCCTTGTCT
>Ga0334892_1001325_pt1 | contig 21631 bp, 16 predicted proteins | sample GraSluR3_MG_4_FD_207213 | JGI IMG/M metagenome (GOLD analysis project Ga0334892, IMG submission 207213) | Sludge microbial communities from methane-producing bioreactor in Wageningen University, Netherlands - Granular Sludge_15_04-R3 | ecosystem: Engineered > Bioreactor > Anaerobic >...
CCGGGCCCCATCGACATGTCGTAGGAATAGAGCTTGCCCCACACGGCGGCGAACATCATGTCCTCAATCAACGCCAGGTCGCCGATCGCCGTGTGCGTTGCCGTCCCGAGCCACCCTCCTGCGTCGTACGCTTCACCGATGCCGTAGGTTCCCGCCGAAGCCCCATGCGTGAGGGGGTACAGATGAAGCGTGCCGGTGGTGGTGTCGGCAGTCAAGGCCCATAGCGTCTCATCGTACCATTGCAGTCCCTGGAGGTACGGTGCGGTGTACGAAGTCCTGGGATCGTAAAACCAGTCCATGGCGCTGGTGAAAGGCGTGTTGAGGTGATAGAGGGATTTTCTGTTCGCCCCGGACGCGTAGCGTAATCCGGTGCCCGTATAGAACGTCCCGTCGTCGAGAAACGCCAACCCGGCCTGCGTCGCCGACCCCATGCCGCTGAGCCGGTTGGTACCCAGGGAGACGGCCGACGGATTAAACGTGCTCGGCGCCAAGCGGTAGAGCTGCCCGTAATCGAGAGAACCGGAGCCGCCCGTCCCCCGAATCGTATAAAGGTTGCCATCGGCCCCGTAGTCGAGCCCGCCGTAGTAGTAGCCGTAGTAGTTGTTGTCCAGTCTCCTTACCAAGCTCGATGAGACTTTGTCGCCGGTTGCATCGGGGTCGTACGTGATTTCGTACAGGTATCCGCCGCGCTGGGAGGCGCCGTAGAACACCAGCGCCCCCTGGGCCGAGCGTCCCAGCCCGATGAGGAGCCCAAGGATCGTGAGTACCCTGACAATGATCGTAATGCTGCCGCCTGCGCTTCGGTAACGCATCTGACGCCCTCCCGGCCGTGAGTGAAAGAATCGAAGTGTTCCGCAGCGACCCGAAGTCTCTGCCCTCTGCTACTAATCCACCGGAGAACGCCGGTTCCTGACACGCGTGCGCTGCGATTTCGCCAAAACCAGGAATCTGCGGGTGAGGCCATAGGATTTCGTCCTAAGACCAATGGTTGGTATGCCGACGCTGTTGTGACTGTGCCGGTCTTATGGACCCTCGGCTTGTCGGCGCCGGGCTGGCCGAAGGGCTCGACCTGTTTTCGCGGCCCGCGGTGCTTGTTTCCCGCGCGAACGCGGTGCATGCAGGACGAAACCCGGTCGACGCCTCAGGGTTTTCCCGATTCGAGCGTGCGGATTGGGAGGATACACACATTCCGCCGTGAGCCTATCGTTAAGCGAACTACCCGCGCTGCAAACCCCGCCGAGCAACATCCACGGAGGGAGGCCGCCATGCCCGTCCTCGCTGAGGAAACGAGCGTTTATCCCGACGATCTTTTGGATGCGCCCCAGGACGCGGACGCATGGGAGGCCGAGACGCCCATGCGGAGGTGGTGGGTGCTCTCCACGAAGTCGCGGCAGGAGAAGGCGCTGGTGCGCGAGTTGCTGCGGTTCGAAATCCCGTTCTACCTGCCGCTGGCGAAGACGGGCCGCATCCATCGAGGGCGTCTCGTGTGCGCCCACGTGCCCCTCTTCACGGGTTACGTGTTTCTGTACGGCACCGAGGAAGAGCGGGTCCGCTCGCTGACGACCAACCGGATCGCCCGCGTTCTTGCGGTCGGCGACGGCGATCGTTTACGCAGCGAACTTGGGCAGATCGACAAACTGATCGCGTCGGGAGCACCGATGACGCTCGAGAGCCGGCTGGCGGCGGGCCGGCGCGTGCGCGTGCGTCGGGGCCCGTTGGCGGGACTCGAAGGCACGGTGCACAAGCGCCGCGGTCGCACGCGCCTTCTGGTCAGCATCGACTTCCTGCAGCAGGGATCGTCGGTCGAGATCGACGATTTTCTGCTCGAGCCGATCGACTGACGTCGGCTTCCTGACGGCGGCGGCTTCCCGGCCGGTCTGTCACCGGCCGGCCACGAGCATCAGGGTTGCGGTAGCGGCAAGCAAAGCCAGCGCCGTCAGGGCGAGGTAGCGTCGCCCCGCCGTCGCACGCTTGCGCCGGCCAAACCGCAGAAGACTCGCCGAAGCCCGCAAGACTTCGTCTTCTCCATGGATCATGGTATCGCTTTCCAGCGTCAACTCGCCAGAAGTACTACGGAAACCCGAGAGGGGAATCTTACGGGCGGGCGACCGGTGCGGCTACCCGGGATTTCCTTACGGCGGGGTCGGGCGGACGCCGGGCGGTTGACGGGCGGATCGGCGCAAATCTAGAATCTACCGGGTGGATCGACGTGGCCCGGCCGCCGGGCGCGGCGATCGCTGCCGGCTTGGGTCGGCGGCGACCCCTCCTTCCCCCGACCGGGGCACCTTCTGTCATGGCCGTACTACGGGTACTCAAAGGACTGAATCCGGGACAGATTATCCCCCTCGACCGCGAGGCGGTCGTCTTGGGGCGGCATCCCGACTGCGACGTCGTCTTGGAGGTGGGGGCGGTCAGCCGCCAGCACGCCCAGATCGCCCGAATCGGCGACGACTACTATCTCCAAGACCTCGACAGCCGCAACGGCACGTTTCTGAACGACAGGCTGGTGCAGGAACAGCAGTTGCTCACCGAGAACGACCGCGTTCGCATCTGCGACATCGAGTTCGTCTTTCATCCCGGCACCTCGGAAAGCGCGGTCCGCGAGCTGGGCCACACCGAGACCATGCAGGGGGCCCTGCTGGTCGACGACGACGAGCCCGCGTCGGGTTCGACGGTCATGTCGCGCGTCGACATTTCGTCGGGGGCGTCGGGCCTGCGCCTGACGACCAACGCCGAGACCAAGCTCAAGGCCCTGTTGGAGATTGGGCAAAACCTGGGCCGGGCGGTCGGGCTTGACCACGTACTCCCCAAGGTGCTCGACAGCCTGTTTGCCATCTTCCCGCAGGCCGACCGGGGGTTCGTCGTGCTGCGCGACCCCGACACGGGCAGCCTGGTGCCCAAGGCCGTGAAGCATCGCCGCGAGAGCGACCGCGAGCAGATCCGCATCAGCCGGACGATTGTCAACGGGGTGATGGCCACGCGCGAGGCCGTGCTCTCGGCCGACGCGGCCACCGATTCCCGCTTCGACATGGCCGAGAGCATCGTCGACTTTCACATCCACTCGATGATGTGCGCCCCGTTGATCGCCAGCGACGGGCAAGTGCTGGGGGTGATCCAGATCGATACGATGGACCAGCGTCAGCGCTTCAACCAGGGCGACCTCGAGGTGCTGGCCAGCGTGGCGTGCAGCGCGGCGATTGCGGTCGAGAACGCGATGTTGCACGACATCGTGCTCCAGGAAGAGGCCCTGCGCCGCGAGCTGGCCGTGGCCCACCGCGTGCAACAGGGGTTTCTGCCGGCCGCCCCGCCCCGGGTCGACGCCTACGAGTTCTTCGATTTCTACGAGCCGGCCAAGGAGCTGGGCGGCGATTATTTCGACTACATTCCCCTGGCCGACGGGCGTTGGGCCGTCATCCTGGCCGACGTGTCGGGCAAGGGCGTGGCCGCGGCCCTGCTGATGGCCAAGCTCTCGAGCGAGACGCGCTACTGCCTGGTGCGCGAGTCCACGCCCGTGGCGGCCCTCGGGCGGCTCAACGACATCTTCTGCGAGAGCCGCTGGCAGGATCGGTTCGTGACCATGGTCATGGCCGTGCTCGATCCGGGCCGGCACAACGCGACGATCGTCAACGCCGGGCACATGCCGCCCCTGATCCGTCGGGCCTCGGGAAAGGTCGAACCGGCGGCCGCCACGATCGGGGGGCTTCCCCTCGGCGTCGACACGGGGTTCGAGTACCGCGCCGCCACCGTCGCGCTCAAGCCGGGCGATTCGATGACCCTGTACAGCGACGGCATTCCCGACGCCATGAACGTCGCGCGCGAGTTCTACGGCTCGAAGCGGCTCGAAGAGCAGTTGCGTGCCGGCGCCGAGGGCGTCAAGGCTTTGGGACACCGCGTCCTCGACGACGTCCGGCGTTTCGCGGGCGGCCAGGCTCAAAGCGACGACATGTGCATGACCTGCTTCGGGCGGCGGGCGTAAACAACGCGCGGTCGAAGAATCCTCGCCCGATTCGACCGAACGGTTCCCCACCCAAGGATCCGACGATGACGAAACCATGCTTGCCTGTGTTGTTGTGGTCTCTGGCTGCGGCCCTCGCGACGTCGGCGGGGGTTGCGGCGAGCGAGGCACCGGATCGCCTCAACGTGCTTTTCATCGCGGTCGACGACCTCCGCCCCGAATTGGGCTGCTACGGCAACCAGCGCGTCGGGAGCCCCAACATCGACCGCCTGGCGAAACGGGGCGTCGCCTTCCGCCGGGCCTACTGCCAGCAGGCCGTCTGCTCGCCGTCGCGGACCAGCCTGCTCACCGGGCTTCGGCCCGACTCGACCAAGGTCTACGATCTCCAGACGCATTTCCGCGACACCGTGCCCCGCGTCGTGACCCTGCCGCAGCACTTCAAGAATCACGGCTACCGGGTGGTCGGCATGGGCAAGATTTACCACGGGGGGCTCGACGACGAGCTCTCGTGGAGCGAGCCCTGGCGCCGTCCGGGCGGCTCGGGATACCAGCTTCCCGAAAACCTGGCGCTCATCCGCAAGAAGCAGGCCGAGGCGCGAAAACGCGGCCTCAAGGGCCAGGCGCTGAGCCGGGCGGCACGCGGCCCCGCCACCGAAATGGCCGACGTGCCCGACAACGCCTATCCCGACGGAGCGTGCGCCGACATGGCGATCGAAACGCTCGGCCAAATCAAGGACGAGCCCTTCTTCCTCGCCGTGGGATTCCTGAAGCCCCACCTGCCGTTCAACGCCCCGAAGCGGTACTGGGATGTCTACCGGCGGGACGAAATCGGGCTGGCCGACAATCCCTTTGCCCCGAAGGGCTCGCCGCCCTTTGCCCTGACCAGCTTCGGCGAACTGCGAAACTACGACGACATGCCTCAAGAAGGACCGGTCGGCGACGACGACGCGCGCCGCCTGATCCACGGCTACCTGGCTTGCGTCAGCTACACCGACGCGCAGATCGGCCGCGTCGTCGACGAGCTCGACCGCCTCGACCTGGCCAAAAAGACCGCCATCGTCCTCTGGGGCGACCACGGCTGGAAGCTCGGCGAGCACGGCTCGTGGTGCAAGCACACGAACTTCGAGCTCGATGCCCGGGTGCCGATGATCGTCGCGGCTCCCGGCATCGGCGGGGCGGGCAAGTCGACCGACGCGCTGGCCGAGTTCGTCGACATCTACCCCACCCTTTGCGACCTGGCGAAGCTGCCCCTTCCCGACCATCTCGAGGGCACCAGCCTCCTGCCGGTGCTCGACGACGTCGGCAAGTCGGTCAAGACGGCCGCCTTCAGCCAGTATCCCCGCGGCCACCAGGGCCGCGCCTTGATGGGCTACTCGATGCGCACCGACCGCTGGCGCTACACCGAGTGGCTCGATCGCAAGAGCGGCGAAGTCGTCGCGCGCGAGCTGTACGACCACGAGAACGATCCCGCCGAAAACGAGAACGTCGCCGAGCGCAGCGACAACGCCGCGGTGGTCGCCCACCTCAGCAGGCAGCTCGCCCAGGGCAAGGGTTGGCGGGAGTCGCAACGGGGCAATTGACGGGGAAGCCATGCCCGTGCAATCGGCAAGTCGCGTGGGCCCCGCGCCGCTGGCGATCGGGTCGGTGGCGGTCGATCCGCCGCTATTGCAGGCGCCGATGGCGGGCTTCACGAACTACGTCTACCGGCAGATCGTGCGGCAATTCGGCGGCGTGGGCCTGCCCGCCACCGAGATGGTCAGCGCCCGGGGCTTCCTCGAGCTGGCGATCCGCGGCGACCAGTTGCCCGACCGGCTCTGGGGCGTTGCCGACGAGCCCCGGCCCCTGGCCGTGCAAATCTGGGACAACGACCCGGCCACCCTGGCGGCCGTGGGAGCCCGGCTGGCCCACGAACTGGGCGTCAGCGTGATCGACGTCAATTTCGGCTGTCCCGTCAAGCAGATCAGCCAACGGGCCCGGAGCGGGTCGTACCTGTTGCGCTCTCCCGAGCGCGTCGGCCAGATCGTCGCCCGGGTCGTGCGGGCGTGCCGGCCCACGCCGGTCACGGCCAAGATCCGCTTGGGACCCAGCCGGCAGTGGATCAACGCGGTCGAGGTGGCTCGGGCGGTCGAGGAGGCCGGCGCCGCGGCGATCGCGGTGCATGGGCGAACCACCCAATGCCTGTTTCGCGGGCGGGCCGACTGGGAGCAGATCGCCGCGATCAAGCCGCACCTGCGCCGCATTCCGCTGATCGGCAACGGCGACCTCAAGACGCCCGGCGACGTGGTCGAGGCGTTCCGCCGCTACGACGTCGACGGCGCGATGATCGGCCGGGCCGGGCTCGCCCGGCCGTGGCTCTTTCGCCAGGCCGCGGCCGCGCTGCGCGGCGAGCCGATTCCCCCCGACCCGAGCCTTGCCGAGCAGAAGCAGTTGCTGCTGTCGCACGGCCGGCTCGTGACCGAGCGGTTCGGCCCCCGGCGCGGCACGATCCTCATGCGCCGCTACGGCTGCTGCTACGCCCAAGGCCAACGCGGCGCCCGCGCCTTCCGCGCCGCCGTCAGCCGCGTGAGTTCGCCCGAAGAGTTCATCGCCGCGGTCGAGACCCATTTTGCGCGCGACGCGCCCGATCGGCCCGGCCGGGCAGCGAGTTTCTGACAACGCAGGGCCATCCGCTGCAAGAGAGCCGTGGTCTGCGAGAAAGGCGTGTAGGTCATGCGCAACGTTCAGAGGCACCGCATGAACGCGGCCAGGGCCTCTTTCTCCTCGGCGTCGAGCCGAAGTTGGAGCACCAGATTGAAGAACTCGACGGTGTCCTCCAGCGTCAGCAACCGGCCGTCGTGGTTGTACGGGGGCGAGTCCTTGATCCCCCGCAAGGTGAACGTCTTGATCGGACCATCGGCCTTGTTGAATTGACCGGCGATCGTCTCGGGTTGGTAGAAACGTTCCAGGTGCAGGTCGTGCATCTGGTTGTCCAGGTAGAACGGCGGCTGGTGGCACGTCGCGCAGCGGCCCTTGCCGAGGAAGACCTGCTGCCCTTTCAATTCCTGTTCCGTCGCTCGGTCCCGGCGCAGCAGCCCGAACTCGTCCAGTTTGGGCGCGGGCGGGAAATCGAAGAGGTTCTGCATCTGGGCCATCATGGCCACTTGGCTGGCGCGGTCGGGCAGGTTCACCCCCTTCTTGGCCGCCAGCACGTGGTCGCCGTCGAAGTAGGCCGTGCGCTGCTCGAACTCGGTGAAGTCCTCGACCGAACGAAGCGACCGCTTGGAGCCGTGGATCTGCTGATTGAACAGCCCGCGAAGACTCACCGTGTCGAGCCGCGACCGGGCGGCCTGGGGCCGCGTATCCGGGTCGAGGTGGAAGGCCGCGTTGGTGTGGCCGTTCACATGGCAGTCGAGACAGGTTACCCCCAAGCTCGGCTCGGCCACCTTGCGATCTTCGGTCTGGTTGAACTGCTGCTGCGGGAACGGGGTCAGCAGTAGCCGAAGCCCCTCCATCTGCACCGGGGTCACCTTGCCCTTCATCAACCCATAGTAGTTCTTGATCGAAAGCACCTCGCCTTGCGAGACGTCGCCCGAATCGGGGCGCGTCGTCAGGAAGATCGGGGGCGGGAACTCGGGGGTAAGGTGGTCGGGCAGGTCGAAGTCGACGTCGAACCGCCCCAGGTCGCGCCGTTCTTTCTCCTGCATCGCGTCGATTTGGCTCTGGGGGAACACCTGTCCGCCGGTGGGATGATGGGCGTGTGGCAAGGGCCGGAAGCCCATGGGAAAAAGGTTGCGGTTCTTGATCATCTCGGGCGACATACTCGCCAGTTTCTCCCAAGTCATCCCCTGCGGAAGCCGCACTCGAACACCCTGCTGGACGGCCTTGCGGCCCCCCGACATCATTACCTCCGAAGGATCGTCACGCAGATCGTAACGTTCCTCAAGCAACCGTTGCTGCCGCTGCATCACCTCGGGCTTGGCGGCTTCGTCGCCGGCTTTGATCGACTCGAAGCTCTCGTCGATCTTCACCGGCATGTACGTCTGGTCCGGTAGATCGCCTTGGTCGGTTCCGGCTTCGCCTGTGGCCAAGACGACCGCGGCCAGCGAGAACACGGCCAGAGACGCGTAGGGCAGTAGATCCCATCCTTTCGACATGACGAATCTCCCTCGTGGTACGAAATAGAACGGGTCTTCACGACAACCCTCCACGGAAGGGTGGGGCCGGCTTGCGGTTCGGCGCCGCGGTCGCGGCCATGGTCGCCTAACCCGAAAAGGCCGCCCCAGGTCTCGCCGGCCGGACCAACCGGCGCGAAAGTCAGGGGGTGGCAGCCGGGCTCTGAGCCAGACTGTCGACGATGGACCGCAGGAAGGCGGGCAGGTCGTCCGGGGTCCTGCTCGTGATCAGGTTCCCGTCGCGCATGACTTCATGGTCCACCCACTCGGCACCGGCATTTACCATGTCGTCTCGGATGGCAAAGAAACTCGTGACGCGCCGCCCCCTCAGCACGTCGGCCGAACAGAGCATCCATCCGCCGTGGCAAATGGCCGCCACGGTCTTGTCGTCGCGAACGGCGTCGCCCACGAACTTGACCATCGCCTGGTTGCGCCGCATCCGGTCGGGCGCGTATCCGCCCGGAATGATCACCGCGTCGTACTCGGCGGCCGCAACCTCATCCGCGGCGCGATCGGCCGTGGCCGGATACCCGTGTTTCGATGCATACGTTTTGCCGGATTCCGGGCCGACCAGCACCACGTGGGCCCCTTCCTCCTGGAGCCGATACACCGGATACCATAGTTCCAAATCCTCGTAGATGTCTTCGACAAGAACGGCGACGGACTTTCCATTGAGCGACATCGGGCTCTCCTGATGCGAGTGCAAATTCCATTGCCGGAACGACGTCCGGCGTCCAAACGGGTCCGACGAATTGCCCGTGGGGCAACTCGCGTGCCAAGCCGCAAGGTGCCCGATTCGCGGTGCCGTGCCGGACCGTCAAGGCCCGACGCGGGCGCCTGCCGCGACAGATTGACCGAGGCGCCCGCCAACCCGTCGCATCGGGACTTCGTAATGCGAAGAGCGAACCGAAGAACGACCGAGTTGCTCATTCGGATCGCCGCCATCCCTCTGTTTCGCCCGCGCCGTAACCGCCACCCGTTTATTGCATCGGATGGCACGCCAGTTGCTGTGGGGATTCGGCAGCGTATTGAAGCGCCGACCATATCCGAGTCACAACATGAATCTGGAGGAGGCAATCCATGGCCATTCGCAAAGCACGCGCCGTCTGGGAAGGCAATCTGGAAAAGGGCCAAGGCACCATGGTGCTTGGCACGGGCGGACTGGAAGTGCCGTACAGCTTCGGCTCGCGAGTCGAGGACGGCTCCGGAAGTAACCCGGAGGAGCTCATCGGCGCCGCGCACGCGGGTTGCTTCTCCATGGCCTTGGCGCACGGGTTGGGCGAAGCCGGGCATGTTCCGGTGCGCGTGGCGACGACCGCCAAAGTGCATCTGGAAAAGAGTGCCGCCGGATTCGCCATCCCGAAGGTCGAGTTGGAAACCGAGGCCGACGTACCCGGCGTCGACGACGAAACCTTTCAACGCGTCGCCCAGGCCGCCAAACAGGGCTGCCCGGTGTCGAAGGTGCTTTCGGCGGCCGACATTACACTGAACGCCAAACTGCTGAGCAGCCAGGCGACCTCGCCCCCGGCTTGAATCGACGGCCGCGACGAAGGCTGATTCGGTCCGTTTTCCACCGTTCCCCTGAACCCGAACTCGAAGGAGCCGATTCATGAGCGTCGACATGCAGCACGAGGCCGGAGGGAAAGTGCTCGACGTGCGCGTCAGCGAGAAGCTCACGCGCGAAGACTACGAGCGCTTGGTGCCGGAGTTCCAGAAACTGATCGAGTCGCACGGGAAACTTCGCATTCTGCTGAGGATGGACGACTTCCACGGATGGACCGCCGGGGCGCTATGGGACGATATCAAAGTGGCGTTCAAGCATTTCAACGACGTCGAGCGGATTGCCATGGTGGGCGACAAGGCGTGGGAAAAAGGCATGAGCGTCTTCTGCAAGCCCTTCACGACCGCCACCATCCGACACTTCGAGCACAGCCAAGTCGACCAAGCACGCGAGTGGATCCGCGAGGGTCTCGAGGCCACGGAGCAGGGAGCCGCCGGCGGCGGCCCATGATCGATGTTCCCCACGGCGGCCTGCGCGATGTCCGGCCCCTCGCCGGCGGATCACTCGTCCTCCGCCCCATCCAGACCGCCCTCGTCCGAAGTCCCCTTCCGCAGCATCGGAGTGAACAGGTCGACGGGGATCGGGAAGACGATGGTGGTGTTGTTCTCCGCCCCGACGTCGACCAGGGTTTGCAGAAACCGCATGAGCATGGCCTTGGGCTGCTTGTCGATGGTGGCGGCGGCATCGCGGAGTTTGGCGGCGGCCTGGTGTTCGCCTTCGGCGTGAATCACTTTGGCGCGCCGCTCCCGCTCGGCCTCGGCCTGTTTTGCCATCGCCCGCTTCATGACCTCCGGCAAGTCGACGTGTTTCACCTCGACGAGCGACACCTTGACACCCCACGGATCCGATTGCTCGTCGATTTGGGTCTGGAGTCGCTGGTTGATCTTTTCCCGTTCCGCCAGCAGTTCGTCGAGCGTTGCCTGGCCGACCACGCTTCGAAGCGTCGTTTGCGAAAGCTGGTGGGTCGCGATGCTCCAGTTCTCCACCTCGAGCACGGCCTTCATCGGATCGACGACGCGGAAATAGACGACGGCGTTGACCTGCACCGAAACGTTGTCGCGCGTAATCACGTCCTGCGGCGGCACGTCCTGCACAAACGTCCGCAAGCTGATTCGGGTCATCGAGTCGATGGGCCAAAAGACCATCGCCAGGCCCGGCCCTTTCGGCTCCCGCAGCGCACGGCCGAGCCGGAAAACGACCCCCCGCTGGTATTCGAAGAAAATGCGGATACACGAGAGGATATACAGCACCACGACGGCGACCACGATGCCGACAAATTGCAGGACGGCCATGGAAAGGCTCCCTTATCTTACGTGAACGGCCGTTGGCAATAGGTACGAGGCTCTTCGGTCCAAGCGTCTCAAGAGGAATCCGGCGGCGGCTCGACGGTCAGGGTCAGGCCGTCGCGGCCGGCCACCCGGCAGCTTTCGTTCGCCTTGAGCGGATGCCGGCTGACGGCCCGCCACCGTTCGCCGTGAACGGCCACCGTTCCTTGGAAGGCGTCTCCGCGGGGCCCGAAGTCGCCGACGACGCGTGCCGTCTTCCCGATCATTCCTTCGCCACCCGTCCGCGGCCCAGCCCGGTGCGAGCGAATCACGCCGCCAATCAGCAGCAGCGTAATCACCACGGTGGCCACCGCGACCGGGACGGCGATGGTCAGCGAAACGCGCGCGAATCTGCCGGGGTCGTCGATGAGCATCACCGCGCCCACCACCAGGCACGCCCCGCCGGCCAAGGACAGTACGCCGTAACTGGTTACGAACACCTCGGCCACCATGAGCCCCAAGGCGATGACGATCAGCGCCAAGCCGAGAGAATCGACCGGCAGCACGGCCAGCCCGAACATCGCCAGCACGATGCAAATGGCGCCGAGCGTTCCGCTGGCGCCCCAATTGGGGCTGTACAATTCAAAGAGAATTCCATAGAAGCCGAAAAGCAGCAGCAGGAAGGCGACGTTCGGCTCGGAGATGACCATCAGCACCCGCTCGCCCCACCAGACCGGCACACGGTGGATTTCGGCGTCGTCCGTGTTCAAGACCGCCGGGCCGTGTGACGTAACGACTTCGCGACCGTCGATTTCGGCGAGCAGGTGCTCCAAGTCGTCCGCGAGCAACTCGACGACGCCTTCTTCGACGGCCTTCGGGGCGGTGATCGACGCGCTGCGGCGGACGGCTTCCACGGCCCACTCGGCGTTGCGCTCTCGCAATTCGGCCAGCGCCCGGGCCCAGGCGACGGTGTCGTTGACAATTTTCTCTTCGAGGGGCCGGCGCCCGGCGGGCGAGTCGTCGTCGCCCTGATTGCGCCCGTCGTTGTTTTCAGTCGGCCGCTCCGTCTCGGGGCGGATGGGAAGCGCGTCGAGTTGCACCGGATGGGCGGCGCCGATCGTCGTACCCGGCGCCATGGCGGCAACGTGGGCGGCCAAGGTCAGAAACAACCCGGCCGAGGCCGCACGCCCGCCCGACGGCGCAACGTAAACCACCACCGGCACCTGACTGGCAAGAATCCGTCGCGTCAGCGCCCGAGTCGAGGTGAGCAGGCCGCCGGGGGTGTCCAAAACAATCACCAGGCACTCCGCTTGCCGGTCGTCAGCCAATTCCATGGCCCGCTCCAGATACTTCGCCGTGCCAGGAGTGATGGCTCGGTCGTCCAGAGCGGCCGTCAAAACCAGCGGTTGGTTCGGGGGGCCAGACGTCGGCGCGTCGGGGCCGGCGCGTTGCCGTCCCGCGGCCGCGAGGCACAAGCCGAAACCAAATAGAATTGCGACGCGCGTTCGTTGCATGACCGATTTCGGAGCGAGAGCGTGGGGCGAGATGGGTGTGCAAGTGGCGCGCCCATCCCGACGTGGCCGACATCCTCGCGGAGACGGCCGGCAGGGGCCGTCCGCCGGAAACACCTCGGCGGCCACGGGCGACAGTCTGTCACTTTCGGCGACAGTTTGTCGCGGTTCTCGTCGTTCTCCGTGCCTTGAGGGCTTCAGGGGGGACCTGGCGACGATTCTCCGCCGGCTGGAGAGCGCGGCGCTTCTTTGTCCGTCTCCGCTTGCACGAGACGGTGGACTTCGTCGGCCCGAAGGCTTTCGTTTTCCAAGAGCGCTTCGGCAATGGCGACCACGGCGTTCCAGTGTTGTTTGACGATTCGTTCCGCCTCGTTGTAGGCCTCGCCGACGACCCGCCGCACCTCCTCGTCGGCTTCGGCGGCGATTCGCTCGGACCGCTCCCGCAACGGAATTCGAGCGGGAAGCTCCTCTTCGTCGGCGTACTGGACGAACCCGAGACGCTCCGACATACCCCATTCCAGAACCATTTTTCGGGCCATCGCGGTGACGCGTTTGATATCGTCGGCCGCACCGGACGACCGATCGCCGCTTTGCTCCGCCTCGGCAATCCGGCCCGCGCAGGCGACGCGCATCGTCGCTTCCAAGTACTTCCCTCCGAGGCTGTACCGGTCTTTCTCGGGCAGGGCAAAAGTACCGCCAAGCATCCGGCCGCGCGGCACGATGGTGACCTTTTCGATTGGGTCGGCGTGCTCGAGCATCACCTGCACGACGGCATGGCCGGCCTCGTGGTAGGCGCTTTTCAGCCGCTGCTCCTCCTCGATTTTGCGGCTTTTCATTGCCCGGCCGAAGCGAACCTTGTCGCGGGCCTCCCGCAGGCTCTCCATGCGCACGCGGTTGTCGCCCTTGACGGCCGCGAGGATCGCCGCCTCGTTGACCAGCGCGGCCAGGTCGGCGCCGGAGGACATGGGCGTGGAACGGGCGAGCTCCTCCAGGTCGACGTCGTCGCCCAGTCGCACCTTCTCGACGTGAATCTGCAGGATTCCTTTGCGGCCCCGCACGTCCGGCAGGGGCACGGTCACCGGCCGATCGAACCGACCTCGCCGGGTCAGGGCCGGATCGAGCACGTCGGGCCGATTGGTCGCGGCGATGACGATCACTTGGTCGCTCGGCTCGAAGCCGTCCATTTCGGAGAGAATCGCGTTGAGCGTCTGCTCCCGCTCGCTGTGGCCGCCGCCGGTTAACTCATCGCCCCGCGTGCGGCCGACCGAATCGATTTCGTCGAGAAAGATGATACAGGGCGCGTTGCGCTTGGCGTTGGCGAACAAGTCGCGGACCCGGCTGGCGCCCACGCCGACGAACATCTCCATGAAATCCGAACCCGAAATGGAAAAGAACGGCACATCGGCCTCGCCCGCGATGGCCCGTGCCAGCAGGGTCTTACCACACCCCGGCGGCCCTTGCAGCAGCACGCCGCGGGGAGGACGGGCGCCGAGGGCTTGGAACCGCTGGGGACGCTTGAGGAAGTCGATCAACTCGTCGACCTCCGCCTTCGCTTCGTCCACGCCGGCCACATCGTCGAGCGTGACGTTCGTGCCTTGCTTCGAAGCCACCCGATGCCGCGAGCGGGCGAACTGCCCAAACATGCCGGCCGGCCCGGCCTCGGCCATCTTTCGCGCGCGCGTCACCGCCCACGCGCCCAGCACCAGTAGCAGAACAAGCGGCGACCCCATCAGCAACAGCGTCGGCCACATGGCCTCGCTGGTTTCGTCGCGCCAGGCGACCCCAAGCTTCTCGAGCCGCGCCAGGTAGAAGTCGCGATTCTGCTCGTCGATCCGCACGTACACGGGCAACTCCTCTTCGATATCCTCCTTGACGTGCTCAAGGGTGAATTCCGGCTTCAGCGCGGCCTCAATTCGATTGTTGCGAAAGACCACACTCCCCGCCACCAAACCTTCCTCTCGGACAACCGTCCGAAACGCCTCCCAGCTCCGAAGCTCTTCTCGGGCGTCCCATTGCTGGTGATAGAGCAAGGCGGCCAGGGCCCCCAAGAGCAAGGCCCAGAAAATGCAGCCCTTCGGCAGGCCGGAAGACGTTGGGGCAAGCTTGGCCTCCGGGGAGACGTCCTGCGGAGCCTTGCTGCGCCGCACGCCGCTAGCGCTCGGTCGCTCCTTCGGTTCGTTGTTGGTGTCTTCCATCGGCCGTTCCCCCGTTAACGTCGAAGATGCCGTTGGCCTGCGCGAGACAAAACGGCGACATGCAACTGCTGTGCCGCTCGGCCCCGGCACCCGGGGGACAGGAAGCGTTCGAAAGCGACTCGTGCAGATTCGCGGCAGGCGGCGAGGTTGCAGACGGGGACCGCTGGCACGGCGTTTGCATTGCGTGGGTGGACAACGCGGCGGCTCCGCGTCGCCGCGGCCGTGATGTTCGAGCCCCCAAACGCTCGCAGGATCAACCCATGCCACGCATCGTAACCCTCACGCTCAATCCGGCGGTCGACAAGAACTGCGAGGTTCAGCAGGTGGTTGCCGAACGTAAGCTGCGCTGCGAGGAGCCCGAATATCACCCCGGCGGGGGCGGCCTGAACGTCGCCCGCGCCATCGCGGAATTGGGCGGAGACGTTGCCGCCTGCTGGACCTGCGGCGGCCGCATCGGGCAGTTGCTCAGGCATTTGCTCGATGGCGAGGGGGTCAACCACATTCCGATCGACATCGAGGCCCACACCCGCGAAAACCTGATCGTGCACGAACGCTCCAGCGACCTTCAGTACCGGTTCGGGATGCCCGGGGCCACCATGAGGCCCGACGAAATGCAGGCATGCATCGACGTGCTTCGCGCGATTGCCCCGCCGCCCGAATACCTGATGCTCAGCGGCAGCCTGCCGCCCGGCGTCGACGAAGCACTCTGTGCGCAGGTGGCCCAGGCGATGCCCTCCTCGTGTCGAGTGGTGTTGGACACCAGCAAGCCCCCGTTGCAGCGCGGCCTCGACGCGCCCGTCTACCTGGTGAAGCCCAACGTGCGCGAGTTGGGGCAATTGGCGGGCCGCGAGGTGGAGGACGATTCGCAGATTCGCAACGTCGCTCGCTCCTTGATCGAGCAAGCCAAGGTCGAGGTCGTCGTGACGTCGCTCGGCTCCGGCGGGGCCGTGCTAACCGCCGCCGAAGAACACCGGCACGTTCGCGAGCCTACCGTGAGCATTCGGAACAAAGTCGGCGCGGGCGACAGCATGGTAGCCGGCTTGGTGCTCGCCCTGTCGCAGGGCCGACACCTCATCGACGCCTTGCGGTTCGGCGTTGCCGCAGGCTCCGCCGCCGTCATGACCGGCGGGACCGAACTGTGCCGGCGGGAAGACGCCGAGCGGATCTTTCGCGAAATGGAGTGACCCAGGCAGCAGCCCCAGGCCGATGGCGAACCTTCAACACTACTACGAGCGGGAGGAAGTGCGCCGGCGGATGGTCGAGTTTCTCGGCGGTCCTTGCCTCGAGGAGGCGACTTGCGCCTATGTGACGGCCGAAGGCGACTCGTCGCCGCCCGACTTTCGTCCTCGAATGCCCGGCGAACTCTGGACTTGCCTCGAGCAGGGCCTCGAAGTGAGCCGGTCGCTTTGGGACCGCCGTTCCCTGCTCCTCCACGTGGACATGGAATACGTGAACTTCGACTACCCGGCCGAGCCGTACCTCGATCCCGAGCGATCCCTGGAACTCCAGCAGCCGGTCATTCGGGGGCTGCAGGAGCATTTGCTTGCCTATGGCATTGCGCCGCTGCACCTGCTGAGCGGGCGAGGGCACCACCTGGTGTGGCGGGTTTCGCGCGGCAGCCGGGCCTTCCGGCGGCTGAACGAACTCGGCACTGTCGCCGACACGCTGGAAGGCATTTATCGCCAGCCCCAGCCGCCGCGGGGCGAGGCGGTCGGGAACGAACTGGGAGCCGCGTTCGCCGGGGCGGGACAAACCCTCGAATTCCTCGCGCACCAAGTGCTCGCCGAACTCCGTCGCTCCCCCTCCGTCCCCGTGCAAGTGACCGACGTGGAAACCGCTCGGGGAATGCGCGGGCGGGAGGTCGTCTGCCTCGACCTCTCCGAATACGGCGACCCGTTGAATACGCGCATCGTTCGAATCCCCTTCAGCGTGTATCACAAGCCGCTTCAGTACCGCGCGGCCCTGGGGCGCCATATCGTCGACAATATGCCGCCGCTGTTCCTCGTGCCGCTGTTCGAAATGGATCGGCGGCAGGGCTTGCTCGCGATGCGGGACCCGCTCGTCGCGGCGGAACTTGCCCGGGCCGCCTCCGTCGATATCCCCGACCAGAGCGAGGGCACCGAACGCCTGGTCGAGGCGTATGCCGCCTCGTCGACGGCCGCGTTCCACCGATGGTTCTACAGCCGGGAACACGAACCGCCCGACCGCTGGCCGCAGACGTACGACCGCACGCCGCTCAACGCACTCCCGCCCTGCGCCCGTCGGATTCTCGTGCAGCCGAACGACTCGCTGCTTAAGCCGGCCGGCATCCGTCATGTCGTGCGCTCGCTGCTGGCCCTGGGGTGGCATCCGCGGCACATCGCCGGGCTGATTCGTTCGAAATACGAACGCAACTTCGGCTGGGGACATACCTTCTACCATTACGACGCCGCCGCGCGGGCCGACTTCTATACCCGGCTGTTCGCCGGCCTGATCGCCGCCGGCCTCGACGCGCTGGACGACTTCCAGTGCAAAGACCTGCGGGCCATCGGCTACTGCACACAGGCCGACTGCAACGAGTCCTTGACGCACTACCGCGCTTCGCTTGCAGAAAGGAGACGCCATGAGCGATTGGCCGGTCGGCCTCTCAACGGGTTGTTTTTACCAAACGAGCATATTGGACTGCCTGGAGGCGATCCGCAACAGCGGTTTCGGGCTGATTGAAGTGTGCTCCTTTCCCGCCCATCTCGATTACCACGACCTCGATGCGGTGTGGGCCGCCAAGCACCGCATCGAAGGGTTGGCCATGGAGCCGTACTCCTTGCACGCCCCCTTCGCCGACGAGATCGACATCACGTCGATGGACTCGCAGCGTCGCCGCCACTCGCGCGATGAGTTGATGCGCGCCGCCGATGCCGCCGGGGCCCTCGGCGTCCGCTACCTGGTCATCCACCCGGGGCCCGAGAAAGGCGGCTTTCCCGAGCACGAACGCTTCCGACGCATGGAGAATGCCGTCGAGGTGCTCAACGAAGTGTCGCGGGCTTGCCGCGAGCGCGGAGCCGCACTCGTGTTGGAAAACATGCTCCCCCACTTGTTCTCCGGCCGGGTGCGCGATCTGCTGTGGGTTCTCGGTGCCCTCGCGACGACCGAGGTCGGCATCTGTCTCGACACGGGCCACGCCCACCTCTCCGGCGATCTGCGCACGGTGGCGCACAAACTGTCCGGCCATCTGTGGATGATGCACGCCACCGACAATCACGGACGGACCGACGAGCACTTGCCGCCCGGCGACGGGCAGATCGACTGGCAACGCCTCCTGCGCCAGATGCTGCGAATCGGCTTCCGCGGCGCCATCATGTTGGAGGTGGCCGGACGGCCCGACCGGCAAGCGACCCTCGATGGCGCCCGCCGCGCCCGCCGCTTCCTGCGCGACATCTCACGCCGGCTGGACCTTTCACAGTAAACGTCCACTTGGGTTCGAGGCTTGCCACGGACGAACCGCACCGTGCGCAAGCACAACGCGAGCTTCGAAGCACCCCCTGGTACGCCGGGGACGTCGAGAAGGTGATTTCCGACTTGGACGCCGACACGGAACGGGGGCTTGCACACGCCCAGATCGAGATCCCCCGCGTGCGGCGTCGACTCGCGCGGGTTGCGGAGGCTTGGATTGTGCGGGAGGGGTTGCCGGGGTCGGTGGCGGAAGTCGTTGCGGGGATTGAGGAAACAGCGATCTTGGCGCGACGGCGGAAGCAGGTTCGCCGGGGGGAGTCGCGCTGCCATCCTGCGCCGCCGGCGGGCTATTGAGGGCGGGGGGCCCCGAGGGTATCCTGGACTTCCCAGCCCGAAAACCGGAAGAGGCGGGAGACCGGAGGTTGGGGGCTCGGTCGTCCCGGTCGATGTCGTTTTTCGTTACTCCGATACGAGGTTGCGCGGGTGAGCCCGCGGTACGGCAGCGCTGAGATCGCCGTCGCGACCAGGGCCGGTTGCGCGACGTTCGGCGCCGGCCCGCGACGCCCGTCCTCGGTACTCGACCGTCAATCTTGCCAAGAAGGGTTCAGCGATGTGTGAACACTGCACGCGGAGGGAGTTTCTGGGAACGGGTGCGGCGGGCGGGTTGCTGCTCGCGGGTGGAATGTGGACGCATGCGCGGGCTGCCGAGTCGCCGCCGTCGCGGCCGCGCGGCAAATCGCGCATCTGCGTGATGTTCACGGGCAATCCGCAGCCCGAAGATCGCAATTGGGGCGCCGACGTCACGCAGATCGAAGCCATGAAAGCCCGGCTCGCCGAGGCGGAGAAGGAGTTGGCAAACGTCGAGCTGCTCGTGGGAGAGTCGCGCAGCCCCGAGGAGACGAAGGCGCTTCTCGAGAAGGCGGGGCCCGGAACGCCCGTGCTGGCGATCAACGTGCAGAACTTCGCGCTGACGCGCGTGGTGGGTCCCGTCCTCGACGCGGGCCATCCCATGGCGGTGTTCTCGCTGCCGGCGAGCGGGCACGATTGGATGTACGCGCCGCGATGGCTCCGCAGAGGGCACCGCGTCGCGCTGCTGGCCAGCAGCGACTACGACGAACTGGAGCGCGCGCTGCGTCTTTTGCGCGTGATTCCCATGATGCGGCAGACCCGGATCCTGCTGTTCCCGCCGGCCCGAGGCACGCAACCGGCCTGCTCGCCGGACGAGGTCAAAAAGCGCCTGGGCGCCGACGTGGTGGCTTACGAGCAGCAGGACATGGACGCGCTGATCGAGGGCGCCGACGCCGACGCGGTTCAAGCCGAGATCGAGGCATGGACGAAGGGCGCGAAAGCGATCCTCGAACCGACGAAAGAAGACATCGAGAAAGCGGCCCGCGTCAGCGTCGCCCTGGACCGCCTCATCGAGCAGGAGCAGGCCGACGGGTTGGCGATCGGGACCTGCATGGGGTGGTTGCCGCGCGGGTTCCCGTGCCTCGGGTTCGCGCGTCTGCGCGACCGCGGCATTCCCGCGGCCTGCGAGGGCGACATGGATTCGTTGCTGACCATGCTGTTGTTCCAGTACGCGATCGACCGTCCGGGCTTCCAGGGCAACGCCACCTTCGACACGGCGCGCAACGCCCTGTGGACCGCCCACTGCACGGCGCCGCTGAAGATGGACGGCGTCGACGGCGAAGAGGCGCCCTATCTGCTGCGCGGGCATTCCGAGGTCGGCGGCAGCGGCTGCGTACCCGAAGTGCAGTACCGCCTCGGCGAGGTCGTCACCCGAACCAAGCTGGTCAACTTGGATACGATCCTGGCGTCGACGGGCACGATCATCGACGTTCCGGAAAAGGCCGTGCACGGCTGTCGAACGCAGATCGTGACCGAGGTGCGCGACGCGGCCAAGATGGCGGCCGGCTGGAGCGGCGCGCTCGAGACGGAAGACGCCATGACGCTGCTGCACCGCGTGGTGTTCTACGGCGACCACATGGCCAGCGTGCGGCACCTGGCCAACCTGATGGGGATGAGCGTTTTCGAGGAAGGCTGATCGCGTGGGTCGGGCGCGCCTCGACGTTTCAGCGCCTCGCCCACCGCTCGGGGATCTCGGCGATCCGCAGGTTGCGGAACGAGAGGTCGGTGGTCGGGTCGTGGCCCTGGATCATGATCGTGCCCGGCTCGAGGCGCAGCCCTCGTCGGGGATTCGGGTCGGGGGGGCGGTTGTCGGTCCAATCGCTCACCTGGTAGCCGTTGACCCAGCAGGCCATGTGCTTGTCGTCGGCGTGGATCGTCATCGAAAACCAGGTGAAATCGTCGGCCACGACCATGCGGGCGTCCTGGCGGCGGAAGATTCCGCCCGTGCCGCAGTCCTGCGGCCTGGTGCGGTCGCCGTCGACGAATCCGTTGTGGATCTGCGCCTCGTACCCGTTCATCGTCTCGCCGGGGATGCAGCGGAAGAAGATTCCCGAGTTGAGCGCCTCGCCGTTGACGAACACCTCGAGTTGCATGGTGAAGTCGTCGTATTGGCCCTCGGTCTCCAACTGGCCGCGGCCGTCCTTGACGTTGAGCCAGCCCTCGGGCGTCACGGCGAAGCGGCTCTGCATGTCGGGATAGGTCTTCCAGCCCGAGAGATCCTTGCCGTTGAAGAGGCTTTTCGTTCCCAGCGGCTTGAGCTTGACGTTGCGGAACTCGACCTTGCCCGAGTTGCATTGCAGCCCGATGAACCCTCGGCCCAACGGCTTGGGATCCGTGTAGTCGAGCACCACTTCGCCGTCGAGCCGCACGACGAAGCGGCCTCCGTCGGCGGTGACCTCGAACGACTGCCAGTCGTCGCTGTCGTGGTCGCCCTGGCAACGTTGGCGCTCGACGAAGCTGCCGGTCGGGAACGGATTATCGGCCGCGTCGGCGATGTTCAGCTCGTAGCATTGGGTGGTCACGTCGGCCGGCTCGGGGCTCGTCCGCAGAAACACGCCGCTGTTGGCGCCCGGGGCGCTGCGGAAGTCGACCTTCAACACGTAGTTGCCGAACTGGCTCGTCGTTCGCAGGAGCCCCTGCTCGCCCTCGCTGACTGAGATGACTCCGTCGGCCGCTTTCCAGTTGGCCTCGCTGGCAGCCCTCCAGCCGAACAGGGTTTCGCCGTCGAACAGGAGGATCCAGCCGTCGGCCAGCTCTTCGGACGTCAGCGTGTTGTGCTCGGCGGCCTGCGTTGCGGCGCCGAGCGCGAGCACGATCAGCAACGCCCGTGCCAGCGAGCCCGCCCCACGCCGATTACTTGCCCATGCGTTCATTGGATCTCCTCAGCCAAGTTGGATTCTGCCGTGTGGTTCCCGTCGCACGATGCGATGCCCAATGACCGTGCACGATGGCGTAGCGCGCCCGTCGCGGCCCCACCGTGCGGGCAAGATGCCTGCGCTAGGTCGTCTCACGCAATCGTGCATGGTCCATCCGTAGCGTAACCCGTTACCCGGCGTCTGCAAACCGGAGCCTGTCCAACCCCTCGGACGAACGGGTCTTGAAGTCACCGAGCCGCCGTGCCGCCCGAGCGAATGCTCAGCCACACGCGGCCGGGCT
>Ga0334892_1001335_pt1 | contig 21515 bp, 24 predicted proteins | sample GraSluR3_MG_4_FD_207213 | JGI IMG/M metagenome (GOLD analysis project Ga0334892, IMG submission 207213) | Sludge microbial communities from methane-producing bioreactor in Wageningen University, Netherlands - Granular Sludge_15_04-R3 | ecosystem: Engineered > Bioreactor > Anaerobic >...
CTCGAGAGCAACGGGATAGTTCACACCCCGTCCCAGATAGAGAGCATTTTCTGCTTCCTTTAATTTGTGTGCGATCTCTTCTATATGATCACTCTTATCAAGGATTGTTCTGATCTTATCAGGTATCTGCTTCAACTCCTCGATAATAGTCGCACCAAAGGTTGGTGATATACTCTTCATCCTGCCAAGCAGTACAGCAAGTAGAGTCAAGATTGTCACCTGGGAAGTAAAGGCTTTCGTTGAGGCGACACCAATCTCTGCTCCGGAATACATATATACTCCACCATCTGATTCGCGGGCTATTGTGCTCCCTATTACATTGGTGATACCAAGGACTCTGGCACCCCGAGCCTGGGCTTCCCTTAAAGCTGCTAGGCTGTCGGCCGTTTCGCCTGACTGACTGATCACCAGAACCAGAGTATCTTCCGGTATGATGGGATTCCGGTAACGATACTCACTCGCATATTCTACACTGACAGGTATGCGGGCCAGATTTTCGATGTTATATTTACCGATCATTCCGGCATGCCAGGAGGTACCACAGGCTATGATCTGAATTCCCTTGATCTTCCGTAATTCCTCATTGGTCATATTCAGACCGCCCAGTCTGGCAGTAGAAAGTCGATCGATCAGCCTACCTCGAAAGGCATTAAAGACAGAGGTCGGCTGCTCGAAGATCTCCTTGAGCATAAAATGCCGGAATTCACCTTTATCGATGGAGGAGACATCCCAGTCTACAATTGATATCTTTGCTTCGACCAGTTCATTCTCCAGAGTTGAAATCTCGAATCCCTCTCTGTTTACCGTTACCAGTTCGTTGTCCTCCAGAAAGATCACCCTCTTCGTATGTATTATGATAGCATTTACATCAGAGGTAATAAAGAACTCATTCTTGCCTATACCCAATACTATTGGACTACCTCGCCTGGCTGCAATGATCTGGTCTGGGTGATCCTGTGAAATCAGTGCTATACCAAACGAACCTTCTACCAGTTTAAGCGCTTCCTGTACTCCCTGTTGTAAATTACCGGTCTCATCATAAAGATGCCCGATCAAATGGGTAAGGATTTCTGTATCGGTCTCACTTTCAAAGGTGTGTCCCATCTTCTCCAGCTTATCCTTCAGGATCTTGAAGTTTTCTATAATACCATTATGGACGAGTGCTATTCTCTTTCCGGCATCAGTATGTGGATGGGCATTGACAGCAGAAGGCTGCCCATGAGTAGCCCATCTCGTATGGGCTATAGCTATATTCGATTTCAAACTCGAGGGGGGTGGGAGTGAACTCTCCAGATCTATTACCTTCCCCTCTTTCTTGAATATCTGAAGTTTGCCGGATTCTTCGATAAGCCCGATACCAGCACTGTCATAACCACGATATTCCAGCCGCTTGATACCTTCCAGCACTATTGGCGTGGCCACTCTATCTCCAATATATCCTACAATCCCGCACATTAAGAATCCTCCCATTTAAGCTTACATAGATTATGCATACTCACTGGTATTATCATCATAATTTCGCTGTTCTCCGAGCTTATCTATTCGCTCTATTAAACCTGCATAGCAAAAAGGGTTACTACCACCCCCTAACTGCTATTTATCTCTCCGAATTGTTTCGCTCAAGCTACTGAAAATCCCTTATTTGTCTTCTCAAAAATTGCGAGCAGGACCAGGAAAAGGATTGCTGCCGGTATTACTGTCCACCAGGCGACCATATCATCACTGACTATAAGTTCAATTCCGGGTATACCCTCTCCGTATCTGGCAATAAACAAAGCTAGAGAATTATTAGCTGTATGTGCCAGTATCGGCAGGAATATACTGCCGGACTTGACGAGAAGGTATCCCATCCATACTCCAAGAATAGCAACCGGAACGAACCGGAAGATATCGAGATGTAGTATAGCAAAGAGAATGGCACTGATAACGATGCTGTTCCAGATCCCCTTTTCCCTGAAAGCCTTTATAAAATAACCCCGGAACATAACCTCTTCTACTATTCCCGGCAGAAGAGCTATGATAAAGAGAGAGTAGAGGAAAGTTCTCCCCTCAAGAAAATAGAGATTCTGAAAGTTCTCCAGATATTGCTCGGGAAAGGGATAGATGATATTGATAATTTGACTTAGCAGGGTGACCAGTATAAAGATAGGAATCGATGCTAAAAGAATCAACAGATAGTTGGATGCTCTGGTAAATTTCAGGCTCAATACCTCTTTGAAACTCAGCCTGCCTATTTTAATAATCAGGAGAGTGGGCAAGAATACCAGGAGTATAAGTGTCTTGATCAGACCAGATTCCAGGTCTGCAATCTGCCAGCTTAGACCGAGATAATAAAAGAGAAGAAGGATTAGAATAAAGAAAAGAGTGGCGAATTTGGAGCTGAGAACCCTCAGGCCACGCTTATTTTTATCGATTATCTCAGTATCTTCGGTAGTGCGGAACAGTATTTCTTCTTTGGAAAAGAGTTTGATCGAAAAAGAAACTGCCAGAACTACCAGGATGCAGGTAGAGATTAGAGTAGTCATAAAGAAGCTGATATTCAGGTCTCCCATCATGATATCCTTTATCATCAAAGAGACATTAATAACGGGAATCAGGGTCATACCAAGTGTTGTTTCTATCGCAGGCAGAGCACTTATCAATGATAACAACATAGCAACGATCATTAACGGTTGGGTATAGCTGTAACTCTCTTTCATATTTCTGGCATAGGTAGAAAAGGAGAAAACCACAGCCGCAAAGAAAATTATCATTGGCACCATAAGGATCAGTATCAAAAAAAGACTTCCAAACGGTATCTGAATTGCTACAGACTCTGCTGCTGCCTGTGATACCAGATGCCGGAAGGAGAAAAAGATACTGGCAAGATTCAAAAGAACTGTCAGGAGTGCAATTGAAATAACAGCAACGAATTTACCGAGAACCAATTCCATTCTACTCGCTGCACTGACGAGAATCGTCTCCAGTGTTCCTCTTTCCTTCTCTCCAGCAACGAGATCCACTGCTGCAACAGAAGAACCGCTGATAGAGATCAGAATGAGAAAATAGGGTAAAAACCTGGCCAGTATCATCCCGAGTGTCTGCTGTTCTGTAGCGACATTATCAGCTTCCACCTCGACGGCTTTGAGTATATCTTCTGATATATTGATAGCTTCCAGCCTGCTGCCAACCAGTTCCTTTTCGAGATCCTGCAAAACCCTACTTACTGTATTATAAGCCAGTTCGCTCTTCTCATCAACCCGGTTGAAGGTGATTCTGGCATTGAGATAATAGAACTCGTCGTACAATTCCTCTCTTTCAAAGGTTACTATCGCCTGAATGACCTTCTCTTTGAAAAGCACTTTGTAATGATCTATCTCTTGAAAGATCTGCAGTTTTGGGGTCTTCTCAAGTCTCTCAAAGGCTATCTGTGAATACTCATCACCGGCATTGTCAATAACATATATGATCACTTCTTGTTCGTGCAGCTTCACCGTCTGGCGTGACATAAGTGCATTGAATCCGATCATCAAGACCGGATAGAGAATGATCGGGAGAACTACGGAAGAAATTATAGTCCTTCTATCGCGGAAGAGGTCGAGAAGTTCTTTACGAAATACGATCAGTATCTTCTTAATACTCATCTGCAGAAACCTCTTCAGCGAGCAGCTGGTGCTTGTTTACATAGTGGACAAAGATATCGTCCAGATCTTCAAAACCTGTCTCAGCCCGGAACTCGGAGAGAGTTCCTTCGGCCAGTAACTTTCCCTTGTGAATCATCTCTATCTTATCGGCTATCCTCTCTGCTTCACGCATGATATGGGTAGAGAAGAGAATACACTTACCGTCCTCTCTGCATTGATGGATAAAAGAGACGATCGTGCGGGCTGTTAGAATATCGAGTCCGGCAGTCGGTTCATCAAAGATCATAATCGGTGGGTTGTGTATTATAGAACGGCAGATAGAGACCTTCTGCTTCATACCGGTAGAGAGCAGATCTACTTTTCTATCCAGAAATTCCTCCATATCGAGCAGTCTGGACATCTTTCTTATTCTGTCTTTGATCTCGGGGTCGGGCACATCATACAGCCTGCCGAAATAGGTGATGATCTCCCGGGGAGTCAACCGGTTATAAAGTCCAGTGTCACCGGAGAGAAAACCGATCACACTTCGCACCTTTGCTGGATCTTTGCAGATGCTGTACCCCTGCAGAATAGCATCTCCCTCATCCGGTCGCAGGACTGTCGAGAGCATTCGGAGCATAGTCGTTTTTCCTGCGCCATTAACACCGAGCAAGGATACTATTTTCCCACTGTCAGCAGTGAAGGAGAAGTCATTTACCGCTCTGAATTCGCTACCATTCTTTTTCTTAAAAATTTTGGTCAGACCTTCTACTCTGATCATTGTCTCTCTACTCTGTCAGGTATCAATCCTTGCAGGAAAGAATCTCTGCTTTATTTCACGCCTGGTATAAAGTTAGTCTTATCGTTTATGATTCTGACAAATTCGGCTATGAGCTGCGCCGTGTCTTCCAGATCTTTCAAAGAGATTACCTCGTTAGGAGAGTGCATATACCTATTAGGAATACAGACCAGTCCGGTTGCTACTCCGGCTCTTGTTACCTGTATTGAGTTAGCATCTGTTCCGGTAGCTCCCGATTCTACTTCTACCTGATATTTGATCTTTTTTCGCTTTGCTGCTTCTTTCAAGAGTTCAAATACTCTAGTATTAACGTTCGGCCCAACAGCAACTGCTGGTCCTTTACCGATCGCTATATCTCCAATCCTCTTCTTGTCAGTTCCCGGATGATCGGATGTGAGGGTTACATCTATAGCTATTCCAACGTCAGGATCAATGCCGAAGGCACTCGTCCTGGAGCCTCTTATGCCTATCTCCTCCTGTACAGCAGAGACAGAGTAGAGGTTTGCTGCAATTTCTTCTTTAGCCAGATAGTGAAGTATGGATCCTGCTACAAATACTCCTGTCTTGTTATCGGTCGCCTTTGTTGTAATGATATCATTATTCAGTACTTCCATTCCGGGTGAAAATGTTGCTATGTCACCAATGGCAACCCGTTTTTCTGCCTCTTTCCTGCTAGTAGCTCCGATATCAAGCCAGAGTTCTGAAAATTTCACTCCCTGTTTCCTCTCTTCAGGGGTCATCATATGAATAGCTTTCTTGCCAAACACTCCGCGTACTATACCTTTAGCTCCGTAGATATTAACCCGTAACCCTGGTAATAGATTGGCATCTATCCCACCAACAGGTTTGACATAAAGATACCCTTCGTTATCGATATAATTGACCATAAAGCCGATTTCATCGACATGGCCACAGATCATTACCTTTAATTTACCTTTCCCCTTCTTTAGGGCAATCACATTACCATGAACGTCTGTTGTTATATTATCTGTATATTTACTGACAAATTCCCGATAGATATCCTGAGCAGGCTCTTCGTAGCCTGAGGGACTCGGAGCTTCAACCAGATCAACGAAAAACTTTTTCAACTCTTTGTTCATTATTACTCCTGTATTCTTTTGGTAATTAAGACAGAATCTCCGAATCCGGAAAACCTGTATTATTGTTTATAGACTGCTTATCAGCCTGTTAACAGTTATTAGCTTTCCCTGATGCAAAGGGATTAACCTGTTTATCCTCTTTCACTTTCGGCTGGGGAGTATCGAGTGGGACTATGCAGAGGAACTTCAGAACTGTCTGGCCGACATTACGGAATTGATGTTTCATATTAGGATCGGCATAGATTACATAACCTTTTTTGAAAGGATATTCTTTCTCCTCGGTTACAAAGACCCCTTCACCATCCACAACATAAACTTCATGTTCAAAGTTGTGTGAATGAAAGGGAGTATGGCCACCAACTTCTACCTCGAACATTCTCAAGGCAAAATTGGGAGCATTGTCTTTCTGGGATATAAGCCAGCGAATCTGTGTCCCTTTCGCCCCTTCAACTTTGACATCTTCCAGGGTTATTTCATTATAAGGTACTACCTTCATACTAACCTCCATATTATCTTGTCTTTTTTACTATTAAACGACTGAAGCTAAGAAGAGTGCCAGAAATCAGCAGATTTTTTTCCTGTGTAAAGCGTAAAGATGACGATTCTGGCTTATGTTAAACCCTCAGCAACGATCAAAAAATGGCTGAGAGGGCAGGAATCGAACCTGCCACAGACGGTATTATCCGCCCGCTACTGATTTTGCAGACCAGCCGGGACACCAGTCCCATCCTCTCGTCATTTTACAATGATTTAGAAAGACTCCACATAGGCAACGTCAACGTAGGCATTCTCTATCTTCTGCTTGTGCTTCAACTCCATACTGGCCAGATTCAGACAGAGTTCTTTTACATCATCGCTGCTTGTCCTTTTGGCAAGGTCCTGATAGAATTCAGCTGCCTGCTGTTCCTTTTTCATAGCCAGGGCAAAGGCATCAGCCGGCTTCATCGAAGTTGAGAGGGGAGGAAGTTCTGTCTGCTCAGCGAGATGGTAATCCTTCTCCGGTGCTTCCATCTGGAAATGTTTTTCCGGATTCTGTTTAAAGGACTCCAGCAGGTTTCTGTGACCCTTCTCTTCGTCGGCCAACTCGGTAAAAATGGTTACAAGACCCCTGTCTTTAAATGTTTTGGCAACTTCAGAATAGAAATTATACGCTTCCTTTTCTCTTTCAATTGCGATATCTAATAATCCTAAAAGTTGTTCTCTATCCATTAGTTAGCTCCTTTATCTTTATTTACCTATGATATTCTCACCCCTGTTATATAGCAAGTTTTTTCTCCCTAACCTGCTCCAGAAGTTAATGGTTCTGAATACCGATCTCTATTCAATTTAATACAATCTAACCATTCTCAATACAAGCTTTCTTTGCTATAAATATCATCTCTTTCAGGCGGTACCAAATTGATTTTAGCCTCTATCTTGCCAACTCAACTTAACTGTCAAGAATATCTTTTTGGACTATTGCAGAGCGACAGCTAAAAACATTCACTACGGTCTGGCGATAGAATGAAACAATATCGTGTTTTATCTCCCTTCTCTCTGCAAAATTTCTTGCCAAAATCTTACAAATGAATTGATTAAACTCTGTAGATATCTTGCAGGAATGGAGTAAATATGAAAATCAAACATTATTATCTCATAGTCCTTTTAGTTCTGGCTCTTTCACCACTGATAGCTGAAGCAGATATTGAACTCTGGAACAGAGCAAGGTCAATAGCTGAATCCAATCTAAACCTTATCCCGGGAATAAGCCGTCAGGAGATGCAGACGATGGATAAATCCGGTAATATACTGCAGAGTAGTAACATAATTGTTGCCCATCAATTGAACGATGATGGAGAGATATCGAGCATTCTTCTCGAGGCGACAGGCAATATTGATGATGAGGAGGAAGAGGTCAGTGAAAAGCTTGTTACACAGATGCTGGAGAGAGATCTGACTCCTAAGAGAGAGGGGATTTTTTTTACAGAACCGGGAGATCGTTTAAAGATCAATTACACGGGTAAGAAGAAGGAGATTAATGGATTCACCTGTCTGGAATTTGAGACAGAGTATACCAATGTCGGACCTGACGGTAAGGATGTAACCTTCACAGGCTCCTTCTGGTTGGATGAGGTGAGTGGAGCTCCGATATACAATGATTTCAGTATGGATAAAACCCCCTTTCTGGTAAAAAACCTGAAGATCGAAAGATGGTACGAGTACGACCGGGAGACCGGTGAGTGGTATCTCAATGAGATAAAGACGACAACTGATATCAGCATACTAATCAAGAGAATGACTAACATAACCAGGATAACCTATTCTGACTATTGGCTCTATGAAAAGCAGGAAAGTGAATAATGGATTATGATATTAATATTGTCAATTCATTCACCGGAGAGGATGCAGAGGGCAATCCGGCCGGAGTTATGATTAGCCGGGAAGATATCGCTGCTACTCTGATGCAGGAGATCGCAAAACGTGTCGGATTTTCCGAAACTGCTTTTGTTACGCCTCTGATGGATAAGAGTAACGAATACAAGATTCGCTGGTTTACTACACTCACAGAAGTACCACTCTGTGGCCATGCGACCCTGGCAGCTGCAGCAGTAATATTTCGAAAAAGTGAAGAAAAACCTGCCCCTGATCAATCACTAAAGAAAGAAGCAGGGAGTCTCGATATTTCGGATTCAGACAGGAACAATAAGATCAGGTTCCATTCTCAGAGTGGTATTCTGGAGGTATTCAGGCAGCAGGATAGATTCGTTCTAGACTTTCCTCTCGATGTCCCCGTTCCATACCACCTGCCAGAGAATCTCCTGACAGCAATGTCTATAGACAGCTATGTATCTTCCGCCTATGGCAAGCTTACCAATTACCTCCTCATCCATCTACAGAATGAAGAGATAGTCACTCGACTCTCTCCCAATTTCCAGCTCCTGCAAGAGTTGAACCTCCCCTGCATTGGTGGAATCATAGTGACAGCACTTTCTGATAATCCAAATTACGATTTTGTCTCTAGGTTCTTCGCTCCCTGGGAAGGTATCATGGAAGACCCTGTAACCGGTTCGGCACATTCTCTATTAACACCATACTGGCAGCCGATAGTTAAAAAAAGTGAAATGAATGCCCGACAGATTTCTTCCCGTGGAGGAATACTCTATCTGAAAGCTAAGGATGACAGGCGAGTATTCATTGGAGGATCAGCGGAAATAATTGGTAAAATGAGTATCTCAATAATTCAGGCGCAATAACATTATCTGCAGAATAATCAGTATCACAATATAGAGCAGTTCATAGTTCATATTTATGTAAATATAACGGGTATCAAGACAGCAGAGAAAATCAAATTTCTCAAACAGAGCTCGGGCTCCGAAAGCCGCGAGAAAAAGAATCATCAGATCGAGAATAAGATAATAGCCTGAAGTGATGAATGGAAAGGGAATCATCAGATAGAATACGGCGAGGATAACAGGAAAAAAGATATAGGACAGGCTTTTAACTTTTATCTTCCCGGTTTTATAACTGAACTTGAGAAAACTACCAAGCATAAGGGCCAGGGTTACATAATTGATCAACTTGAGATAATTCAGGCCTATCAGGAAGTTATACTTTATGAAATAGGGTATCGAGGGGATAAAACCCACAGTAAAGCCCACGGCTATCAGTATGAGCACAATTGTTTTGATATTACCGTAGATTTTTAGCTTCTCTATGACCAGATCGTCATAGAGAAGAAAGAGATAGGATTTATAGAAAGCGTGCACAGCCATGTAAAAGAGTCCCAGATACCAGGCACCACTGGAAAGCAGCAGCCCGATGAAACCGATAGTAAAGACCGTACTCCCAGCAATACATCTTTTAAAATCTGGTTCAAAGAAAAGAATAAGGGCCGGAATTACCATAGTAAGCAGTGAAAGTATCTGGATAAAGAGAAGTATGTTGTCAAATCCCAGGCTCTTTGCAGGAAGGATTACAAAGTAGAAAAGTCCGAAAATTCCCGAAAAGATCGTGAATGAACTCAGGAAGGCTGATATCAAACCGTTAGTTGCCGAGTGACAGGTAGCCACCCAGCCGGAGACGGGAAAGAATGCTGCCTTGATAAAGAAAGCAACACTGAAGAGTAGAAACACGAAATGGATATTAGTTGGATTGTATTCACCCAGGTTCATTAGAAAAGAATAACTGAAATAACTTCCTGAAGCGTAGAGTAGAATTATCCCTGCCAGGAAGATAGCCGAGCTGGCCGCACCAAAGATCATATATTTAATCGAAGCATAATATTGCCGATTAACAGAGATCAGCACATAGGCTGCCATAATCATTACTTCATAGAAAATATAGAAATTGAAGATATCACCAGTTACGATTAATCCACTACAACCGGCCATATAAAAGAGAAAGAGCGTTCTGATATTGAAATCTGTCAGCTTCCGATAGTGGAAGAGGGTGAAAAAGGAAGGGATAAGAAAGGCAAGGAGAAAGAAAATCCGGTATTGATCGAAGGAGAATTCTATCGCATGTTTCCATTCACTCAATACAACTACATAAAGCCCTTCATAATTTCGGAAATAGAGAAATAAATAAGCTCCTGTAAGTAGCTGAAGAACTGCATTGGAGATTATCATCAGAGTGGAGATATCCTTTCTGGTCAGATACTTAACCAGCAGAGACAGAGAAATCCCGATCAATGGCAGGAGGGGGAAGAGAATAATCAGATATCTAACGTTCATGTAGCTCTGAGACCTTGATAGTATGGTATTTGTAATAAACCTTCACCGTAATAGCTATCGCCAGAGAATTGAAACAGACCCCTATCACAATAGCTGTCAGCATCAGCGCCTGTGGTATGGGATCAACATAGTTTGTAACGATATCTGTAATGATTGGAGCTACCGCCCGCTCCTGATAACCGGTTGTCAGAAAAGTCAGTATCACCAGGCTTTCGATGATATTTAGACACATAATCTTCTTGATCAGATTGTCTGAGACAATCAATCCGTAGATAGCAACACTCATTATCAGCAGAATCATATCTTATCCCTGATGAATCTGATCCCGAAAACGGTTAGGACCACGACGATCACTTCGAGAAAAGTATCGAAGAGCCGCGGCCCAAGATATATTGCTGTCACAATATTTCGTATATTCATAACTTCTGTCATAGCAGCGAAATCTATTACTTCCGTATGAAATACCATCTCTACTCTCTGTAGATAAAGAGTGAAATAGACCAAAATAACCCCGAGAAAGATCCCGACCAGCAGCCTTGTCCTCTTATTCATCCTCTCTCCATTCAATGAAGTTCCGAAAGATGAGTATGATAGAGCTGGCAACTTCGATGAAGATAGCAAAATTGAGCAGCCAGAGAAAGAAATTGGCGAAGATTAGAGAGTTAGTATGGATATTGTAGAGCCCTCCGGCAAGGTAGCCGCTGATTTTCAATCCCAGCAGCATGGCGACTAGGATGACCAGTACCCCGCTATATTCGATCGTGCTGTAGAAAAAATCACTCATAATTTTCTGTTCATAGCAGAGTTCGAAAATGATTACCAGTGCTCCGAATATCACACCGGCCTGAAAACCACCCCCCGGGCTGATCGGCCCGTATGAAAAGAGAAAGAAGCTGAAGACTATGATAAAGGGGAATAGTTTACTGATCGTAGTCTGCAGGATCATTGAATCTCGTATATCTAACATATTTTCCTCTCTCCATTCAGGTTGCCGGTTACCCGACTTCCCTATCATTCTCCCTTTTCAGAATAAACTCCGTTATAGCTAAAGTGGATTAACACCCAGAAAAAGGCTGCAGGGAAATGTCATTAGACAGCCGATATCCTGTTTTTGAAAGTCTATTCCCTCTTTACGGCAGACCCTAACAAAATCATCGACTGTAGAGCCGTCCGGGACATAACATATGATCGTTCGATTGTATACCGACTCTCTGCCAAAGAGCAGGTTGAAATCGGAAAAGAGCGGAATTTTCCTGGCCGCTATGGTTTCGATAGACTCCCCATCGAGGACAGTGGATTGAAAGAGTTCGAATTCGATCAGCAGGGAGAAAATCTTTTTCACCAGCGACTCATCTTTCAAGATGATTATCATTATATACATTTTTTCTCCCTAATTCTCTTCGAATTGCCTGATGAACTCGATTATACCCTTCTTATTCCCTGGCCTGAAGACCTCTCCAGCCTCCTTTTCGCTCAGAAGTCTCGAGATATGGGCCATCAGGCTGAGATAAGCCTGGCACTTATCCTCGGGGATAACAACACAGAACAGGGCTTTAATGGGATTGATCCTGAGTTTTTTTTCTCGTTCGTCAATGATACCTATAGCAATCTTTATGTCATCTACTGCATCCAGTCTGATATGTGTGAGGGCAAATCCTCGGGTAAGATTGAGATTTTTACCATTCTTTTTCAACTTGAGCATACCGAACGCTTTCTTATGGAATTCTTTATCAAAACCCTTTAAACAATGCTCTATCAACGCTTTGTTAACCTTCTTCTCATTGAAGTGCGGAAACTCCAGTATATCGTCTTCGCTCAGATACGATAACAGCTTAACCATCTACTTTCTCCTTGTTTTTCTTATTGCAACCAGATAAACTACTGTAGCCAGTCCGGTCCCGAGAGCAGCCTCTGTGATTGCAACATCGGGGGCTCTCAAGGTCAAATATTTCAGAGACAGCAACATACTGAAGAGTGATAAAAAGACCAGGGAATGGAGTAGTTTCTTCATAAAAACAACAAAGATAGTCGCTAACAACATCAGAACGTAGACAAAATCCATCACACTATCACCTGTTAATCAGTAAACACCTGTGTCCAGGCATATTGCCAATCTGTATAGAACTTCCCTCTGTCCCTACATTTCTGCTGCAGCAAAAGAGCTTCTTCAGAAAGAATTTCGATAATTACAGTCATTCTCACCTCCAGTTATGAGCTAATTTCCCTTCTCATCTTCAATCTCTTCAGGGTCACGCTCTGTCTCGATGTTTCTCTCCTGCAGGTGAAAAACTGCCAGAGTATGCGCAATAACCGGAGCGGTAAAGAAGAGAAATATTATGATCAGAGAAAAACGTAAGATGTAATCGATATCACCGGAATGGATCATCAAGCCGATAATTATATTAGCTGCTCCGGTAACACCACACTTCGTCGAGGAATGGATACGGAGAAGAAATCCGGGAAGTATTATCATACCAACTATCCCGAAGAGCATTATAATCAAGCCGATAACAATGAAAAAATATGCTATCATATCAAGACGGCCTTAGCTTTCCGTGATATGCTCATCTTTATTCTCCTGCTCGGATAATTCCCTCTTATATGCGGTAGAGGAAATGTAGGTAACCTTAACAAAGGCGAGTATCTCGGCAAAAGAGAGAAGAGCATAGATCAGGGCTATATCGAGATAAAAACTCTGCCCGTATTCCAGTGAATAACAACTCATGATCAGTATAATTAAGACTGCTATAACATTCAGAGCGAGCAAACGGTCCTCAATCATCGGCCCTCTGATCAACCTGTAAAGAACAGCAACCAGCATAATAACCAGGATCGAAATCAGCCAGATCATCCGAAAATCCTCTGTAAGATCCGCTCGAAATTCTGTTTAATAATATATCCTGCTCTCAAGCTATGATCCGTCTTCTTATCGAACCAGTGAACGTAGATGTGGCTACTCTCTAACCAGATCGAAAGGGTACCGGGAATCATCGATATCGTATTGGCCATAAAGGCCTTACCGATACTCGATCTGAGCCTGATTCTGATACGAACAACCCCCGGCTTGTATCTACCTGATAAAATCCGGTAAATTAACTCAAAACTGGCCAGATAACTCTGAATTATCAACAATATTCCGTAGAGAATAAAGAACTCCACTCGTATCAAGAGGTCACTACGATAGAAATGTTCCTTTTCAAAAAAAACCGAGTATGAATACAAGGCTGCCAGAAAAGAGAAGATAAAACCGGCCGAAAGCGACAGGATATTGAACTCCCTGCTCAATACCAGCCAGAGCAGAAAACAGAGTATGACTAATATCACCACTCTGCCATACTTCATGTAAAAAGACAGCTTATCCATATTTACTCTTTCTTTATCTCTGATCCTTTAAGATTATCCAACCCTCATCATCTTCTTGATCTTTTACCCGGTACAGTGATAATGTGTCAAGTAAATCTACCGGAAATAATGTCTGCCATTTCTTATTCTCGGTCAATTTGAATAACAGATTTTTACCTCACGGGAATCCTGCAGTCGGCAGGTTACCGACTATAGGGTTGCCCTGAGATTGCTGTTTGCTGAAGCCTGATAATTATCAGTCTTCCAGAAGCAGGGAGATATTAAACAGCAACGCTGATTCCCGCAAAAAGGAAAAAGAACGACCGAACCAGGCAGGGGAATAATTAGGTTGACAGACATCAGACAACAGAGTCTCTTGTAAAAGTAGCTGAGCAAAAAGGAATTAAATTCTTTACAACTACCATACGATGAAAAACATAACTTGTTGTGGTGATTATCGTCAGCTATTTATGCTGATGTGCTCATTCTACCACTAACATAATGCTCGATAGAGCGTTAATTATTTGAGAAATAAATAAAAAAAATAGATAGGAATAAGATGGGAAAAAGATGGACAATAACCGAACCCTTAACTGATAAAGACAGGGAATTACAGCATGTAATCCTCGAGCATTTCAAGTGCCCGTCCGTAATTGCCGATTTACTCGTTCAACGCGGTCTAACAGATATTGAGAGAATAAACAGTTTTTTCGACCCTTCGCTGAAAGAGACTTATGATCCTCTACTGCTCAAAGATATGGACAAGGCTATTGCTCGTGTCATCGAGGCTATACGGGATAAAGAGAAGATTACTATTTACGGCGACTATGATGTAGACGGAACCACTGCTACCGCTTTGCTCTATCTTGGATTACGTCAATTGGGCGGGGATGTAGATTTCTATATTCCAAACCGCATGATCGAGGGTTATGGACTTTCTATATCAGGTATCGAACAGTTAGCCGAAGAGGGAACAAAACTTATCATCAGTGTCGATTGTGGTATCAATGCGATCGAAGAGGTGAAACAGATTAATCAGTCTGGAATGGAAATTGTAATTACCGACCATCATAATCCCAAGGATATTCTCCCCGATGCAGTGGCAATAATCAATCCCAAGCGTTCCGATTGCCCCTATCCATTTAAGGATCTTGCCGGAGTAGGTGTGGCATATAAGCTTCTGACAGGTATTTATGATGAGCTAGGTGTGGCCACTGCAGAGAACATTCATCGCCATCTGGAACTGGTTGCCCTGGGCACTGTTGCCGACATCGTTCCGCTGATTGATGAGAACCGTATCTTTGCCTCATTAGGGTTACAACGTCTTGTCCAGAAGCAGAACCTCGGGATAAATGCTCTGACCAGTATAGCCGGACTCTCTCAGAAGGAGCTTACCACTTCGGATATCATTTTTGGTATAGCTCCCCGTATCAATGCTGCAGGTCGAATGGGGAGTGCAATGCGAGCAGTAGAGCTGATGGTCTGTACCGAACCAAAGAACTGTTACGGCTATGCCCAGATAATAGAGCGGGAGAATTCACTCCGTCAGAACGAAGACCAGAAGACTTTTCAGGAGGCGTGCGAAATCATCGAGAACAAGTACAAGAATCTCGAAGAAGCCACCTGTCTGGTGGTTGCTTCCGATAACTGGCACCCCGGAGTTATTGGCATTGTAGCCTCAAAGCTGGTCGACAAATACTATCGGCCCACCCTGATGATCTCCCTGAAAGAGGGGATCGGTAGCGGTTCCGGACGAAGTATAACCGATTTTGATCTCTTTGAGGCTCTGAGTAGTGTTGAATACCTGCTTGAGAGTTTCGGAGGGCATAGATATGCTGCCGGCTTTACAATCCTGACAGAGTATCTGGAACAATTCGAAGAAAAACTAAATGAATACACCAGGGTTAATTTGACCAAAGATCTTCTCATCCCCCCTTTGAAGATCGACCGGGATATAGAGCTTTACGAGATCAATGATAATCTGGTTTCTTGGCTGAACAAATTTGCCCCCTTTGGAACCGCTAATATCAGACCTACCTGGCGAACCGAGGATGTGATCATTGATGGATTCCCCTACAATGTCGGAAAGAACCATTTGAAACTGAAGGTTAAAAAGGATGGCTGTACTCTCGATATGATAGGTTTTAATCTCGGTGATTACCTTCCGCTGCTACGCAAGAATACCATAATCGATATAGCTTACTCTTTCGAACAGGTAATGTGGCAGAACAAGAGAAGCATCCAGGGTAGATTGAAAGATATCCAGATCAAGAGATAAGCGGTTATTCTGATACATAGAATGTAAGCCGTAACTGTCTAACTGGGCAAGATGGAGGTTAAGATGAACAAGAGTCTCTCTTATTCGATCTGTTTTATCACTCTGATCCTCATCCTTGTTGGTTGTAGCTACAGCAGTGATCAATCTTTAAGAAGATCCGCAATCGGGTCAAGAGATATCCTCTCTCTTAAGCTACACTATACTCCGGTAAGAACAGCATATTCCAGCCTTGATAACACTCTCTTTATCATGGAACCGGAGAGTAACCTTATTCATATCTTCAAAAATGGTGTCAGGTTCAATACAATAGGTGGGCTCGGTTTCGGTGAAAGTAATTTTACCCGACTCAGTGACATTACCGTCTCACCACACGGAAGATTACTCGCTCTCGATAGTTTTCAGAAGGTAATCAAAAAATTCGACAGTAACGGCATGTGGCTTGAGAATTACCCTCTGGAACAGTTGACTGAACCACTCTTATTTGATGTTGCGCACGATGGGACAGTATTTATCTATGACCGCACCATCAATGAGATAGTTATTTATGACGAAAGAATCGAGGAGATAGTTTATCGATTCGGTAAATTCCTGCTCGATAACCCCGCTCAACTCAACAGCACCTTCAGTCATGTTACTGTTTACGATCGTGGATCAGACAAGAGCTTTGTATTCGATACCTATGGCAGACTGACAGAGACTCTGGCAGGATTCTGGCAGATAGACCGCTATAACAACAGATACCTGCTCAATTTGAACAGGGTTTCTTTCTATCCCCCTTCAGCATTTGTCCAGATCAGGGGAGAGACAAAAATCAGGGAAGGGGTGACCGTTGAACGGGAATTTCACAGTTCTGCAACTCCCTGGCGATCATTTACTGTCAAAAGAGGAATAATGTCTCTGATCACTCACAACGGCATACAAGTCTCTGAGCTAATCTATGAGAGATACTGATAGAAAATCTAAGTTACTCGTCTTTATTCAGGACCGTTTCTTCCTGCTTCCGGCTTTATCGGCTCTCCTGCTCGGTATAAGCCGGTATCCCGCCAGGCTGAATTTCCTGGTCTTTGTTGCCTTTATACCTCTTTTCTCCCTTTTATCCCCACCCAGACCCTTCAAACTGAAACAACTGGTCAAAACAGCACTCACTTTCAGTACCATCTATACACTCGTTACCCTCCACTGGGTCAGCATAGTAACTCTGCCTGGTTATTTGGGGATGTTTATCATTATTGGTCTCTATTTTATCATCCTCTTCTACTTGATAGAGAAGATATTCAGATACCTCCCCTTTTTCCGGTATCTCGGCTTCATATCTCTCTGGCTTTCTTTCGAATGGTTACAGAATTTCAGCGAATTCCGCTTCCCCTGGTTTAACATTGGTTATTCTCTGGCCGAATATACTTCCCTGATACAACTTGCTGAAATCGGGGGTATTTACCTGCTCTCCCTGATGATACTCCTCGTCAATATCCTTCTCTTCAGCTTTCTGAATAATTTCCCGGCAAAACGTTCACTTATTGCTTTTATCATCACGATCTTTGTATTTGCCGGTTGGATAGGTTGGGGTAACTATCGCCTGCATAATATTCACCTTGAAGAAGAGGACTTCCGGGGAGCGATCGTGCAGGTTAGCATCCCCCAGTATATTAAATGGGATAGTGCTTTCTACGACTCGACCCTCGCCCTTTATCGGGACTATACAATGCAAGCTGCCCAGAAAGAACCTGATCTTATCATATGGCCTGAATCAGCTATTCCTGATTATGTCCTCAAGATAAACAAACCTCGTCGTTTTATCCTCGAAGTGGTTGAAGAGACAGGGATAGACCTCTTCTTAGGCCTCCCTCATTATGAGATCAGCTACGATAACGAACAGCAGGAATTTCTCTTCTACAATGCTACCACTCTGATCAATGCCGATGGCACTATTCAACAACCATATTACAAAATCTATCTCGTACCGTTTGGCGAGAGAATACCTTTGATGAATCATCTCCCCTTTCTCAAAAATCTCGATTTCGGACAGGCCAACTGGGAGTATGGAAAGGATATCGTACTGTTTTCAGTACATAAGGATGATCGAGAGTATATCTTCTCCTCCCTGATCTGCTTCGAAATTGCCTTTCCCGGTTTAACGAGTAGAATGGCTGATGCAGAGTCAGACTTTTTTATTAACGTTACAAACGATGCCTGGTTCGAGAGGACTATCGGACCCTATCAACACGGGATGATGACTGTTATCCGGGCTGTAGAGACCAGAACACAGATCTATCGAGCAGCAAATACCGGTATATCACTTATAGTCGATCCGAAAGGGGTTATCCTGAAAGATACTCAACTTTTTGATAAAACCATCATTGACGATAAGCTTTACAAGTATCCTGGGAAAACCATCTTTGTTCGTTACTTGACAAATTTCCCTCTTATTTTCCTGATATTGTGTCTGTTTATGATCCTTATACTTCTTATGAATTTGGCAATAAGAAAGATGACAGGAATTTAGTGAGTGAGAACAAGTTGAAAAAAAATCCCGGAATCCGGCAGTTATGAAGAAGTACTATTATACAATCGGTGAAGTCTGTAATCTCCTGGACCTGAAACCTCATGTCATACGTTACTGGGAGACCGAGTTCCGACAGTTGAACCCCTCCAGAACCAAAGGGAGAAGCCGCCGCTATACTGCCGAACAGATAGAGATTCTACGAGTAATCAAGGACCTTCTCTATATCCAGAAATTCACTATCAAGGGTGTTAAGAACCGGTTGTCTCAGATCAAGTATAATGAGAAATACAGGGGGCCAGTCAAGGTTAAGGCAATAAATGAGGAGTTAAAAGAGGAGATAATCTCTACCCTTTCAGAATTAAAGAACCTGCTCACGGAAATATCTTCCCTGGATAACGAGGATGAGCAACAGTAAGACTACCTTCCCGATTAACTCTGCTTCAGTCGGGAAAGAAGAGGGAATCGATAAATTCCCGTAAGAAAAGCAGTTAGTCAAAATCATTGACAAAATTAGCTGGTAATAATTCATAACTTAATGTCTAATAATAGAGTGAGCAGTAAACAGAAAGAATCCTGAGACCTTTGGTATGAAAATTAGACAACAGCAGAATTACAAGTCATGAGGTCTCTAACAAGATATACCTGAGACTGTTCCATAAGAAAATTAAGTAGTGGCAAAACTTTGCTTTGCTACCTGCGTAATGGAGAGAAAATGAATATATTTATCACCGGAGGAGCAGGCTTTATCGGCTCACATCTGGCAGAGAAATTACTGAAAGCAGGTCATACTGTCTCGGTTTTAGATAATCTCTCTACCGGTAAGTTATCGAACATAAGCCATCTCAACGATAATCCGAATTTTTCTTATACCATAGATTCGGTGCTTAACAGAAAGATAGTGGAAGAACATATCAGGAAAAGTGACCAGGTTTACCATCTGGCAGCGGCTGTCGGGGTTAAGTATATAATCGATAATCCGCTCTTATCGCTTCAGACGAACATAACGGGAACGGAGAATATACTTGAATCAGCTAATAAGTACAAGGTTAAGGTACTTATAACCTCGACCTCTGAGATATACGGTAAAAGTGAAAACATTCCGTTTAAAGAAGAGGATGACAGGCTTCTGGGCTCTACCCACATCTCTCGCTGGAGCTACAGTTGTGCTAAGGCAATTGACGAGTTTCTGGCTCTTGCTTATTACAGAGAGAAAAAGCTACCGGTTGTAATAGTCAGGTGTTTTAATACTGTAGGGCCAAGACAGTCAGGTCAATACGGTATGGTGATCCCAAAATTCGTTAAAGAGGCACTCCTGAATCACCCCTTAACGATTTACGGTGATGGTAAACAATCTCGCTGCTTTGCTGACGTAGATGACGTTTCTGATGGTATGATCAAGCTTATGAATACCAAAAAGGCAGAGGGAGATATTTTCAACATTGGTAGTACAGAAGAGATAACCATCGAAGAACTGGCCCAGACGGTCAAGAAGATGACTGGCAGCAAATCGAAGATAGAGTATATCAAATACGATGATGCGTATGAAGAGGGTTTCGAGGATATGAGAAGACGTATGCCAGATCTGGGTAAGATCGGCCAGGCTATTGGCTATAAACCGAAATACAAGCTAAAAGATATATTGGAAAGGGTCATCAAGTATTATGAAGAATAAGTACTTTCAACTGTTACTGATAACAACTTTAGTCTTATCTACCTTCTCTCTTTTATCAGCACAGGAGTTATCCCGGGTAGCGGAACAGAGAGAAGACCACCTTAGAGAGAGTAGAGCTCTTTCAGGATTACGCTCTGATATTGCTGAGGAATATACAGTCCGACCAGGGGACATCTTTTTCATCAGGATCTATTCACCGATCATTACAACCGATCGGGAACAGGACCTGGAACCTATCGTCCCGGTCACCATAACAGGTCATTTGATTATCTATCCCCTGACCGCTCCGATAAAGGTTGCCGGACTCTCTCTTACGGCTGCGAGCGAACTGATAAAATCAGAGATCAGTCGTCATATTCCCGAAGCAGAAATTTTTGTTGATCTATATGATATTCAACCCTATACTGTTCACATTACCGGTGCAGTGGAACAACCGGGTGAGTATGTCGTCGATTCGCTTGTTACTCTTTATCAATCTCTTCATATGGCGAGTGGCCTCAGCCCCGCTGCAAGTAAAAAGATCAGCGTTACACGGCAGGGAAAGACGCGTGTTTTCGATCTTAACACCTATCTGGTGGAGGGGGACCTCTCTCAGAATCCGATCCTCTTTGGTGATGATTTTGTCCGGGCTGTATTTGCTGATGATTTTGCCAAGATCTATGTTGTCACCGATACCCTTAACTATGTCGAATATTTCGAGATGGAAAGAGAGAAACGAGTTGACGAGATAATACCGCTATTGAGACAAAAATACCCCTACACTGATTATCGTAACATATTTTTAAGAAGAGAGGGTAAGACCGAAAAAATCGCACAGAGCCATCTGCTTCGTGCTGGAGATAATGTTTACCTCCACCCAGAAGAGAGTTTCATCTATGTGGGCGGAAGTGTCAATTCGCCCGGCAGGTTTAACTATCTGGCTCATAAATCACCTCAATACTACATCGCCCTGGCAGGAGGAATAGATAGATACGGCTCCAGTAAAAGGGTTTTTGTAGTATCAGATGAAGGTGATCGAATCCGTTTCAGAGGGCAGGAATTACGTGAGGGTGACTCGATCATAGTCCCACTCTCGACCCGGACAATCATAACCGATTATCTTACGCCCATAAGTGCGATAGTGTCGGTTGTAGCTACAATCATTGTATTGACACAGTAAATCAGGTTGCCTTACTGTCAAAGAGCGGCTTTAGTAAGAGATATAATTAGCAGATTAACATATAGAGACTATAATAATAATTTCAGGAGAGATAACATATGCAGGTACCACTACTGGATCTCAATGCACACTATGCTCCATTGATGGAACAGATCAAACTCAAATTGAATGAGGTCTTTTTAACACACCAGTACATATTGGGGCCACATGTCAGGGCCTTCGAATTGATGATTCAGGACTATCTTGATGTCAACCATTCTGTTGGTTGTGCCTCGGGAACCGATGCTCTGGTCCTTGCCCTGAAAGCATTGGATATTGGCAGAGGTGATGAAGTCATAACTACCCCCT
>Ga0334892_1001336_pt1 | contig 21513 bp, 21 predicted proteins | sample GraSluR3_MG_4_FD_207213 | JGI IMG/M metagenome (GOLD analysis project Ga0334892, IMG submission 207213) | Sludge microbial communities from methane-producing bioreactor in Wageningen University, Netherlands - Granular Sludge_15_04-R3 | ecosystem: Engineered > Bioreactor > Anaerobic >...
TCATATGGTTGTAGTAGGAATAATACAGGGTGCTCAACCCATAAACGGATATAATTTTGGAGCAAAAAGATATGACAGGGTGAGGGAAACTCTTATTTTAACTCTAGGTTCATCATTTATTATATCAATTAGTATATTTGCCATAATTCAATTTTATCCTTCTCTATTGTCAGGTATTTTTACATCTGATAAAGAACTTCTAAAGCTTACAAATTATTCTATGAAGCTATATTTATTTATGCTTCCACTTATAGGACTTCATACAGTAAGTTCTCAATATTTTCAAGCTGTAAGCAAACCTAAAAAAGCTAGCATTTTATCTTTGCTTAGATACGGAATGATACTTATTCCACTTTTATTTATACTCCCACGTTTTTGGGGTATCCAGGGAGTATTTATAAGCAATGTTATATCTGATTTTATAGCTTCATCTGTAGCAATCTTTTTTATATCAAAAGAGCTATATTATCTTAAATCAAATTTATAGGTATAGCTTAATAAATATACTATTTTCTAATATAAATTAATATGAACATTTCATTATAGTAATATCATAATTACCATAGAAAACTTAAACTTTTTTATTAAAAAAAGGATTCAAACTTTGATGTTTGAATCCTTTTTAATACTATATGGACAATAAAGTAACCCTATATCTATAACAAATCTATATTTCTTTATAATTATTGTTTTTCAACAGCAATTTTAGCTTTATGTCCATTAATTACATCTTCTTGCATATTGCTTGTTTCACCTTTTACTATTTCTACAGCTAAAGTTTCATCCTTAATGTAATCAGTGTGAATCTCTATAGCCTTTGCAACTTCTTCTGTGGAAGTAAAGTAAACTTTTATCTTATCCATCATTTCTAAATCTTGAGCTTTTCTCATTTGCTGGATTTTTGATATAAATTCTCTAGCAAAGCCTTCATTTATAAGCTCTGGAGTTAGATTAGTATCAAGAACTATAAATAAGTTGTTTTCTGTAGCAACATCAAACCCTTCTTTAGGAGATACATTTATTAGCACATCTTCTTTAGTAAATGTAAAACTTTCCCCCGCTAAATCAAAAGCAATTGCTTCTCCATTTTGAAGCTTATTTACTGCTTCTGGAGCATCTAGTGCTGAAAGCTTACTTGAAAATTCCTTAAGCTTAGGTCCTAGAGCCTTTCCAAGTGTTGCAAAGTTAGGTTTTAAACTGAAATTCATATATTGATTGATATCTTTAGAGAAAATAACCTCTTTAACATTTAGCTCTTCTTCTATAAGCGGAAGCAAATCTTTCATTATAGCTTCATAAGATGCATCTATATATGCTTTTCCTATAGGCTGACGAACTTTGATTTTAGCGGCTTCTCTAGATGCTCTTCCTAGTGTAACAAGGTTTTTAACAAGGTCCATCTTATACTCTAATTTTTCATCTATAAGTTCTTCACTTACTCTTGGGTAGTGACTTATATGAACAGATAATTCTCCAGTTAGCTTTCTATAAAGCTCTTCAGATAAAAATGGTGAAAACGGTGCAACCATTTGCGCTATTCCAACTAAAACCTCAAAGGTTGTATTGTAAACAGATTTTTTATCTAAAGTAAGCTCAGTATCCCAGAAACGTCTTCTGCTTCTTCTAATATACCAATTAGATAAATCTTCATTTACAAACTCTTGAATTGCTCTTACAGTTTTTGTCATGTCATATCTTTCAAGCTCAACTTCCACATGCTTTTTTAGGTTATTGTATTTTGAAAGTATCCATCTATCTAATTCTGGCCTTTCATTGTATGGAATAAAAAATTCTTTAGGATCTACATTGTCAGTATTAGCATATAATGAGAAGAAGTTATATACATTTTTAATTGTCCCAAAGAACTTGCTTTGAACTTCTTTAAGTGCATCCACATCAAACTTAGTAGGAGTCCATGCAGGAGACACATAAAGTAGGTACCATCTTAAAACGTCCGCTCCATACTTATCAAACATTTCAAACGGATCTACAGTGTTTCCTCTTGATTTACTCATTTTTTTGCCATCTTTATCTAGTATAAGGTCATTTACTAGTACATTTTTGTATGGTGATTTTCCCATTACAAATGTAGATATAGCAATAAGAGAGTAGAACCATCCTCTAGTTTGATCTATTCCTTCACAAATAAAATCAGCTGGGAATAACTCATCAAAATTTTTCTTGTTCTCAAAAGGATAATGATGCTGAGCAAAAGGCATTGAGCCTGAATCAAACCAGCAATCTATAACATCTTTAACTCTAGTCATCTGTTGATTACATTTAGGGCAATTTATATGAATATCATCTACGTATGGTCTATGAAGTTCAACTGACTCATCTATTGGCTCTATTGACTTTTCTACTAATTCACTAATTGAACCTATTGACTCCTTATGTCCACAACTGCACGTCCAGATGTTAAGTGGAGTTCCCCAGTATCTAGAACGTGATATTGCCCAGTCGTTTACATTTTCTAACCAGTTTCCAAATCTTTTTTCTCCTACATAATCTGGGAACCAGTTAACTGTGTTGTTATTGCTTACTAGCTGGTCTTTTAGTTTTGTCATTTCTATATAATAACTTGGCTTTGCATAATATAAAAGTGGTGTTTGGCATCTCCAGCAGTGAGGATAATTGTGGTCCATTTTTTCTTTGCTGTAAAGCTTGTTTTCTGCAGCTAGCCACTTGATAATATCGACATCCAAGCCTTCTTCCATTACAAATCTACCATCCCAGATAGTACCTATATACTTTCCATCTTCGCCTACTGGCTGAACCACTGGGAGACCATATTTTCTTCCAACATTGTAGTCATCTTCACCAAATGCAGGGGCTGTATGAACTATACCTGTACCATCTTCTGTTGTAACATAATCGCCAAGCACAACAAAGAAAGCTTTTTTGTCAGGCTTTACAAATGGCATAAGTTGCTCGTACTCAATATACTCAAGGTCTTTTCCTAAGATTTCCTCTAAAACAGTATATTCACCTTTTAATACCTTTGGTGCAAGTGTTTTTGAAAGATAGTATATTTCATCCTCTTGCTTTACTTTTACATAAACTTCTGTTGGCGATACTGCAAGTGCTACGTTTGATGCTAGAGTCCAAGGCGTAGTTGTCCATGCAAGAAAATATTCATTTTCTGCATCTTTTCTTTTAAATTTAGCAATCAAAGTATTTGTTTTAACTTCTTTGTAGCCTTGAGCAACTTCGTGTGAAGCAAGTCCTGTCCCACAACGAGAGCAATATGGAAGAATTTTATGCCCTTCATAGATATAACCTTCTTTATGGAACTTATCTAAAATCCACCATACAGATTCTATATAATTGTTATCTAGAGTGATATATGGATTATCCATATCGATAAGATAACCCATTCTTTCTGTCATCTGTCTCCACAAGCTTTCATACTCAAATACAGATTCTCTACAAGCCTCATTGAATTCTTTAATTCCATATTCCTCAATCTCTTGCTTTGAGCCAAGGCTTAATTTTTTTTCTACTTCAATCTCAACAGGTAGTCCATGAGTATCCCATCCTGCTTTTCTCTTAACCTGATATCCGCTCATGGTCTTATATCTACATACAGAATCTTTAAGTGTTCTAGCTAAAACGTGGTGGATTCCTGGCTTACCATTTGCAGTTGGAGGTCCTTCGTAAAATACAAAAGACGGAGAATCCTCTCTAGCCTCTACACTCTTCTTTAACAAGTCAATTTCATTCCAAAATGCCGTTAAACTTTGTTCATTATCTTTTACTGCAGCATTATTCAAATTCTCAAACTTCATAATATATCTCCCTTCAAATCATATTGAAAATGTAAACCCTTATTATTTCCACAATAAGCTTATAAAATACACTCATATTATCTGCACAAAAAAATCCCTGCAAAAATGCAGGGACGAATAATTCCGCGGTACCACCCTAGTTGTTCATGGCATCTAGCCAGAACCTCTCAAATGCGCTTAACACGCGCACGATGAAAAAATCTACTAAATAAAGACTTCTTATTTTCGATTTTTTAGCTCCTAGGTGATTTTCACTAATAATCCTATGTAGAGTTCCCACCTCTTCCTCTACTCTCTGAAATATTTATATCAGTTACTCTCCTAATCATAGCCTTTTTGTATTCATATTTAGTGATTATTTTATACTATATTGCTAAAAAACGCAAGAATTTATTCTATATCATTAAAAGTCTCTTCAACGCTTGATATTCCATCTTCTAATAAAGATTTGAACTTCCCCTTAAATACAACAAATTCTTTTCTTATATTTTCATACTCTTTTTTTATCTTTATTACATCATTGTTTGCTTCTTCTACAATTTTCTTAGCTTGATGATGAGCTTCATCTATAATTAAAGCTGATTTTCTCTGAGCACTGGCATTTACTTCTTCTGCCGTTTGCTGGGCTACTATTAATGTCTCTTTTAAAGTTTCTTCAAGTGTTTTATATCTTTTTATTTGCTCAGTTAATGCATTTAATTTATCCTTTAATTCTATATTTTCCTTATATAGATTCTCATAATCTCTTTTTATTTCATCTATAAAAATGTTGACTTCATTTTCCTTATATCCTTTTAAAGCTTTTTTAAATTCTTTATTTTCTATATCCAGTGGTGTAATCATTTGTATCCTCCTAAAGTATTCTTTTTACTCTAGCCCTCATTCTACCTTTTTTTGTTTCAGTTATAACTTCATCAAAAATAGCTCTTCCAAATCCTTTTAATGACACTAAAGAACTATCTTTAATTTCTCTGGAATTTGAGGTATATAATTCAAAATCCACATACAATTTTTCTTTATTTATATAATCTTGAGTTTTTGCCCTAGAAAGATTAAAGATTTCAGATACTACTGCATCTGCTCTTCTAGATGCAATAGTTATAACTTTCTCTTGATAATTTGGTATAGATTTTACAAACTCATTTTCACCTACAAGCTTGCTTGTAACAGACGCTTTGTTTATAGAATTAAGATTAAGTGTGATAAAACCGCTTACATTTTTATCAACAACTATAAAAGCACAATCTTCATGAACATCAATATCACCAATCTTATCCCTCTTAATCCCTAAAGATAAAATTGTACCTAAATAATCTCTATGTCCAATTTTATTAAACTTAAAGTTTCCACTGATTTTGATTATATCATATGGCTTTTCTATTAATTCATAAGGTATGTAATTTGGAAATATCTGTATTATACTTCTTTCAGACATGACTGAAGGGCTACACTCTCTGTAATTTATAGAATCTAGCCCTCTAAGAATTGCTATAAAATTTTTTCTTTCAAAAGGATTCATAAAGTCAGTAGCTCTAATGTCATGATTATGAATTACTCCTTCAACTTTAGAAAGATTTTTAATTATAATTTTCTTTAACTCGTAATCTCTTATAAAAGAAGTGAGTTTTTCCTTGTCCATAATATATACTCTCTTATAAAATAATATATAAAAATCTTAAAACTACATTTCTTAAAAAGCTCAGAAGGAATAAGACAATTATAGGTGAAATATCTATTGGCCCTAAATTTATGTATCTCGAAGTAAACTGTCTTACAGGTTCCATGATTGGCTCAGTGATATTATAAATAAACTTCACTGGTTTTGAGTACATATCTACATTTGGAACCCATGATAAAATTACTCTAAGTAAAACCAATAGCTGTACGATTTCAAAAAAATAATTAACTGTTGTCCTAATTGCCCACATCTAAACTCTCCTTTTGTCTACCATCTAAATAGACCTTTACTTTCTAATTCTTTTTTTATGTTACCATCTATATCTATATTAGAAGGCGCTAATACAAATATAGCCTTAGATATTTTTCTTATGTCTCCATCCATGGCAAAAATTGCTCCATTTAAAAAATGAAAAATAGTCTTAGAAACTTCTGCATCGTGAATATTTTCTAGATTTACAACTACTGCTCTTCTATTTTTTAAACTCTCCACAATAGTAGGCGCATCATCATAAGATGTTGGTTCATAAATTACAACCTTCATCTGTTGCTGATTCGGATTAATATTTACAATTTTATTTGATGAAGATTTTGAAACTAGAGGGGCTATAGAATTCGTCTCCTCTTCAAAATACTCATCATCTTCAAAATCATCTTCTCTTAATCCTCCAAAAAGAAAGTCTTTAATCTTTCCTGATAATTTTTCCGCCATAACAAATCCTCCTATACATAGTTTCTTTCACCAAAAATGCCTGTTCCTACTCTTATCATATTCGAGCCTTCTTCTATAGCTATTTTATAATCATTTGTCATGCCCATAGAAAGATATTTCATCTCCACATTTTCCAATGGAAGTTTTGATAATTCGTCAAACAGAGTCTTTAGTTTTTTAAAATAAGGTCTCGTTTGCTCTACTTCAACTTCAAATGGAGCCATTCCCATAAGACCTAATATTTTTATATTTTTGTAGTTTGAAGAAATCTCTTTTACAAAATCGTATACTTCTTCTGCAAGCAATCCATGCTTTGAATCTTCTAGTGAAATATTTACTTGTACTAGACAGTTCATTACTAAATCGTTTTCTTTTGCTCTTTTATCAATTTCTTTTGCAAGAGGCACCCTATCTAAAGAGTGAATTAGGTCTACTGTCTTTATTATATATTTTACTTTATTAGTCTGTAAAGTACCAATAAGGTGCCAAATAGCTTTTTTTGATACATCTGAACGTTTCCTTTCGACTTCTTGGACTTTATTCTCGCCCAAATTTTCAATCCCTGAGTCTAAAGCCTCATTGATTTCTTTTACCCCTACAGTTTTGCTCACAGCTATAAGAGTTATATCGTCATTTCTGTTGGATTTATTTAGTGTATTTTTAATTTCTTCTTGAATTAACTCGATATTATTTTTAATTTTACTCATTATCTCACCCTCTGCCCATTTTTTATATTTTTTGGAGAAACAATAAGCTCATCATAAAGATTGATATTTTCAGAGCTTCGAATAGCATATGGGTCATACCTTAAGACATAATAGCTTTCATTTTCTCCATTTATATTATCCATTGATTTAAATAAAGCATTACCAACTTCATTTACAGTAAAAACACCTTTTTCCCCTTCATAGTTTACTACAGTATCTTTAGGAACTAGTAATCCACTTGGTTTTTTATAAATAATTTGTGCCTTATGTCTCCTAGCTTTTGTAAAATCATAATTTTCATTTTCTATTCTAAATAATCCCACAAATTTTTCATCTTCACCTTTGTAAAATTCTTCCATTCTACCTGTAACTGACTGATTTTCAATAATGATTTCTATAGGTTTTTCCCTCTCTATAACTTTGATATCTTCAGGTGTAACCTCAGTTGCTATATACCAAATATGATTATTAATTACTGAAGCGATTACATCTCCTTCTTTAACATCTTCACTTTGATATATTGTATTTTTATCTTGAAACTTGTTTATTTTAGTGACGGATAATTTATCCATATTTGCTAATGAATACTCTTCTTGGTATCCATCGCTATAAAAAGATAAAACTCCAGGATTTAAAGATTTTATATAATATTTTTCAGAATTTAGCTTATTTTGAATTTCATTTTTTTTAGCTTCAAGTTCTTCTGTTGTCATATTTCCTAAACTAGATGCACCTGTTAATAATTTTTTTCTATCCATTAAAGTTAGTATTTGTTCCTTTAATTCTGCTATATAAGATATATTGTTTTGGGCTATTCTATGCTGGATATCTGTATATAAAAAATCAATTTGACTATTTATTTCTTGTATTTCTGTATCTGGGTTTTGGATTGAAACATTATTATTAAGTTCATTTATTCTTCTATTCAATATCTGTAAAGTAGCTTGCTCGTCTCCACTTAGTTCTTCATTTTGAATTTTTGCAACTAAATCTGCTTTTTTTACCCTATCTCCCTCATCTACAAAATAAGAAATAAATCCGCTAGAAGGTGCCTTAAGTTGATACTCATTCCTTAATATAATAATGTCTTTTTCTATGACGTTAGATATTTCTCCCAAATCCAAGGTATATGTTTTAATAGTTGCAGCGCTTACTACAAAATAAACATGAAAACAAAAATAAAGCATAAAACCAAATAATATAAAATAAATTAAATTAAAAGGTTTCTTTTTAGACTTTGGCATAAATTCTTCACACTTTCTAGTTCTAATAATTGAAAAACAGTAGTTATAAATAAAAGTATATTTCTAATTGTCTGAGTATTTCAGATGCATCAAATCTTCTGTTTCATGTTTCTTGGTCCTGGTCATCAAACTTTTTATGGCTTCATTAATATCTTTTCCTTCAAACAATACTTTATATATCTCAGCTGTTATTGGCATATCTATATTTTTTTCTATAGATATCTTATATGCCACTTCTGTTGCAGTTATCCCCTCAACTACCATTTGTATTTCCTTTAACGTTTCTTCTAAGGATTTACCTTGACCAATCATAATACCAGCTCTTCTATTTCTCGAATGCATAGATGTACAAGTTACAATCAAATCTCCTATGCCCGATAGACCTGCAAATGTTGAAATATCTGCTCCAAGCGCTACTCCTAATCTAGCAATCTCTGCTAAGCCTCTAGTCATAATTCCAGCTTTTGTATTATCTCCATAACCTAAACCATCAATTATTCCACTACCAAAAGCTATTATATTTTTTAATGCCCCGCCAAGCTCTACCCCTACTACATCTGGATTTGTGTATACCCTAAAAAATTCGCTACTAAAAATATCTTGAATATACTCAGCTGATTCTATATTTTCAGAAGCTGCTACTAGTGTTGTAGGCATATTTACAGCTACTTCTTCAGCATGGGAAGGACCTGATAATACTACAAAATTATTTTTAGGGAAAATTTCTTTTACTACTTCAGAAATTCTTTTATTTGTCCCTTTTTCTAATCCTTTCGATACATTTACAAGTATAACATTTTTATCAACCTTATCTTTAAGACTTATAAGAGCATCTCTAGTAGCTTGAGAAGATACAGCAAGAACTATAGCTGATGCTCCCTCAATAGCCAAATCCAAATCTGTAAAAATATTAATTTCAGAAGGTATGCTAATTTCATTTAGGTATTTACTGTTTTTGTTTGTTTTAACTATTTCCTCTGCTTGAGATTCATTTCTAACATATAGGTTCACTTTATGTCCATTATTATTTAAAAGCAAAGCTAAGGCACTTCCCCAGCTTCCTGCTCCCATAATACAAATAGTATCCATATTATCCTCCTATTTTGTTTTCTCTCCTAATTTTCTCTCAGTTTTGTTTATGAGTCTTTTAATATTTTCTCTATGCGTAAATATAATAAACCCTGCCAAAACAATGCTAGTTATAATTGATTCTCTAGGCTGACGCGCTGAGTATAAAATAAATGGAAGCGTTGACATACCCACAATAGAGCCAAGTGATACATATCTCGTCTTCATTATAAGCGCTATCGCAAGCAAAAGCGCGATAAGTCCATAAATAGGAAATAGGCCAAGAAGTGCTCCAACACTAGTTGCAACTCCTTTACCACCTTTGAACTTAAGCAGTACCGGAAAAACATGTCCAAATACAACAGCCACTGCAGCAACTAGAGCAAACTCCAGTCCGCCTGCTTTGTAGCCTATCTGCGTTGCAATTAGACCTTTTAGAAAATCAATCACAAAAACTATGAGCGCATATTTTGCTCCCAACACTCTAAGTGTATTTGTAGTTCCAGCGTTTCCTGAACCATGCTCTCTTATATCTAGATTTTTAAATTTTTTACCTATAAAATACGATGGTGAAATGTTTCCTAATAAATAACTTATCAATACTATCGAAATCCAGCTCATATAACTGTACCCCCAAAGCTATTTTCTATTTTTTTCTCTTACGTATATTTTAAGAGGAGTTCCTTCATATCCAAAGTTTTCTCTTAGTTTATTTTCAATATATCTCTGATAAGAAAAATGAAAAAGCTCTTTTTCATTTACAAATATTGCAAAGGTTGGAGGCCTAACACCTACTTGTGTAGCATAATAAATTTTTAGACGTTTTCCTTTATCCGATGGAGGTTGGTTCATCATTACAGCCTCTCCGATTACATCATTTAATACACCAGTAGCTACACGTTTTGAAGCTTCATCAAATATAAAATCTACATTTTCTTTTATTTTTCCCATTCTTTGAGATGTAAGAGCTGATACAAAAAGTATCGGACAATACTGCATAAATGGGAGTTCTTCTCTGATTTTTTTTGTATATTCTTTTACAGAATGGTTATCTTTTTCGATTAAGTCCCATTTATTTACTACAACTATAGAAGCTTTGCCTGCATCATGCGCAAGCCCCGCAATTTTACTATCTTGTTCTGATATCCCTTCTGTAGCATCTATAACTGTAAGAACTACATCTGCTTTTTCTACAGAAGCATAAGCACGGATAACAGAATATTTTTCAATATTTTCATAAACTTTGCTTTTTCGTCTTATTCCAGCTGTATCAATAAAAAGGTATTTCTTCCCATCCATTTCAATATAAGTATCTATGGCATCTCTCGTCGTTCCTGCTATTGGGCTTACTATAACTCTTTCTTCTCCTATTAACCTATTTAAAATAGACGACTTGCCTGCATTTGGTTTTCCAACAATAGCCACTTTTACAACATCCTCATCTAGCTCAGTATCCATATCCTGTGGGAAGTTTTTAACAACTTCATCTAGTAAATCTCCCGTTCCAAGACCTATACTTGAAGACACTGGTATTGGTTCTCCAAAACCTAGCTCATAAAAATCATAAAAATCATCCGGTAGATTTTTATTGTCTACTTTATTTACTACTAAAAGTACTGGCTTTTTAGTTTTTAACAGCATAAGTGCAACATCCCTATCTGATGGAGTAAGTCCAGCTTTTCCATCTACTACAAATAGAATTACTTGAGCCATATCCATAGCCAGCTCTGCTTGCTGTCTCATTTTTTTAGGAATCAGCTCCTCAGAATCCGGTTCTATTCCTCCAGTATCTATAATTGTAAAGTGCTTACTCACCCACTCTGCCTGAGCATATATTCTATCTCTCGTAACTCCTGGGGTATCCTCAACTATTGCGATTCTTTCTCCAGCAATCCTATTAAATAATGTCGATTTCCCGACATTTGGTCTTCCAACTATTGCTACTATTGGATTCATAAATCATACTCCTTTATAATTCTTATTTTTATACATTCAAACACCAAACCCTCATCTAAAAAGACAATCTTGGTAATAGCTATTAAAAGCTTTTCCTTCTGGCATTAAACTGCCCTCATATATTTTCCTAATTCTTTTGTACTCTTCCTACTAGCTTATCTATAAAGTCTCTTCCTTCAACCTCTGATATGATAATTTCTATTTTCAGTCTTTGCTTAAGTTCATCTAGAGTAATATTATCCAGAAAAATGTCTTCATCAGCTTTCATCATACTTCTTGGTATAATTAGCTCTTCCCCAAGGTCCTTGTCCTTTAACTGCTTTTCAATATCACTAGCCGTTATTAATCCAGCTACTGTTATTGTTTCGCCAAAAAACTCGTTGCTAATCATATACACATCAATTTTTAGACCTTCAAATTCATTCATGATGAGCTTAACCATTTTATTTATAAAATCAAAAGCGCTTTTTCCTGTCGCTATAGAAATATGTCTATTTATAGGAAATTTAGGTGTTTTTTCAAGTTCAGCATAAATTTCATGTTCTAATTTCGATATAAGTCCAACTCCATTTTCTAATTGCGCATAGCCTTCATAAGCTTCTTTTGTTGGAAGATTTCTATTTGCCATCACATAAAATTCATCAGATAGAAAAGCAAACCTAGTTCCTAATTTAGCTAATAGCTCATTTTGAATTTTATCAATCTGATTTATAACTTCGTTTGCTGATTCTTTGTCAAAAATTTCAATCTTGCATAAATTTTCTCTGTACTTTGTTATTCCTATTGGAACTATAGCAACACTGTTAAGCTGAGGATATAGGCTAGCTAAATCATTTATGGTTTTATCTAGCTCCTCTTTGTCATTTACATCTGGCACAAGTACAATTTGAGCATTCATGGTTATATCTGCAGACTTAAGTCGTTTCATTTTATCTAGTACATCTCCTGCAAATCTATTGCCAAGCATCTTTGCTCTAAGTATTGGATTTGTTGTGTGTACTGACACATTTACAGGGCTTATTCTATATTTTATCATTTTTTCAATCTCTTTATCGCCCATATTTGTCATAGTTATAAAATTCCCCTGCAAAAAAGAAAGCCTAGAATCATCATCTTTAAAGTATAGAGTTTCTCTCATACCCTCTGGAAGTTGATCAACAAAACAAAAAATACATTTATTTCTGCAAGTTTTAACTGAATCTATAATTGGATTTTCAAACTCCAAACCCAATGTCTCATCAATTTCCTTATCTATTTCAAATATAATCTGCTCCCCAGATTGCTTTTTTATTTCAAGCTCAATATATTCATCAGCTTCAAGAAACTGATATTCTATTATATCTTCAATTTTTTGTGAGTTTATTGCAAGCAAAACATCTCCTACTTCTATTCCAAGTTCTTCTGCAATAGAATCTGATTCTATCTTAGTTATTTTATTTTCAAACTTCATTTTTTTAAGTTCCATATTCATCCACTCCAACATTTAGCTACATATTAATATACCACACTAGAGCTCTTTTAGCATTAATGCAAAAAAAGACTCCAATAAACTCTAAGTTATTTGGAGTCATCTGTATCATATTTTGGAAACTCAATTATAAATTTACTTCCTTTATCTAATTCACTATGAACTCTAATATTTCCATTTAAGTTTAACACTATATGCTTTACTATTGCAAGTCCTAAACCTGTTCCCCCAACTTTTTTACTCCTAGCTTTATCTACCCTATAAAACCTTTCAAATATCCTATCTATATCTTCTTGAGGAATTCCTATTCCATCGTCTTCCACTGAAAAAAGAATATTTTTAGAATTTTCTATTGCACTTAACTTTATAAAGCCATTATCTTTTGAATATTTTATTGCATTATCAACCAAATTCAATATCAGTTGCTTCATTAAATCTGGATTGGCTTTAAGATTTATTTTATTATTAAGATCCTTAAAATCTATAGTTACATTTTTTTCTCTTGCTGTCTCAGACACTAAATTTAAACACTCATTTATTATATCAGATAAATTAATAGTTTCATTTGAATAATGAGTCTTATTTCCTTCTATAAAAGATAAAATCAATATATCATCAATCAATCTTTGAAGTCTATTCGATTCAACTTCAATTATATCTAAAAATTTAGTTCTCATAGATTTATTTATGCCAGAATTTGATTTTAAAGTTTCTACAAAACCATTAATTGAAGTAAGAGGAGTTTTAAGTTCGTGAGTTACGTTAGCAACGAAATCACTTCTTATTGTTTCTAGTTTAATTCTCTCAGTTATATCTTCAATATTCACTATTGCCCCAATTACAATTTTGTCGTTATCATCAAGACGAATTGGGTCCACATTTATTTTATAGTCAAGCGATTCTAGATGAACCTGTGTTTGAGCTCTTTCTCTTTTATGGCACAACTCCAAAATAGACAAAAGAAGTCTTTGTTCTTTGACAATTTTTTCAAAAGGCTTTCCTTCATAGTTTTGTTCATGGTAATCAAAAATATTTTTAGCTGCCTTATTCATTAAAAGTACATTCTGCTCAGTATCTATAGCAACAATTCCATTTGATATACTTTTTAATATTGCTTTTAGTTTTGAATTTCTATCTTTTAATGTTTCTATATTCTTATAAATTTCTTTAGTCATTAAGTTAAAACTTTTACCCGCTTTTCCAAGGTCACCTGAGAAAGAAGTATTTATAGTCACTAAATAATTGCCTTTTGTAACTTCATCATAAGCCTCTCCAAGTTCCTTTACATATCGCTTAAGAGCCAGTGTATATCTACCCATCAAAATAGTGGCTGCTGCTAATATAAATACTAAAATAGTCATTTTGGGACTCCACCTTTATTTTATCTTATAACCTACCCCACGTATAGTCTCTATATACTGAGGTTTTTTATCATTATCTTCTATTTTTTTTCTCAAATGTCTTATGTGTACATCTACTGTTCTTGTTTCTCCAAAGTATTCATATCCCCATATTTTATCTAATAAATAGTTTCTAGTTAAAACTTTTCCCCTATTAATAGCTAATAGCTTCAATAATTCAAATTCCTTAAGAGTTAAATCAATTTTTTCATCTCTTTTAAAAACTTCATAATTTTCCATATCTATATTAAGTTCCCCAATTTCAATGTTATTATCCAAAACAACCTGTGCTGGGGTTGCATATCTTCTTGTAACAGCTTTTACTCTAGCCATTAACTCTTTTATAGAAAAAGGTTTAGTAATATAATCATCAGCTCCTAATTCTAAGCCGTATATTTTATCTTTTTCCATATTTTTAGCAGTAAGCATAATAATAGGAGTGTCTTTTATTTCCTCATCTTCTCTAATTTTACTGCAAACTTTTGTCCCATCCATAATTGGTAGCATTAAATCAAGTAAAATCAAAGCTGGTTTTATTTCCTTTGCTTTTTTTAAAGCTTCTTCTCCATCATAAGCGTATTCCACTTCATATCCCTTAAGTTCCATGTTAAATTTTAACAATTCTACTATATTTTCTTCATCATCTACTATCAATATTTTTTTATTCATAATTTACCTCCATGCTATTTTCCAATCACTCTAGCACAAGTATATATGAAATTCTCTTAACAAATGTAAAACTCATGTTAAGTTTGTAAATAAAAATTAGCTTATTTTTTTCCTTTTTCTTCTATAATGCACTTAAGCTCATCTAAGAAACTATTCACATCTTTAAATTGCCTATACACAGAGGCAAACCTAACATAGCTTACTTCATCAATGTCTTTAAGTTTATCCATTACTAAATTTCCAATTTCTTCACTAGATATCTCTCTTTGCATCATATTTAAAATTTCTTTTTCTATGTCCGAAACTATATTTTCCATTTGCTTTATTGATATTGGTCTTTTTTCACATGACCTTATTATACCTTTTAAAATTTTTTCTCTATCAAAAAATTCCCTAGCTCCATCTTTTTTTACAACCATAACATTTACTTGCTCTATTTTCTCATAAGTAGTAAATCTTTTTTTACAGTTTTCACATTCCCTTCTTCTTCTTATGGAATTACCTTCTTCTATAGGTCTAGAATCAACTACTTTAGATGTCTCAAAATCACAATACGGACACTTCATTTTATTCACCTCAAATATTTAAATTACTAATGAAAAAAGTCTTCTCAAGTATGAGACAGACTTTTCTTATGTCTAGATATTATTTATTTTTTGTTAGTTCTAACTAACCAAGGCGGTAGTTCTAGATTTTCTATATCATCTTTAGAATCTTCTTCAGCTACGACAGCTTCAGATACAGCCTCATTTTCAGTTTCATTTTCAGCTTTATTTGATAAATCAAAAATACTAGAATCTATATTTCCAGCTTGCCCATCAAAGCCTGTTGCTATTACTGTTATACTAATTTCATCTCCAGCATCATCGCTATAAGCTGTTCCTACAATTATCTCAGAATCATCTCTATTTACAGCTTCAGTAATAAATTTAGATGCTTCATTGAATTCATGAATTGTAAAAGTATCTTTTGATGCTGTAACATTAAGTAAAACAGCTCTTGCTCCTTTAACAGTAGTTTCAAGTAAAGGACTATGTATTGCCGCTTTAGCAGCTTCAAGAGCTCTATTTTCACCCTTTGCTTTTCCAGTTCCCATATGGGCAATTCCTCTATCTAACATTGTTGTCCTTACATCTGCAAAGTCAACATTTATAAGTCCTGGAACTTTAATTATATCAGTAATCCCTTTTACCCCTTGCTTAAGGACTTCATTTGCCATTTCAAAAGCATCTTCCATTTTTGTATCCTTAGAACAAATCTCAAGTATTCTGTCATTTGGTATTACTATTAAAGTATCTACATTTTTTTTGAGTTCATCTATACCTTTTTCTGCTTTTTTCATTTTTTGAGGTCCTTCAAAGAAAAAAGGTTTTGTAACTATCCCAACTGTAAGAACACCAAGTTCTTTTGCTACTTTAGCTACAACAGGTGCTGCCCCTGTTCCTGTTCCTCCACCCATACCAGCAGTTATAAAAATCATATCTGTACCATCTAGTGAATTTTTTATATCTTCTAAACTTTCTTCAGCAGCTTTTTGCCCTATCTCTGGATTCGCTCCAGCTCCCAAACCTCTAGTTAGCTTATCTCCAATTTGAAGTTTAGATTCTGCTTCTGATTTATTTAAAGCCTGAGAGTCAGTATTAACAGCTATATATTCAACTCCTACTATTCCAGCATGAATCATTCTGTTAACAGCGTTTCCACCTCCACCGCCAACACCTACTATTCTTATCTTCTCTTTGCTATCATTCGTACTAATATCAAATTGTAGCATGGCATGCCCTCCTAAAATTAAACTATTCGTCATTTTAATACTTTTATTATAATCTATAAAGTAATACTTGCGCAAAATAATATATACTATATTTTACATTATTATAGTTCTTTTGTCATTGTTCTCTTTTTTGAAGCATCCAGTTTATTGAAAATCAATCTTCTAATAGCTGCAAAATTTTGAAATAATCTTCCTCCAAATACTATAATTGGAGCATAGTATAAAGGCACACCTAACCTATCTCCTAAATAAGCTAAGAAACCAGCTAAGATAGCATTTGTAAAAAATCCTGATATAAACATAAAATTATTATAAGTATTCTCCATAGAAGATCTTATAGCTCCAAATACTGAATCCATAGCTGCTAATATGGCAACTGAAACATAAAGTGAATAATTGTCTGGATAAGTAAATGGCACATAATAGCCTACTACGATTCCTAACGCTAATCCGATAATAGCCCAAATCATCACTGTGCCTCCTTTAAGTAATTAAAGTTAATATTTTTACCATATTTAGGTATTGTTAAATACTCATCTGTAAAAAAATCTATTCCTATGCCATAAACACTTTTAAGTAAATAAGCATAAGAGTCAGGAGCAGTAATAGCTTGCTTCATCTCATTTATTGGACCTATTGCAGAAATTACAAATGGCTGTCCGAATGTTTTACCATTAATCGTAATAGTAGGCCCACTACACCTAATTTCAGATAAAGAAATTAATCTTTGTCCATTTATAGAAATTGTTTCTGCTCCAGCTATTTTTAAATCATTTATAATATGGAGTACATCTTGATCATGCACTATTATATTATTAGGGTTTTCACCATCTTTTATTTCTCTTTCACTATCTTTAATCTCTACAGTAAGACCCATCCCTACCATATTCGTATTTCCAGAAATATCAGCCATTAGATACTTTTGTTCTTCTAAAACCGGTACTATAGAGCCACTATTATCTAATTCATCTTCATAACGTTTATATTCGTCTCGCTTTTGCTTTATTAAATTTTGAAGATTAATCATTTCACTTTTTTCTACTTCTATTTGTTCTTCTATTTCCTGGATAGATTTTAAAGTTACTAATCCATGTGTTAAGCTAACACTTTTAATTTGAAGTATCAATATAATACCAAGTAAAAAAGACATTAGAACCAACATATTAATTTTTGTTTTATTACCTGACATTTTCTCACCCTTAATTTTCTATCGGCATAGAATATTTAAACTCAACACTTCTTGTATATCTAGGTAAACTCAATTCTTCTAGTTTTTCTATACTTGCATTTATATTGTAATGTTTTCTTATCTCCCATAATACACCATATCTTAAATTTAGGGCAGATTCCATTGTATCAGGATTACCCACAGCTTTTATCTCATATGGCTCAAAAATTGGATTACCATTTACATAAAGCTTGTCTCCTATAAGTTGAAAAAAAGTATTATTAACATACCTTTCCTCATTTATCGCAATTCCTTCTGCCCCTGAGGCATTTAGTTTATTAATTACTGAAAGTAAAAGCTCATAATTATATGTTAACAATGCTGTCTGCTGAGAGTCTTGATCTACAGATTGAAATTTAATTATTATTCCAGGCCCTACCGCTTCTTTTTGCCCTAACATAAGTTCAAATTTATCAATTTCTTTTCTAAGCTCTTGCTCCATATAGTCTTCCTGAAGTTCAGAATCTTTTAGTTGTTTAGCCTGAAGTTCTAAAGCTTGTAGCTCACTTTCTAGACCTACTTTTTTTTCTCTTAAGGATTTAAGTTCCGATTGAAGTTGCCTTGATTTTTGTGAAGATGCAACCCCTCCAGTTAAATCATCTATGCTTTTAAGCTGAAGTGCAATCATAATTCCAATTAAGAAACTAAAAATAAGTAGAACTATTTTTTCTTTTTTCATATAAAATCTACCCTTCCCTATAAACAGGATTACTATTGTATCTCATATCTATTATCCCATGATGAATTCCCTTAGTATGCAAATCCACTAAAATTTTGTTAAGTCTTAACATCTTATCATTAAGACCAGCTCCATCACCTAAAAGAACGCTTATTCCATTAGCAGTAGTCATATATATATTATTTAAATTTTTTAGATTTATATCTGAAATACTTTCTAATAATCTAGCATTTTGAGAAACAGAAATCATGCTTAGTATCAAGGAAAATTGTTCCTCATTTTCAAGCGGTATTTTTTGTCCAAGCTGAACTTTCACAGGTTTTATACCACTAATCATAGGCTTTTGCATAGTAGCTACGCTTGTTTGAATTTTAAGCACGAAACCATCTTCATCAATTATAGCATAACCCCCAGTTACTGGTATAATTGCTGCCTCAAATCTTTGTTTAATAGAAAAAATTAGTGTACTAGGAAATTTTCTCTTGATTTTTATAGATTTTATATAAGGGTTACTAAGTATATTTTTTTCGGCTTTATTTATACTAATTCTATATATATTCTTATCATTATCAATTTTTGAAAGTTCCAAAATCTCTTTTTTAGATAGGCTTGTTTCTCCTAGAATTATTGAATTACTAAAATAAAAATTTGGTAAAAATAAGTATCCTATAAATATCAAAACTATTATTACAAACCCAGCTAGTATTATTTTTTTTCTATTTTTTATTAGACGCTCCATTCCTAACCACTCTTCTTCATAAGAATTTCATAAATCATTTGAGCTGGATTTTCCTTAGATAAATTTAAGCTAGCTATTTCCATAGATTTTTTCAACTCGTCATCTTGTATGATTTTATAAAGTTTTTCTCTAAGTACGTCAGCCGACAAGTCGTCTTCTAAAATGCAAAAACCTGCACCTGCATTTTCAATAGTCTTAGCGTTATACTCTTGGTGATTTTCTGCCGTATACTTTTTTGGAATTACTATACTTGCTTTTCCAAGATAATTAACCTCAGCTAAAGTAATAGCTCCCGCGCTACACACAATAACATCAGCCGCTGCCATATATATACCCATATTTTCTATATACGGATATATTTTTATATTCTCTTTATAAGAGTCTATTGCTATATCATTTACAAAAGTTTCAAAATAAAATTTTCCTGTTGCATGTACCAAAATCACATCTTTCGTAATAAACTGTGGAATCATGTCTTTAATAGATTTATTTAGACTTTTTGAGCCTCCACTTCCTCCTACACTAAGTAAGATAAAACCATCTTGTGGTAAATCAAGTTGTACTCTAGCTTCTTCTTTAGTAATAGAAAATTTGTCATTTCTTACAGGATTTCCTACAAAAACTGGCTTGTTCTTTGATTTAAAAAAATCTTTTGCTTCTTCAAATCCTAAAAAAATATGATTTACTTGTTTTCCTAAAAGCTTATTTGTAATTCCTGGAAAGACATTTTGTTCGTGTATAGCAGTTTTTATACCCATTAAAGACGCTATCATAACAACTGGTCCAGAAACGTAGCCTCCTGTTCCTATTACAATATCAGGTTTTTCTTCTTTTAAAATTTTTCTAACTTCAGCAAAGGAAAGAAAAAGTTTATACGAACGTTTTATATTTTCAGCAGATAACTTTCTTTGAAAACCTCTTACTTCAATTGCTCTAAACTTTAATCCATAACTAGGAACTATCGACTCTTCTAAGCTATTTGGAGTTCCAATATACGTTACTTCACAATTTTCATTATTGGTCATAAAAGCATTTGCTATAGACAAAGCAGGATAAATATGACCTCCGGTTCCTCCACCTGATACAATTACTTTCATTAAATTAATCTCCTTTATTTCAAAACATATCTTAATTTATCAAGAGTAGTTTTACTGCTTAGCATATCTAGATATATTTAATATAATACCCATTGCACACATAAAAATTACCAATGATGTTCCGCCATAGCTTATAAAAGGTAAAGGCAGTCCAGTGTTTGGTATAGATGAGGTCGCAACTCCTACATTTATTAAAACTTGAATTCCTATTTGTAATGTAATTCCTGCTACTAGCATAGATGAAAACATATCAGGGGCCTTTCCAACAAGCTGTAGGCATCTCATAATTAGAAATGCAAATAATATAAGTATAAAAATAGCCCCAATATAACCCAATTCTTCTCCTATAATTGCAAAAATAAAATCATTCTGAGGCTCTGGTAAGTAAAAAAACTTTTGCCTGCTTTTTCCTAATCCAAGACCAAATATTCCTCCAGAACCTAGAGCATATAAAGATTGAATAACTTGATATCCATTTCCAAGAGGGTCCTTAAAGGGGTCTAGGAATGTAGTAAATCTCTTAAATCTATATGGTTCAAATAAAACAAGTAGTATAATTCCGAAAAAACCTAGTCCAGCCATACTAAAAACATAAAAATAGTGAATCCCTGCAATAAATAACATACCAAAAGTAACAAATAAAATAGTAACACTTGTAGACAAGTCAGGCTGTATTATTATTAAAAGCACAGATAATCCAACAAAAATAAAGGGTTGTATTATTGTTCCTAGATTATTAATTTGATTCTTTCTGTTACTAATAATGGTTGCTGTCATGATAATGCAAGCAAATTTTGTGACTTCTGAAGTCATCAAAGTCGAAAATCCAATATCCAACCATCTTTTAGCATAATTTAGTTCTATTCCTAGTGGAGAAAACTTTGTCATAAACAAAAGAAAAATATTTATCCCCATAATTTTTAAGGCATATTTTTTATACACCTTATAATTTATTTTTGAAACAAAAATCATACCTACGAATCCAATTATTGAAAATATAATATTTTTTTTAAGAAAAAACAAAGGGTCATTGTGCTTTACTCCAGACTGGACATAGCTAGCACTAAAAACCATAATAGTCCCAAAAAAAACAAGTATGACAATAAGTAATATAATACAAATATCAGGTTTTCTTAACGATTTCACTCTATTTCTTTCCATATGTATCACCCATAACTCTATAAGTTAAGAACATATTTTTTAAAATCTTTTCCTCTATGTTCAAAATTATCATACATGTCCATACTGGCACTTGCGGGAGAAAGTAGCACAACCTCACCAGCTTTAGCCTTATCAAAAGCAACTTG
>Ga0334892_1001339_pt1 | contig 21474 bp, 20 predicted proteins | sample GraSluR3_MG_4_FD_207213 | JGI IMG/M metagenome (GOLD analysis project Ga0334892, IMG submission 207213) | Sludge microbial communities from methane-producing bioreactor in Wageningen University, Netherlands - Granular Sludge_15_04-R3 | ecosystem: Engineered > Bioreactor > Anaerobic >...
TCGAAAGAATCAGAACTACTCGAAGCTGGTTCGAGAGCAAGCAAAGTGTCATTCGAAATGCTATAAAAGAATATATAAAATATCTAAATTATAATGTCTCAGCCACGCTAACTGCGTAAGTCCTAATCTAATTTAAGCGCGCATATCTATTTATACGATAAAGTCCACTTTAATTTTGTAAGTCTGATCGATAAACAACATCGGTAGGTGTAAGAGATGGCAGACCTGCTCTATTTGGCTATAGTGTTCTTTGTAATAGCTCTTGTACTCGGAGTTTTGGGGGTGCGCGGCGCAGGCATATCGATGAACATTGCAAAATGGCTGATAATCGTATTCCTCATCCTGGCGGTGCTATCCCTCATATTTGGTGGGATTTGAATACGAGGTTTTGCACCGTCCCTCATGCCAAAGGCGTAGTGGAGGAGTTCCAGAGGCGTGTGCCCCCATCCTGGATACGCCGGCCCCTTCAACCTCCACCGCCTATCAGCATGAGCCCCGCCGCCTCGGATAAGCGAACGTTCCTCATCATCATCTCCCGATCGCAGGCGGGCTCGGTTGATGCGATCACATCTATAAGGACGCCGATCCTTCCTCTCGGACCCCCCCTCTGCGGATAGGGCATCGTCAGGACCTTCTTTTGTGACCTCCAGGTCTAGAGCCTCCTTCAAAAAGGATCAGGGCTTCACCTGAGCCAGCCTATTGTGGTATCCAGGAGACCCCGATGGTGAAACCTTTTGATGATGAGCTTTGACCCAACGCCGCCGCGAGGCGAGCCGGTGATGCGTAGGGGATCATGAAGCTCGTCGGACCTGAGCCGTCTACCGCCTAGATGCCGGCGATGTTGGTGGCGTTGCAGCGGGCGACCTCTGCCAGGGTCTCGGATAGCCTCCTTCTCTTTGGGCGGTATTTGATGATCACCTATGAGAAGGTCATCCTATCGGAGACCTTGGGAGCTCTCACCCCCTCGCAGGCGTCCAGACCCATTCTGATCCTCCTCGTCGGCATGCAACTATCTGTAAGATGCCCGGATATTTCGCATCACGGCGTCGCCGGGCCCCCATACCATTCCCTCTCCCGGCCCCCGGCCTTCTCCGCCCTTTACCGCTCTGCGCCTCTATCCGCTGGCGGCTCTTGTAGGTGGGGGTGGGACCTGTTCCGGCGGATGAGTAGCCCATCTGATAATCATCAAAGCTGAATCAAATAAAAATAGTTGAGAGAGCGAGGATCTCGCCCTCAGATGCAGGGGAGCCAGTCTACCTGAACCTGTCCGGGTGGGCCGTAATGGTCGTGGTTCTGGTCACCGTACCCGTTTCCTGGCCTGCTGCCGTCATCTGACTGTCCGGGCGCTCCTGCGCCGCCGGGACCCTTTCCTTTCGAGCTGTCGCCATCGGCAGAAACGGGTGCGGCCACCAGGGCGAAGATCACCAGGACCACGAAGAAAACGCTTCTCAGTTTCAAGCTTTTTACCTCAGGGGAAAACCGCATTACAAGTAATTAAATATAACCCTTATGTGTTGTTATTTAATACCTATAGAATACAAATGCATTGACGTATTTTTAGGGATAAAACATAAGTTCATAGATACATACATGGGTCATCGGTTAAGGAGCTTAAGCTACACAATATTGCCATTTTTCACACGAATTATGCATCATCTAGATTTGATCCGATTTCAAGACTGACTTGCTGTAGCCTCTTTGACCAAGCCAATCTCACTGTACTTGCTACCGAGATCGGTGCCTCATCGCGATTCTTCTCTTAAACGATGACCAATGAGATACATACGTCATCCCATATCCTCTCCGAACCCTTCTTGAACCCTTGGAGGATAAGACGATTAAAACCGCCCTCATGCGATCGTTATTCCATGACTTATGCCCAACGCCCCTCAAACCCCCATGCCCCCCGAGGCCGTCGCCATCGCTGCCATCCCCCTCGACGCCTACTCGCCCCCATACCACCATCTTTAGATAATCTGAAGCCGATCCCCCTCCTGGGATAGACATGTTAAAGATAGTATCTCTCTCCATCAACCCGACGATCGATAAGAGCTCCACCGTCGATCAGGTCGTCGCCGAGAGGAAGCTGCGGTGCACCGCCCCCATCTTCGAGCCCGGCGGCGGCGGGGTGAACGTCTCCCGGGCGATAAAGAAGCTCGGCGGGGAGTCGACCCTCATCTACACCGCTGGGGGGCTCTCCGGAGGCATGCTCCAAGACCTCCTGGAGGACGAGGGGCTCACCATCAGGCTCGTCCCCATCGGAGATACGACCCGGGAGAGCTTCGCCGTCCTGGAGGAGTCCACGGGCCGCCAGTTCCGGTTCGGGATGCCGGGGCCGATGCTGAAGGAGGAGGAGTGGCAGCTCGCCCTGGAGGAGGTCACCGCCTCCGCCCCGGACTCCGGCTTCGTCGTCGCCAGCGGGAGCCTCCCCCCCGGAGCGCCGGCCGACTTCTATGCCCGGGTCGCGCGGGCCGGGAAGGAGGCGGGGGCGAAGGTGATCGTCGACACCTCCGGCGAGCCCCTGAAGAAGGCCCTCGAAGAGGGGGTCTACCTCATAAAACCGAACCTCCGGGAGTTTCGCGAGCTTCTGGATAGAGACCTCAGTGAGGAGGCCCAGATCGAGGCTGCGGCCCGGGAGATGGTGGCCGGCGGCGGCTGCGAGCTTCTGGTCATCTCCCTCGGCTCGGCGGGGGCGCTCTTCGTCAGCCGGGACTCCGTCGCCCATATGAGGCCTCCGACGGTCAAGATCGTCAGCAAGGTGGGGGCAGGAGACAGCATGGTGGCGGGGGTCACCCTCAGCCTCGCCAGGGGAATGGCCCCCAGGGACGCGGTCCTCTTCGGCATCGCCTCGGGGGCCGCCGCCGTCATGACCCCAGGCTCGGAGCTCTGCAGAAGGGAGGACGCAGAACGGCTCTACGAAAAGCTCCGGGCCGACCAGAGCTGATCTCTCGCCACCCCGACGAAAATCCAGAAGCGAGGAGAGCAGAGGTATTTACGGCCCATGGATGATCTTTTCATATGGATGGGGATCGCCGTCTGCATCAGCCAGTCGGCGGTCTTCTCAGGCCTCAACCTCGCCTTCTTCACCGTAAGCAAGATGGAGCTACAGATCGAGGTGGCGAAGAACAACAGGAACGCCATCCGGATCCTAGCCCTCCGGGAGGACTCAAACTTCCTCCTGGCGACGATCCTCTGGGGGAACGTGGCGGTCAACACCCTTCTGGCTCTCCTCTCCGGATCGGTCCTCGCCGGAGTCCTGGCCTTCTTCTTCTCGACGGTGATCATCACCATCTTCGGCGAGATCATACCCCAGGCCTACTTCTCGCGGCGTGCCCTGTGGATCGCGGCCTTCTTAAGCCCGCTTCTCCGTTTTTATCAGGTCCTACTCTATCCGGCGGCGAAACCGACTGGGCTTCTTCTGGACAGGTGGGTCGGCCCCGAGGCGATCACCTTCTACAGGGAAAGAGACATCCGGGAGCTCATAAAGCTCCATATGCAATCGTCGATGACGGAGATCGAGAAGGTGGAGGGTCAGGGTGCGCTGAACTTTTTGTCCCTCGACGACGTCCCTCTGGCCGATGAGGGAGAGCCCATCGACCCCGGCTCCATCGTGGAGCTCAGCTTTTCGGGCAACAGGCCCGTCTTCCCCGTGATAGAACCCGACGCCTCCGATGAGTTTCTCAGGAAGATAAACTTCTCGGGGAGGAAGTGGATCGTCATCGTCGACCCGGAGGGGGAGCCCAGGCTCGTCATGGACTCCGACGAGTTCATCCGGGAAATCTTCTTAAACTTCGATCGGTTCAACCCCCATCTGCACTGCCACCGCCCCATAATAGAGAGGCGAGCCGACGCCAAGATCGGCGACATAATCTCCAGGCTCCGAGTCAGCCCCCACCACCTCCAGGACGACGTCATCGACGACGACGTCATCCTCCTCTGGGCCGAAGAAGAGAAGCGGGTCATCACCGGGGCCGACATCCTGGGCAGGCTCCTCCGGGGGATCGTCAGAAACCCGAAGACCGACGCTCCATGACCCGGTAGAGGGCGGGCCCCCAGCATCTCCGGACGATCCCCGGCTCGAAGGCCCCATATCTCCTCATCCCGACCCGTTCTCTATTTATCTTATTTGAGATGATAAATGATGACGGAAGAGGGGCTTGGGGGGAGAAGAGAGATGAGATGGTGGATTGAAGAGGGACGTGGGGACGGAAGAGTGATGAGATGGTGGATTGAAGAGGGACGGGGGGACGGAAGAGTGATGAGATGGTGGATTGAAGAGGGACGGGGGGGGGGATCCGAGGGGGATGACGACCGTGGAAGAGTTGGCTGAGAGATATTTAGTCGGATATGACGGGTGGTTTTGATGGGACGGGATACTAACGATAATTCGTCGGTGGCCTACTTCTCCATGGAGATAGGCCTCGAGGACGGGATCAACACCTACAGCGGAGGCCTGGGGGTGCTGGCAGGTGACACCATAAGCTCCGCCGCCGACTTCAAGGTGCCGATGGCAGCAGTCACCCTCCTCTACCGGAAGGGGCACTTCCGTCAGGAGATCGGGGCCGACGGATGGCAACGGGAGGAGGCTGCGGACTGGCCGGTGGAAGAGCACCTCGAGGAGATGGACGAGAGGACCGCCGTCGAGGTTGAGGGGAGGCGAGTCCACCTGCGGGCCTGGAAGAGAGACGTGACGGGTATCGACGGCTTTGTCGTTCCCGTCTACTTCATCGACTCCGACCTTCCCGAGAACTCACAGTGGGACAGGACCCTCACCCATCACCTCTACGGCGGGGACGACCACTACCGCCTCTCCCAGGAGGTGATCCTGGGGATCGGCGGCGTCAGGATCCTCCGGGAGCTCGGCTACGACGAGATCAAGAGCTTCCACATGAACGAGGGGCATGCAGCTCTTCTGACCCTGGAGATCCTCGACGAGACTGCGAGGGCGGCGGGAAGGCGAGAGATCACCGAAGAGGATAGGAAAGCGGTCCAGGAGAAGTGCGTCTTCACCACCCACACCCCCGTCCCCGCAGGCCACGACAAGTTCCCCATCGCCCTCGCCCGAAAGGTGATCGGGGATAGGGACGACTTCTTCGGCCTCGAGGGGATCCTCTACGAGGGCAAGAGCCTCAACATGACATACCTCGGGCTGAAGATGAGCCGGTACATCAACGGCGTAGCCAAAAAACACGGAGAGGTCTCAAGGCTGATCTTCGCCGGATACTGCATCGACGCCATCACCAACGGGGTTCACGTCGGAAGGTGGGTCTCTGCCCCCTTCGCCGAACTCTTTGACAGGCACATCCCCATGTGGCGGCGGGACAACTTCAGCCTCCGATACGCCCTCTCCATCCCCCTCGAGGAGGTCTCGTCCGCCCATATGAAGGCGAAGAGGAGGCTCCTGGAACACGTAAGAGAGGAGACGGGGGTCGAAATGGAGGAGGAGCTCCTCACCATCGGCTTTGCGCGACGCGCGACCCCATACAAGAGGGGAGACCTCATCTTCCGGGATGCCGACCGGCTGGCGAGGATCTCCCGGGAGGCTGGGAGGATCCAGCTGATATTTGCGGGGAAGGCCCACCCACGGGATTTGGGCGGCAAAGAGCTGATAAGAAGGATCTTCCAGGCGAAAGAATCCCTCCGGGACGATATCAAGATCGCCTACCTCGAAGATTACAGCATGACCCTGGGGGGGATGATCACCTCCGGGGTCGACATCTGGCTGAACACCCCCGAGCCGCCGATGGAGGCCTCGGGGACGAGCGGGATGAAGGCTGCCCTTAACGGCGTTCCCAGCTTCTCAGTCCTCGACGGCTGGTGGGTCGAGGGGCATATCGAGGGTCTCACCGGCTGGTCGATCGGCGACCCCGTCCGGGGGAGGGGAGAAGGGCGGGACAACTCCAGGGACGCCGCCTCCCTCTACGAGAAGCTGGAGGGGGTGATAATCCCTCTATTCTACCAGGACAAAGAGAGGTTTACTGACGTTATGATCCACTCAATCGCCATCAACGGCTCCTTCTTCAATACCCAGAGGATGATGCAGGAGTACGTCCTCAACGCCTACTACCTCCGGTGATCAGGGCAAACCCCCCGATCCATCTCCCCGTCAGATCCGGGATTCTTCAGTCCGGTCAGCGAGGGGGAAGCTCTCCCCCTTACCCTCATCTCCCGCCAACCCCTCCAGACCCTCCTCGACGGCCATCAGGGTGTCCAGCCTCCCTCTCGCGAGCTTATCCATGACGGCGGAGGCGACGAGGTCACCGGCGACGTTCACCGAGGTCCTGCTCATATCGAGGATCCTGTCTACGCCGATGATCAGCGCCACTCCGGCGGCCGGAACGCCGACGCTCTCCAGGATCGTCGCCAGGATGATGATCCCCACTCCGGGGGTGGAGGGGGTCCCTATCGACGCCCCTACGGCGATGATCATCACCAGAAGGAGCTGGGGGAGGGTCAGATCCACCCCGAAGACCTGGGCGAGGAATACCGTCGCCACCCCCTGATATAAGGCGGTGCCGTTCATGTTTATCGTCGCCCCCAGGGGTATGATGAACTGGCCTACGGCCGGCCTTATCGCGAGCTTCTCCTCGGCGACCTTGATCGACACCGGCATGGTAGCTGCGGAGCTGGAGGTGGAGAAGGCGATGAGGAGGGCGTCCTTGGAGTCCCCCATGAACCGGAAGGGGTTCCTCCGGAGGATTATTAATATTATGATTAAATATAAAACGAAGAGGAGGAGTAGGCCCAGGAGGACCGTCGCAACATAGACCCCCATCCCCAGGAGGGTGTCGATCCCCATCTGGGCTGTGAACTTCGCCATGAGGCCGAAGACGGCGAGGGGGGCGAGGTGCATCGACCACTTGACGACGGTCATGCATATCTCCTGCAGGGAGCCCAAAAGCTCCATGAAGGGGCCGGAGTTCCGAGGCGAGAGGGTGAGGACCGCTATCCCCACGATGATGGCGAAGAGGACGACCTGGAGCATCTGGCCGCTGGCCATGGCGTCCAGGGGGTTGGAGGGGAAGAGCCCTCCGATGATCTCCGGGATCTCGAAGAGCTCGGGAATATCGGCGATCTCCTGAGACCCATCGGGGACCACCGCCATCGATACCACATCCTCTCCCTGGATGTACTGACCCGGGTTGATCAGGAGGGCGACGGTGATCCCTATGGCGATGGCGACGGCGGTGGTGACGACGAAGTAGAAGCCTGCGAGAACCCCCAGCCTCTTGACCATCTCCATCTCCTGATTGGCGGCGATGCCCAGGATGATGGAGGCGAAGACCAGGGGGACGACGATCATCTGCAACAGCCCGAGGAATATGTATCCGGGGAGGGATAGCCACTCGCTGACGGTGGCGGAGACCCCGGGGTCGACGATCCCCGCCGCCGGCCCCATGACGATCCCGAGGGCCGTCCCCAGGATCATCCCGAGGAGGACCTTCAGCCACATCCGCCCTTTTATGAGAGCCTGAAGCTCCAAGCTCAGCTTCTTTATCTGGGGCGGATGCCTAATCCTGGTGGATCTTCTTCTCCCGTCCATGATATCCTACCGTCGATGATATACAACATATAGGATAATTATCATATTTGTTCTTTGCCACCGAGGGAAGAGGAAACGTCAGGGAAGGGAGCGTATAGAGGCCTATATGGGGACGGCTGAGGAGCTCGGATCCCCGGGTCGGTGCCGAGATCTCCGGCGCCAAGGGAACCGTCCGCCATTATGGCAGGAGAAGAGCCATCGGATGGGGCGGTCTGGAGTCGAGGTCCGGGAGGCGAAGGGTCCAGCGGGTCCGACCTTCCTGCCTCAGCCGAACATCCTCTGGGCGCTGGCGTTCATCCCCGCCCTCTCCTGGGCATCGACCCAGGTGGAGGCGAGGATGGCGAGCCCCAGGAGGAACTCGCAGAGGTAGACCTTCAGTTTATCTGGGTCTCTTATATTTCGGGCCCGCTCCTGGAAGAGCGCCATCGCCTCCCTCTGATCCTTCGCCCGGGGCCAGATATCCTCCATATCCTCCCGGGCCTTTAAGACCAGCAGCTCCCTCTCCACCTCGCTCAGCCCCGTGGCGTCAGGGATCCATCGAAAGGCCAAGGCCAGCCCCTCGGGGGTGACGTCGTGCTTAAAGTTCGTGTACAGGGGATCCGCCTTCAGGTTCATCTTCAAGTTCTGCAACCTTAGTCCCTCCCGTCATCTCGGATATATTTATACAAACGATCTTTCTGTCCTTGGCCTGAAGATCATCGCTCCTCCAGACCACCAACGTCTCACCCTTATATTCAAGACCTTCTCTTTTATAAGGATTATCCATGATATACAAAATTTATTCATCATGTCCAAGGTCGGGTCCCCGGCTCCATCTGCACCCCCACCACCTGTACCTCGGGCGACGGGCAGGGGACGGTCCAGCCCCTCCCCGGCCCTCCAAGAGGACGGCCGGTGGAGCAGAAGAAGAAAAAAGTATGCGGCCCCGGATAGCAGGTACGCGATTCCTGCTGAGCTGGTACGCGATTTCCCCATCGATGTGGGGCCGGGGCCGCAGAACCCGCATCGATCCTGGGCTCCACCTCTCCCCCCAACTCACCTCGCCGACGCCGAGATGACGTAGGTCCTCTTCTCCGTGGTGAACTCCTCGGGCCTGTATCCTTCCGTCGAGAAGGCCCTGGACCTCGTATCGATCACCTCGCCGTTTCGGCTGAGGGTGAGGTCTTCCAGGTGGAGGCGGGACGGAGTCTTCTTCATGATGAACTTGATGGGGTTGAAGGTGAGGGATACGGATGTGACCCCCGCCTCCAGGGAGACGTTCGCCTCCGTCCCGTCGACCTCAAAGCCGTCGTCGTCGACGAGCCTCCCTGCGACCTGGTAGGCGCCCGGAGACTCCACGGCGACCTCGACTGCGATGACGAAGGCATCGGGCTTATCCCCCGACTCCCTGGAACCGTCGGCGAACTCGCCGGTGAACCGAGCCATAAGGGGCTGGAAGTCCTGGGGGCAGCTCTGGATCGTTATATTCCCCTCATAACGGTCGATGATCACCCCTTCGCTGCTGTAGAGGAAGAGGTTCTCGAGGCTGAGGGGGCCGCAACCCCCCTTCCTCCAGATCTCCTTTCCATCGAAGCAGACGTTTATAGATCCGGAAGATGCGAGCTCTTCTCCGCCGCCGAGCCACCCTATGAGAGACCGGTTCCCGTCGAGGAGGGAGCCCTCGACCCGGTACTCGCCGGGAGAGATGACCTCCACATCCACCTGGACGCAGAGCCTCTCGTAGAGGCCGTCGCCGTCTTCGTCGATGAGGTCTGTCTTCGACCCCCCGGTCAGAGACGCCCCCGCCACGGTGAGGGTGACGGGTATCCTGAACCGGTCCTCGTCGGACCGTATCTGGATGTACCCCTCGACCCCGGAGCTGGAGGCGTTCTCGGGGACGGTGACGGTGGCGTTGACGATCCCCTCGGTCCCGGAGTCGAGCCGCTCCGGCCCCGCCGCCGATATCCAGGTCCAGGAGTCCTGGACGTAGAAGATCGCCTCCAGGTCGAAGGTCTCTCTCTCCTTGGTGGTGACGTGATACCCATATACTATCGCCCTCCAGACGCCGGGCGCCGGGTGGTTCGCCCCCACCACCTCCTCGTCACCACGGCTGTAGGAGACGTCCACCGCCCTCCCGTTCTGGTTGAAGAGGAGGAGGGCGAGATCGCTATCGGAGTCGGCCCAGGTGAGCCTCAGCCCGAGCCTGGTGACGTTCGCCGGCACCTCTATCGGCACCGTCCAGATCACCTTGTCTCCTATGGAGTCGGTCCAGACCTCCGTATCCACCTTCTCCGTCATCCCCACGTAGGTTACGTTGGCAAGGTGGGGGCCTCCGTTTCGGAGGCTGAAGGTCGCATCCCTAGTCTCACCGGGAACTGCAGGGCCGATAGACCACCTCTTCGGCGAGGTGGCGAGGAGCGTCCTCTCCGCCTCCAGGACGTAATCTGCCAACCCCGTTATGTTCCTCGGATGGACCGCCATAAGCCACCTCCCCGGAGAGGGGGCCTCCACCGAGACGGTCTCGCCCCCCCAATCCTCGGCTGCGGGATGGTACTCGCTGGTGGGGGAGAGGAGGAAGAGGTCCAGTCCCGCCTCCCCCTCCCACCGGAGGGTGCACTTCAGCTCGTCAGAGCTGACGGGAACCTCGACGTAGTAGTAGTTCCACTCGCCCTTCTCTAAGGACCCGGCGATGGACCCCCGACCTTCTCTGATCGGCATCTCCTCTGCCACCTCAACGGTGACCGGGATGGAGAATATTGCGGTGCCGTTCTCGGATATATCGATGGAACCGTCGTATCTGCCCGCCTCGGCCCCATCGGGGACGCTGACGGCTGCACCGAAGACCCTCTGGCCGTTGGCAGGGATCCGCTTCGGGAGGGGCTGTACCATCGTCCAGTCGGCCGCTGGACCCGATACGGTGGTGGTGACGTCCAAAAGCTCTCTATCGGTGAAGAAGAGGAGCTTGGAGTTCCAGTCGACGTCTCCGGGGGCGAGAGCGTACATCTTCTTCTGGAACCTGTCCGCCCCGGTGTCGAGGCTCCCGTAGACGGTGTCGTCGCCAGCGATCCAGAAGTCTCCGTAGACCCACCTCCCCGCAGTCCACCGATCCGGAAGGGCTCCGCAGAGGAGGTCCTCGCCCAGAGCATCAAAGGACCCCCTGGCGTCGGCCAGCCCCGCCCCCTGGTAGTAGGCCTCGTACCCCTCGTCCTGGGTGTTGTTGAGCTTACGTGCGCCCACCGTCAGGGCCGCCTTCACCCCGGCGGGGGTTAGGGTGGGGTCGGCCTGGATCATGAGGGCTGCTACCCCCGCCACCACGGGGGTCGATAGGCTCGTCCCGGAGGCAGCCGCATAATAGCTCCCGATCTTCCCCTGGATATCGAGGTTTTGCGGGACCGTCGTCACGACGTTCACCCCCGGCGCAACAAGCGTCGGCTTGTACCTCCCGTCCCGGAGGGGGCCCGATCCGCTGAAGGCGGCGATCCGGTCGTCGCAGTCCGTCGCCCCCACGGTGATCACCTTCACCCCGTCGCCGGGGGACTCGACGCACCCGAGACAGACGGAGGAGGCGACGAGCATCAGGAGGAGGAGCCTCTCGTCCAGGTTTCCGGCGGCGACGGTGACGACGGTCCCGGCGGCGACGGCGTTGTCTGCGGCCATGGATATCGGCGGGTTGCTCTCCCCGAGGTTGAGGCCGCCGAGGCTCATGCTGAGGACGTCGGCTCCGTTATCTACCGCCCAGTCGATGCCGGCGATGATGTCGGAGATCTGGCCCGACCCCTTGCTGTCGATGACCCGGACGTTGAGGAGGCTCGCCCCGGGTGCCACCCCCATATACCGGCCGCCGGAGGCGGTCCCCGACCCTGCGATGATCCCCGCTACCGCCGTACCGTGGCCCAGCAGGTCGTCGGTCGTCCTCTCAGAGTCGACGAAGTTCACCTCGCCGACAACCTTCCCCGCCAGGTCGGGGTGGTTCTCGTCGATCCCCGAATCGAGGACCGCCACCACCACGCCCGTCCCGTCTATCCCCTGATCCCAGAGGGGCTTGGCGTTTACCCTATCGGTGGCAGAGAAGGCCCCATCCCCCCCCGTCAGGCTCGGGGGCTGGGAGACGACCACCGACCCGTCGGGGTAGATCCCCGATACGTGGGGGTCGAATGCCAGCTCTCGAAGGACAGAAGAGTTGGCCGACCCTGCGACCCCGTTTAGGAGGCTATAAGAATACTTCACCTCGAGACCGCCCACCTCGCCCCTCGCCCCACCGTTGAAGACGACTATCACCGGGATCTTCTCCTCCCCGACGACCTCGCCGTCGAAGAGGAGATCGAGGGCCGATATGACCGTTCCGTCAGGATACGAACTCGCCTCCGGCTCAGCAGAGGCGGACGCCGCCACCAAGGCGAGCAAAAGGCAGACCACCAAAATCGGTCTCCATCTCTCTACGTCCATGACTATTTCCACTCCCCGTGGGCGCCGTCGGCCATCCTAAGGTGCCGGGGCATCCCAGGCCTCCGGGTTGGTAGATAATGCTAAATAAACCTGTGGATTTTCTATCCTCGATGATTCTCGGCTGGCTGATCACCAACGTCCTCTGGATCGGACTCGCCCTTCTCATCCTCTCCGCCATATCGGGGAAGAGGAGGCTATCGGGGGCGGGCTGGATCCTCTTCGGGGTCCACTGGCTGAAACAGCCTGCCGGTTACCTGGCCATCGGCGACCACTTCAACGTAGGGCTGACGGTGGCGGTCGCCCTCTTATCCTTCTACCTCGGGTGGCTCATCCTGGCTAGGGGGTGCCGTTCCCGCTCCTGCGACTGGGCCAGCTCCGCCGTGGCGATAGGGGGGCTCGCCTACTTCCCCTTCGCCGAGGTCCCCCTCCTGAGGGAGGTGCTCATCGGAGGGACCGCCGACCTCACCCTCCTCCTCCTCCACTCCCTGGACATCCCGGCGGTGGCCGGAAGCGGAAGCGTCATCACCCTCCACGGCCGTTCTGTGGAGATCATCCTCGCCTGCACCGCCATCGAGAGCATGGCCCTCTTCGCAGGGGTCGTCCTCTCGGTCCAGGCGCCTCTGAAGAGGAAGGCCGGGGCCCTCATAGCCTCCGTCCCGGTGATATATGCTCTTAACCTTCTCCGAAACGCCTTCGTCGTCGTAGCCTACGGGGAGGGGTGGTTTGGAGAGAATAGCTTTTACCTCGCCCACCACGTCATCGCCAAGGCCGGCTCCGCCGTCGCCCTCTTCGCCATAGCTTACATCGTATTCCTCCTCCTCCCCGAGCTCCTCGAAATGATCGACGGCCTCGCCTCCGAGATGAGACGCAGCGGGGAGGGGCCAGCTTGAAGCTTGCGAGAAGCTCTGGGCCCTGGGTCGGTGGCCCCCTCCTCGCCGCCCTCCTTCTGACGGCGACGGGGATCTGGCAGCTCTCGGGGGCAGCCATCGCCCTCTCCGCCTTCATGGCCTTCTTCCACCGGGACCCCGAACGGGCCCCCCCTGCAGAGGGGATGGTCTCCCCCGCCGACGGCCTGGTGGTGGAGGCTACGGCGGAGAAGGTGGCTATATTCATGAACCATCTGAACGTCCACGTCAACAGGTCCCCTCTGGAGGGGAGGGTGGCGAGGGTGGAGCACGGCGACGGTGGCCACCGCCCCGCCTTCCTCCGGTCGTCGACTAAGAACGAGAGGATCATGATCGTCCTGGATACCCCCGAAGGGGAGGTGAGGATGCACCTGATCACCGGGTTCTTCGTCCGGAGGATAGTCTGTTACGTAAGCCCCGGGGACCCGGTGGAGAGGGGAGAGAGGATAGGGATGATCAGGTTCGGGTCGCGAGTGGAGTTCTCGATCCCCGACGGATACGCCCTCCGGACCGCCGTGGGCGACGGGGTGAGGGCGGGGGAGACGGTCGTCGCGGTGAAGGAGAGATGACGGGAATTCTCGGCCTAATCCGGGCCCCCGACGTGGTATCGATCCTCAACGCCGCCCTCGGATTCGGCTCCATCCTGATGACGGCGGAGGGAAGGTACGTCCTGTCGGCGGCGCTCATCTTTCTCGCCCTCGCCGCCGACGGCCTCGACGGGTTCCTCGCCCGAAAGGCAGGGGAAGGCCCCCTGGGGACCCAGATCGACTCCCTCGCTGACGTCATCTCCTTTGGGGCTGCCCCCGCCTTCCTCGCCTGGGCAGCCTTCGGTTCCATCTTTTCGCTTTTGGGGGCGGTCTACCTCGCCTCCGGGATCCTCAGGCTCGCCAGGTTCAACGTCTCCCCCAAGAGCAGGGACGAGTTCTCGGGGATCCCCATCCCTGGAGCGGGGACGATGGTGGCGGCCAGCATCTTCCTCGATGGACCGCCCCTAACGGCGCTCCTCATGGTTCTGACCTCCGTTCTCATGGTCAGCACCATCCCCTACCCAAAGTTCAGAGATCCCAGGCTCATCCCCCCGGCTCTGGCGGTGGGGGCGGCCGCCGCGGCGGCGTGGCAACTCGGCCTCCTCCGCATCTCGGCGGGGGTTTTATTTTTAGCCCTCTTCGGCTATCTCGCTTCTCCATTGGTGATCGAAATATGGCGACGAAGAGGGAAGAAGCCGCCTTCGAGGCGGGTATAAAGCTGGGGGCGATATACCACCAGTTCGTGGGCTCGCCGGTATCGATGAGGACGGCAGAGACGCTGGAGGCTGCGATGGAGGAGAGCATATCCCTCCAGCCTCACGTCAGGTCCGTCTCGGTGAAGATCGACCGGGATATGCTGACAAAGAACGTCTACGGCTACGGCGAGCTCTCGGGGAAGATGATACGGGCCCTGGTGGAGATCGACCTCGATGGGGCGCTCGTCAGGGCGAAGCTCGAGTACGACCCCAAGATCGACTATCCCCTGATGTCCCTCCTGGACTGAGGGGAGAGCCAGCTGACAAAAAATAGGATGAAGGCGCTCGCCGCCATCCCCAGTAGAGGCATCTTCGCCCCGAATAATAGAGCCGTGCCGCCGCCCACCAGGAGGGCGGCGAGGGCTCCGTCGGAGGTGAGGCGGAGCCTCTCCCTCCAGAAACCCGCCACCAGGGGGACGATGAGACCTCCAGCGAAGACTGTGTAGGCGGATAGGAGGGTCGCTATGATCTCCGGGAGGCGGAGCGCCGAGAGGAGGGCGACGGCTCCGATGAGGACCGTCCCGCCCCTGGAGACGATCATCATCGTCCTATCGCTCGCCTCCGGCCTCGCCCTCCTGAATAGGTCGAGGGAGAAGATCGAGGTCGCCGTCAGGAGGGTTGTGTCCGCCGAGGAGATGAGCGCCGAGAGGAGGGCGGCGGCGGCGATCCCCATCGCCAGGGGCGAGAGGGTCTCTGCCATGAGGATGGGGAGCGCCTCCTCGGGTCCGATCTCCGGAAATAGGGTCCTTGCAGTGATCCCGATCCCCGTTATGATGAAGGCGAGGGGGACGAGGAGGAGGGCGGCGGCGAGGGCCGACCGCCTCGCGGTCTTCGGGTCTTTCGCCGAGAAGAGCCTGGAGTATATGTCGGGGCCTGCGATGTAGGTGGAGCCGACCAAAAGGACCAGTATCGCCACATCGACCCCGCCCCTGCCGTCGGAGGTGGGGAAGGACTGGCCCGCCAGGATCTCGGGCCCCGCCAGATGAAGAGCCCTCCAGCCGACGACCAGAAGCCCCAATAAAAGTATCAAGATCTGGACTGTGTCGGTCTTGACGATGGACCTCTGGCCCCCCAGGGCGGTGTAGCCGACGAAGACGACGGCGGAAGCGACCATGAAGATCTCCTGCCAGGGGCCGAATAGAACTCCCAGAAGCTTTCCTGCCGCCACGATCTGGGCCGCTATTATCCCCACCCAGGAGACGAGGACGAGGGCCGAGGCCGCCGACCGCACCCGGGGATCGTACCTCTCCCCCAGAAGCTCGGGGAGGGTGTAGCAGGCCGCACCCCTCACCTTCTCCGCGAAGAAGACGGATAGGACCAGGAGGCCGAGGGAACCCGAGAGGAGCCACCAGGCTCCCGTCAGACCCTCGCTATAGCCGAGCCCCGCCATCCCCAGGGTCGACGACGCCCCCAGGATCGTGGCGACGAGGGTGGCGGTGAGGACGACGGGACCCAGGGCCCTTCCGGCGAGATAGAAGCCCTCGGTGGTCCACGACCGCCTCGCGGCGGCCGCCCCCACCCAGATCATGAGAAGGAGGTATCCAGCCACCGTCAGAGCAATTATCCAGATATCGTCAACCATCACAACCCGGTATGGTTTACGAAAGGATAAGCCTTCCGATCCAAACTCTAAATACCAAAAGCCTCCATGGGGTGCGAGATGACTCTGGCAGATCCCTTCGGCCGGAAGGTGACGGGGCTTAGGATAGCGATAACAGCCCGGTGCAACCTGAGATGCCTCTACTGCCACCACGAAGGAGAGGACCCGGCACCCTCCGGGAGGCGGGAGATCTCAGCAGACGAGATAGTGAAGGTGATCTGTGCCGGAGCCAGCCTCGGGATCCGAAGGGTGAAGCTCACAGGAGGCGAGCCTCTTATGCGCCGAGACCTCGAAACGATCCTGGCGAGGCTCCCCGAAGGGTTGGAGGTCTCCCTCACCACCAACGGCACCCACCTCGCCGGAAGGGCAGTGGCTCTAGCCGGAGCGGGGCTCGATAGGGTGAACGTCAGCCTCGACTCCCTCCGCCCTCAGGCCTACAGAAGGATCACCGGCGGGACCGAAGAAGACCTCAAAAGGGTCGTGGCGGGGATAGACGGTGCCCTCGAGGCGAGGCTTCTCCCCGTCAAGGTTAATATGGTGGTCCTGAAGGAGAACGAGGGGGAGGTCTGGGATCTGATCGACTTCGCCCGGGACCGGGGGGCGATCCTCCAGCTGATCGAGCTTCTGGACCGACCGGGGCTGGGGATCGGAGGCGACGTAGCCGGCATCGAGGCGGCCCTCGAGGAGGGGGCTGACGAGATCGTGACGAGAGATATGCACAGGAGGAGGAAGTACTTCCTCTCGGGAGGGGAAGTGGAGGTCGTCCGCCCCATGGACAACACCGAGTTCTGCGCCCACTGCAACCGGCTCAGGGTAACCTCCGACGGGAAGCTCAAACCATGCCTCCTTCGAAACGACAACCTGGTGGATCTTGCCGGCGCCGACGGCGAGGAGACGAAACGGCGGATCGAGGAGGCCGTAGGCCTCCGGAGCCCCTACTTCTGCGGCGGGGATGAAAAGGAACGGTGAAGACGGGCAGGTTTGGGGGTTTTCATATGCTGGTAGCCCCGGGGCTCCATCCTCCTCCTCACCCCATCCGCCTCGATGGATATCTCCCTCTCCTCCAGCACCCTTCCAATGACGGAGAAGTCGCAAGCCTGCCTCGCCCTATCGATCAGATCCGGCCTCACTGTGAAGACGAGCTCGAAGTCGCCGCCGGTGTATAGGGCCAGGTCGAGGGCGTCGTCTCTCCCCTCCGCCACCTCCGAGACGAGGGGGTCGATGGGTATCTTCTCCTCCTGGACGAGAAAGCCGACGCCCCCCGCCTCCGCGAGGTCGAAGAGGGAGAGGGCGAGGCCGTCGCTGTTGTCCATCATGGAGGTGGCAGCCCCGGATAACGCCAGGGCTCGACCCTCCTCGAGCCGCGGCGATGGCTCAAGGAGCCTTCTCGTCAGGGCGCGGAGATCGGGATCTTCGACCGCTATTTCTTCACTTCCTTCCGCCTCCAGGGCGACCCGGAGGCCCGCCCCCGCCGATCCCAGGGTCCCGGTGGTGCAGAGAAGATCTCCTGGCCTCGCCCCCCTCCGGCGGAGGACGAGGTCCTTCTCGACCCAGCCCAGGGACGTCCCCGAGAGGGTAAGCTCATCGACCGAGTCGAGATCGCCGCCCAAAACCCGCGTGCCGTACCGTAGGGAGCAGTCGTTCATACCCCGGAACATCTCCTCGGCGAAGGCGACCTCCGTATCCGGAGGCATCCCCGCTGCGATGAGCAGCCCCAGGGGGACGGCGCCCATCGCCGCGACGTCGCTCAAATTTACGGCGACGGCCATCCAACCGATCTGCCAACCTGTCGCGATCCCCGGAAAGTCCGCCCTCCGGTGGAGGATGTCCGTCGTCCATACGAGCCATCCATCGCCATCCTCCACCATGGCGCAGTCGTCCCTCTCCCCGATCCCCAGGATCTCAGTGATCCTCCTCACCAGCTCCCGCTCCCCCAGATCCGAGCATCTATCTCTCATCTCAAGTCACCCATATCATCTCTCATATCATAAATCTTGTTATTAGAAGAGTATTTTGAATTACTGCTCCGTCTAACTTCGACTTTTAAATGCGGATCGTATAATACATGGAATAAATGTTTATACTGGATATCCCGTTATGTCATCCAGGGAGGAATTAGGCAATGTATAAAAGCCTCTTTATGGTATTAGCAGCGCTCCTGCTCTCTGCAGGGATGGCGCTGGCAGAAGATGTGGTAGAGGAGGAGACCGCCGAGGTCATGACGGTCGCCTTTACAGGGATAGCAGTGGAGCTTTTCGTCGGCGAGATCCCCGGCGCCCCCACGGTATGGGCGATCGAGGTCACCTCCGTTGAGGAGGAGAAGGAGATCTGCAGCGAGATCGTCAACGTCACCGTCTTCCAGGCGACCCCACCGCCATGGGGAACCTTCGACGAGAACGTCGAAGCCGGCGATGAGGTAGAGGTCTACGGCGCCTACATTGAGGACGAGACCGGATGCACCGTCACCCTCCAGGGATCCGAGGACTACTACTTTCAGGCTGTCGTCGTGGAGGCTGACGAGGTAGTCGACGTGACCGAGGTAGATGAGACTGAGGTCGACGTGACCGAGGTAGATGAGACTGAGGTCGACGTGACCGAGGTAGATGAGACTGAGGTCGATGAGGCTGAGGTCGACGTGACCGAGGTCGATGAGACTGAGGTCGATGAAACATCGTGCTAAGATTATAGAGACCTTTTTCAAGGACTGATCGGGGAAGCGTGGTGGCGGCTTTCGCCGCCGGCCCATCCCTTTTATCCCAAAACTTCCGATCTTCTCATGAGGTGCATGACGAAAGGGAAGATCACCGAGATCGACCCCCAGGGGTCGAGCCGCATGATCCGAACGAGAGGATGCGACCCCGATCTCATCATCCTGGACGTCCGGACGGCGGCGGAACATGAGATGGTCAGGATCGAGGGGTCGGTGAACATCGACCTTCGATCGCCGACCTTCGAGGCGGAGCTTGAAAAGCTCGATCGAAAGAAGACCTACCTTGTCTACTGCCTGGTGGGGATCAGGTCGAGAGAGGCGGCAGAGGCGATGGAGCGGCTCGGCTTCGAGGAGGTCATCAGCATGGCAGGCGGGATCAGGGAGTGGCACCGTCGGGGGCTTCCCGTCGTCGGCCGATAGACCGATATATTCGGGACGCCGCCCCCCACCCATGCGATTTGGCATCGTAGTCACCGATCCATCGGACTGGACCGCGAGGGCGATCGCCTCCGGCCTGGAGAGGCGCGGGGCGGAGGCGGTCTATCTGAACTTCTCGAAGCTTTCGGCCTCGTTGGGCACCGACCTTATGCTCAAAGGAGACGGCTCCGACCTCTTCGGCCTCGACGGCCTGGTGGTGAGGGACCTGGGGAGGTCGGGGGCCGTCGACGTCGCCTTCCGGTTTGAGGCGCTATACGTCCTCCAGGATCTGGGCCTTCCGATTGTCAACCCGCCTCAGGCGATTTCGAGGGCCGCAAACAAGTTCGCCACATCCATCGCCCTCCACCAGTCAGGGGTACCCCATCCCAGGACTCTGGTGACCACGAGCTTTTCTGCCGCCACCGAGTTCGTCGCCCGCCACCGCCGAGCGGTCTCAAAACCGTTATTCGGCTACAAGGGAAGAGGCCTTGCCCTTCTGACACCCGGGGACCCGAGCCATCTTCGAGAAGTCCTTGCCAAAAGCGGCGTCGTCTACCTCCAGGAGTTCCTCGAATCGACGGCCTCAAGGCCGAGGGACATTAGGGCCTTCGTCGTCGATGGGAAGGTGGCAGGGGCGATCTACAGGGTCGCGCCGCCGGGGTCGTGGATCAGCAACCTCGCACGAGGAGGGGCGCCGGAGAGGTGCCCCCTCACCCCCGAGATCGAGGACCTCGCCCTCCGGGCCGCCGCCGCCGTCGGGACGGTCTACAGCGGCGTCGACCTCCTGGAGACCTCCGGAGGCCTTTCGGTCCTGGAGGTGAACGGGACCCCCTCGGGGTGGGGGGTCTTCCAGGCCTGGGGGATCGACGTTGGCGAGATGATCGCCTCTGCCGTCCTCCGCATCGCCGAAGGCTCTCTTTAGGGGTCATCGAGCCGGGGCGGCCGCTTCAGGGTAACGGTTATCTATCATGCGACGGCTCGTCGAGATCATGTTCACCATACTCACGGGCTCTCAGTTCGGGGACGAGGGGAAGGGGAAGGTCGTCGATCTCCTCGCTGAGGATTACGACGTAGTCGTCCGGTTCCAGGGGGGGGACAACGCCGGCCATACCGTCATCGTGGGGGAGCGGACCTACAAGCTCCACCTCACCCCCAGCGGCGTCCTCTTCGGAGCGAGGCTCCTCATCGGCCCCGGGGTCGTCTTGAACCCCCGGGTCCTCTGGTCCGAGATCGAGGCGCTCCGGGCCGAAGGGATCCAGCCCAACATCGGGATCGATGCCAAGACCTCCATCATCATGCCCTATCACATCGCCCTCGACGAGCTGCGGGAGATGGGCAGGAAGGAGAAGATCGGGACGACGAAGAGGGGGATCGGCTACGCCTACATCGACAAATTCAGCCGCGACGAGGTCCAGATGAAGGACATCACCGACCCCGCCCTCCTGGAGGCGAAGCTCGCCGAGATCGGCCCCGCCAGGGAGAAGGCGATATCCGACCTCGGAGGCGACCCGTCCGTTGTAAGAGACCCCGCCCTGATAGGCGAGTATCTCAAAATCGGCCAGGCCCTCAAGAACAACGTCGCCGACGCATCTTACGAGATCAACGTGGCCCTGGACGCCGGCAAAAAGGTCCTGGCGGAGGGAGCCCAGGGGGCCTTCCTCGACGTCATCCACGGGACCCAGAAGTTCGTCACCTCGTCTTTCACCACCGCCGGGAGCGCCTGTGCCAATTTGGGCGTCGGGCCCGCGAGGGTCGATAACGTCGTCGGGATCGTCAAGGCGTACATGACCCGGGTCGGAGAGGGGCCGATGCCCACCGAGCTGAAGGACGAGGCCGGAGCTCACCTCTCAAAAGTAGGAAAGGAGTTCGGCACCACCACCGGCCGGCCGAGAAGGTGCGGGTGGTTCGACGCCGTCCTCGCCAAGAAGTCGATGTACCTCAACGGCTACACCGAGCTCGCCCTGACCAAGCTCGACGTCCTCGGGGGGCTCGACCCCATAAAGATCTGCACTGGCTACGATCTGGACGGCAAAACCTTAAACTACCCGCCGGAGAGCACCGTCGAGTTCGCAAGGTGTCGCCCCATATACGAGGAGATCGGAGGCTGGACCGAGGAGATCACCGGGGCGAAGTCCTACGAGGCGCTGCCGAAAGCCGTCCGGGATTACGTCGAGAGGATCGAGGAGCTTCTCGGGGTGAAGATCACCATCGTCTCTCTGGGGCCCGGAAGGGAGCAGACGGTGAGGAGGGGGTGAAGGTCTCCTCATCAAATTTTTGGTTGTACTTTTATTCTAATACGCATATACCTCTGGCGGCGCGGAGACGGGACGGCCGGCAGTTAGGGTCCGGGTTGGCGAGATTTGGGCCTATTCTCACAGGGGTACCGAAAGAGCCCCTCTATTTTTCCAAACGGAAGTCAGCGGGCGACTGTATCTCAGTCACTGAGACCAATTTGACCGAAGAAAATTAGGACTTACGCAGTTAGCGTGGCTGAGACATTATAATTTAGATATTTTATATATTCTTTTATAGCATTTCGAATGACACTTTGCTTGCTCTCGAACCAGCTTCGAGTAGTTCTGATTCTTTCGA